>Ga0157387_11926_pt1 | contig 54280 bp, 41 predicted proteins | sample T8_LowC_AmetaT_FD_116788 | JGI IMG/M metagenome (GOLD analysis project Ga0157387, IMG submission 116788) | Metatranscriptome of Roseovarius nubinhibens ISM and Alexandrium tamarense co-culture from University of Georgia, USA - T8_LowC_A metaT... ... | reverse complement strand
CCGGCGAAATTGTCGGCCACAGTCAGGCGGATGCGGTGCAACCCGGGCTCGTCCAGCACATGGCTGACGCGCTGGCCCTGTTTCACCTGCCCGTCCGGGAAGGTCCACAGATAGTCCGAGATCGCGCCATCGGGATCGACCGAGGCGCCACCCGAGAGCAGGAACTCCTCACCCGGGGCCACCACCTGCGGCGGGCCGGCATCAGCGATGGGCGCTGTGTTGATCGTCAGCCACATGGTGTCGCGATGGGTGTTGAGTGGCGCGCCGCTGTCGTCACGCACGATCAGCGCCACCTCGTAACGACCGGGGCGCAGATAGGCATGGGTGACGCTCTGGCCGCTGGCCGTGGCGCCATCGCCGAAATCCCACTGCCAGTCGGTGACCCGGCCGTCGGGATCGACCGAACCGCCGCCGTCAAAGCGGACCTCGGTCGCGGTCACGTATTGGTCGGGACCCGCATCCGCCACCGGCGCGGCATCGACCCGCACGATCCGGGTGATGGATTGCAGCGCCGAGGCGGTGGCGCTGTCATCCTCGACCGTCAGGGTGACCGAGAATTCCCCGGCCCGGGTCCAGGCATAGCTGGCCACCGGCCCCTCGCCCATGGCGCCATCGCCGAAGTCCCAGATATAGCTGAGGATCTGCCCATCCGCATCGGTCGAGGCCGAGGCGTCGAGTACCGCCACCTCGGATACCGAGACAGGCCGATCGGGGATGGTGAACCGCGGCTCGGGCGGGGCGTTCACCTCGATCCGGGCACCATCGGTGGCGATCTTGTTCACCACGCCACTGTCATCGGTGACGGTCAGCAGCACCTGATAGCTGCCCGACTGTTCATAGCGGTGGGTCACCGTCTCGCCGCTCAGCACGGTGCCGTCGCCCATGCTCCAGCGGTAATCGAGGATCGCGCCGTCCACATCGTAGCTGGCCGCGCCCGACAGGGTCACCGCCTGGCCGACAATCGCGCTCTGATCGGTGCCTGCCTCGGCCACGGGGGCAAAGTTCACCACGACCCGGCGCACGGCAGTGCCGAAGTTACAGGGATGCACCGCATCGTCCTGGACCCGCAGCACGGCGCGATACTGGCCCGGCTGGTCATAGACATGCTGGGCGCGCGGGCCCTGAGCCGCACCGCCATCGCCAAAGGTCCAGCGATACCCGGTGATCGGGCTGTCCGAGGGTTGCGAGGCGGAGCCGTCGAAGTCGACCACCTGGCCCGGTGCCACCACGATATCGCTGCCCGCCACCGCGGCAGGGGCGTTGCGCACATGCACCGGAACCTCGATCCGATCACCGCGCCCCGGACGGCTGCCCGGTTCCAGCAGGCTGAGCCGCGCGGTATAGCGCCCCGGCTCGGAATAGCGATGCGCCACCACCGGATCGGTGGAGCGGGCGCCGTCGTCGAACTCCCACAAATAGGAAAGCGGGGTACGCCCGGTCGAACCGCTGGCATCAAATGCGACCGAGCGGCAATCGGCCAGCGGCTGGCCGGTGCCCCGTGCCACCGGACGCGGCGGCACGACCGCGCGATAAGGCGGCATGCTCAGGGGCACCGGATTGCCCTCGGCGTCGAACACCGCAAGCGTCACGTCATTGGGGGTCTCGAACCCGCCCAGCAGGCTGATCGCCAGATTGGTTTCGTCGGTGGCGACCTCATCCGAGGTCCAGAAATCCTGCCCCGAGATGCGCAGGCCCAGATCACGGTAATCGGTGATCAGCGCCAGTTCACCATTGGCCCCGTCAAAGCTCTGCACCGTCAGCGGGCCGGGCGCGGTCCTGGTGAAATCCACCCGGGTCGCGGGCTTGCCCGCCGACCAGCGCACGGTGGGCTGATAAGAGAACATCTCCAGCCCCTCGGGTGCCCGGTCGCGGTCGCGCGCAAGGCTGACACCCAGCGAATAGCCGTTGCCGTCATTGCCACGGCTGCCCTGCACGTCGATACGGAAATAGGCGCGATCGCCCACGATCTCGCCCTGACGCGCCCGCACGGCGGCCAGCGAGACCCAGCGCCCGTCGGTCGCAAGATCATGCCCCCAGACCTGTTCGCGGATCATCTTACCGGGCTGGGTGACCGGGTCATAGGGGATCAGGCGCGGTTCGCGGGCGCCGTCCGCCACCGGCTCGGGCCGATCGGCATCGCTATAGGCGCCATCCCCCCCGAACAGGCGGAACGTGGTTTCGGAATCGGCCGACCCGCCATAGGTGAAATCGCCCTCACCGCCGGTTTCCGGGTCGAAGACGCGCACATAGACCCGCTCTGCAAGAGAGGCGGGCACCGAAAAGAACACCTGTTCGCGACGGTCGGTATCCCCTTCGCGGCTGGGCGCCTGCGGACCATAGACCACCAACAGACCCTCGTCCGCGACGGTCTGCGCGCCGGTTCCGGAGCCGATTGCCAACAAGGCCACAGCCAGCGTCGCCGCTGTCCAGTTCCGTGCCAAAGCCATATTCCGTTCCTCCATAGCCGATCCGGCGCCCCCAAACCGGCTGTTCACTCATTCAAACGCAGCGTTGCCCGCGTAATCCTCGATCATCAGTTCCACCAGTTCGAGCGCGCCGTCCTGCGGCGGCAGCGAGACCCGGCAGATGCCATTAGTGCTGTCGCACCGCAGGAAGCCCTCGACCTCCTCGGCCCCGATCCTGATCAGGAAAGGTGCTGCCTGGCGCAGGCCCGAGGCGTCGCTTGCCAGGGCCTCGATTTCGATCGGACCGCCATCGCCCTGAGGCCGGTTCAGCACCACCGAGGCAATCTCGGGAGGGTCGATGTCCAGCAGGGTTTCCAGCCGTTTCGCGGTCACGTTGCCGACCGCATCGGTTGCCACCAGGTCAAAGGTGTTGACGCCCGGCGACAGGGTGACCGACAGGTCGAACCGGCCTTCGACCAGCGGCAGGTCTGAGCCGTTCAACTCCAGCCTTACCGCATCCTCGGCCAACCCCGACAGGGCCAGCGCCGTCTCGGCGGTGGCGCGCGGCGGCGGCAGGTCCAGCGTCAGCTCGGGTGCTAGTTCATCGCGCAGCGCCTGAAACTCCAGCGCACCCTCGACCGAACCATCAGGTGCCAGCACCTCGATCCGGTAGCTGCGTGGCGCGGCATCGACCGGCACGGTAAAGCTGATCGCGCCGCCCGGGGCCACCTCGGCCCGCAAGGCAATGGCCCCGGCGGCGTTGCGCACCACGACAGGCGCGCCCGGTTCGGCGGTGCTGTTGGCGGTGACGGAAAGCTGCGCCGAGCGCGTCGCCAGCGCCTCGTCGACGCGCGGCATGCCCTGAGACAGGGAAATCTCGATCGCCGCCGCCGGGCGATAGATCACCGCCTGATCGCGGCGGCTGTTGTTGCCGGCGGGATCGGTGGCCAGCACGCTGATCATGTTGCGTCCCGGCACCAGCGCCACCCGGGTGACAAAACTGCCATCCGCACCCTGCTCCAGCGCCACCCCGTTCAGGATCAGCGCCGCGTCCAGTTCGGTGGCGCCCAGAACCTCGATCTCGGGCGTGGTCACGATGGTATCCGGTGCCGGAGACAGCACCGTCAGGAAGGGCGGCGTGTCATCCAGCCGGATGGTGAATTCCTGTGCCGTGCTCCAGGCGCCGGGCAGGCCCAGCCGGTCAAGCGCGGCCACCCGCCAGTGATAGCGCGCTGGCGGCAGTTCGACCTGCAGCCCGGTGTCGCGGATACCCCATTCGGACACCTGCATCTGGTTGAAGCCGGGATCGGCGGCAACCTCAAGCCAATAGGCCTCGGCGCCCTCGAACATATCCCAGGCCAGATCGGCGGTGCGGGTATAGAGGATCTCGCCCAGTGCCGGCGCGCTCAGCCGCGGGCTGTTGAGCACGGTGACCCGCTGCGCGCCCGCCCCGGTGATTACCACGCCCTCGCCCTGGCCGACGTCGATCTTGCGACCGTTTTCCTCGATCTCCAGCCCGGGCTGGTCGTAATTCACAAAGCGCGCACCGGTCGTGTCGTTCTTGATCCAGAAATCGGCCGAATTTGTGGTGGTCTCGATCCCCGGCACCTCGATCTCAAAGGTGGTCTTTTCCGACAACTGGTTGAGCAGCGCATAGAAGTCGCCCTCGGCAAGGCTGACCTTGGTCACCTCGCCGCCCGTCAGCGGGTCCGAGCGCATCCGCTGGATGGTGGCGTTGGAATTTGGGTTCAGCCGCAACCGGCTGAGATCGCGAAAGGTGATCTGGGTGGTGCTGGCCGACAGCGTCCGCACCCGTTCGAACTCGACCAGAATGTCGTTCAGCTGACGGTCCGACCAGCTGGGTTCGACCGGCGCGCGCCCCTCGACATCGCCTTGCACGTCCGAGACCACGGCCTCTGCCGAGCGGTCGCGCTGGGTCAGCGACAGTTCCAGCGCTTCATGCGCGATATCGGTGGCCACCCCGGCAAAGCCCACCACCTGCCGCCAATCGCCGACCTCGCGTTTCTGCACCGCCTCGTCGCGGTTGCGGATCGCCTCGCCGATCTGGGTGGGCGCAAAGATGCGTGCGCCCTCGGCATTGGCCTTCTGGATCGCGCTTAGCGACGAGACCAGCGCCGCATCGGCGGCAAAGACCTGCTGCACCGGCAGCCGCAAGACGGTTCCCGGTTGCAGCGCGGCGGGCGAGGCGATGTTGTTGAGTGCAAGGATCGCGGGCCACAGATCGGGATCGCGCAGGTACTGGCCGACGATACCGCGGATGGTGTCATCCGGACCCAGTGTAATCTCCTGCATCGGCGCATCGAGAGGATCGGTCTCGGCCAGCGCCGGAGCAGCAAGTGATGTGGTCATGAGCAGCGCCGCGGTACATACCGAGCGGACACACAAAAATAATCGGGCCTTCACCATGACAGCCTCCGCCCCCCAACGGGTGTCGTACAGACGACATAATTAACTATAGTCGCGCCCGGGCCAGGTACCCCTCAAGAAAAATCAATGATCTGGCCGGGTTCAGGTTCTAAAACAGGTTAATCATACTCCAATTTTGAATATTTCCCAAATCTGTTCTCGCACCGGAAACACCCGGCGTTCAGATCGTGACCGGGCGGTTGCGTTTGATCGTCCGCAAGACAACGTTGGTCTGAGCGCTGGCCACCGCTGGCAGGCGAAACAGGAAGCGTTCCAGAAAGATGTTATAGGCCGCCAGATCCGGGCAAAGCACCCGCAGGTGATAATCGGCCTGTCCGGTGGTGGCATAACACTCCTGCACCTCGGGCGCGGTCTCGATGGCGCGGATGAAGGCAACGATCCCGTCCGGATCGTGACGGGTCAGATGCACGTGCACGATGGCCTCGAAATCGAGCCCCATCGCCCCCGGATCGACCACCGCGCCATAGCGGGTGATCACCCCCGCCTCTTCAAACGCGCGCACCCGGCGCCACAGCGCCGAGGCAGACATGCCCACCGCCTCGGCCAGATCGGCATTCGAGATACGGCTGTCCTGCTGAAGCAGGGTCAGGATTCGGCGGTCACGGTCATCTAATTGCATGGATTCGGTCTGTTCTTTCACATCATTGTCCCTTGATGAATAATTCATCCGGTAGACCCCGGCAAACCCGGAGTTTCTGGCACCGATTTCCACTCAACCCGGATTATCCTTTCGCGCAACACCTTCAGCCACCGCGATCAGGAAGCCCAGATGACCCACCCCGCCCCCGCCCTGCGCAGCTATGCGCTGGAGGACCGCTACAACCAGACCACCGGCCGCGTGTTCCTGACCGGCACCCAGGCGCTGGTGCGGATCATGATGGATCAGGCCCGCCGCGACCGTGCCGCCGGGTTGAACACCGCAGGCTTCGTCTCGGGTTATCGCGGCTCGCCGCTGGGCGGGCTGGATCTGGAGATGTGGCGCGCCAAGACACGGCTGGAGCAGGACCGCATCACCTTCATGCCCGCGGTAAACGAGGATCTGGGCGCCACCGCGGTGCTGGGCGCGCAACAGGCGGTGCTGGACCCCGATTGCCAGCACGAGGGCATATTCTCGATGTGGTACGGCAAGGGCCCCGGGGTGGATCGCTCGGGCGATGCGCTGAAACACGGCAACGCCTATGGCAGCGCGCCCAAGGGCGGCGTGCTGGTGGTGGCGGGCGACGACCATGGCTGTGTCTCCAGCTCGATGCCGCACCAGTCGGACGTGGCCTTCATGGCCTGGTTCATGCCGACGCTGAACCCCGCCTCGGTCGAGGAATACCTTGAATACGGCGAATACGGCCTGGCGCTGTCGCGCTTCTCGGGCACCTGGGTCGGGTTCAAGGCGATCAGCGAAACGGTGGAAAGCGGCCGCTCGGTCGAGCTGCGCCCGGACCGCCAGTTCACCCTGCCCCAGATCGACCTGCCCGCCGGCGGCCTGCATGTGCGCCGCGCCGATCTGCCCAGCCCCGAGATCGAGACCCGCATTCAGGCCAAGCTGCGCGCCGTGCGCGCCTTTGCCGAGGAAAACCCGATCGACCGGCGCATCTATGACCTGCCCAACGCCCGGTTTGGTTTCGTCACCACCGGCAAGGGGCATCTCGACCTGATGGAGGCGCTGCGCCTCTTGGGTCTGGACGAGGCCAAGTGCCGCGCGCTTGGCATCGACATCTACAAGGTCGGCATCGTCTGGCCGCTGGCCCGCCGCAACGCCCTGCGTTTTGTGCGCGGCAAACAAGAGGTGCTGGTGGTCGAGGAAAAACGCGGCATCATCGAAAGCCAGTTCAAGGAGTATTTCTATGACTGGCCCGGTGACAAACCGCACCGGATGGTCGGCAAATACGACGAACAGGGCGAGCCGCTGATCCCATGGACCGGAGAGTTGAGTCCGCTGATGCTGGCCCCCGTGGTGGCCGCACGCCTGGATGCGTTCTTTCCCGACGAAAACCTGCCCGCCCGCGCCCGCGCGTTGACCGAAACGCCACCCCCCGTGATCGCGGTGCCGGGCGCCACCCGCACCCCCTATTTCTGCTCGGGCTGCCCGCACAACACCTCGACCAAGGTGCCCGAAGGCTCGCGCGCCAACAGCGGCATCGGCTGTCATGTCATGGCCAGCTGGATGAACCGCGACACCGACGGATATGCCCAGATGGGCGGCGAGGGCGTGCCGCATGTGGTGGCCAGCAAGTTCAACGGCGGCAAACATATCTTCCAGAACCTGGGCGAAGGCACCTGGTACCACTCGGGCTCTCTCGCCATCCGTCAGGCGGTCGCCGCAGGCACCAATATCACCTACAAGATCCTCTATAACGACGCGGTGGCGATGACCGGCGGCCAGCCGGTCGACGGGCCGGTCAGCGTCTCGGGTATCGCCCAGACCTGCCGCGCCGAAGGGGTTCAACGCATCGCGCTGATCTCGGACGACATCGAAAAATTCGCGCGCGCCGATTTCCCCGCTGGCACCACGTTCCACGACCGGGCCGAGCTGATGGTGGTGCAAAAGGAACTGCGCGAGATCAAGGGCGTCACCGTCCTGATCTATGAACAGACCTGCGCCACCGAAAAGCGCCGCCGCCGCAAGCGCGGCAAGATCGAGGACCCCAAGCGCTTTGCCTGGATCAACGATCTGGTCTGCGAGGGCTGCGGCGACTGTTCGGTCGCCTCCAACTGCCTCAGCGTCGAGCCGCGCGAGACCCCGCTCGGGCGCAAGCGCAAGATCAACCTGAGTTCGTGCAACAAGGATTTCTCCTGCCTGAACGGGTTCTGCCCCAGCTTCGTCACCGTCGAGGGCGCGACCCGGCGCAAGCGCACGATCACACTGGAGCTGGACCAGTTGGAGAGCGGCCTGCCCGAACCCACCCTGCCCGCGCTGTCCGATCCCTTTGACCTGCTGGTCACCGGGGTCGGCGGCACTGGCGTCGTCACCGTGGGCGCGCTGATCACCATGGCCGCCCATCTCGAGGGGCTGGGCGCTTCGGTCCTGGATTTCACTGGCTTCGCGCAGAAATTCGGCACTGTTCTCAGCTACATTCGCCTCGGCGCCAAGCCCGACACTCTGCATCAGGTGCGCATCGACACCGGCGGCGCGGATGCGGTGATCGGCTGTGACATGGTGGTGAGCTCCGCGCCCAAGGCCTCCGCCCACTATCGCAACGGCACAAAGGTGGTGCTGAACCGGGCCGAGATGCCGACCGGCGATCTGGTGCTGCATCGCGACGCACAGTTGAAGATCGACACGCGCGAGGCGGCGATCCGCGCTGTGGTCGGGACAGAAAATGTCAGCGGTTTCGACGCCAACCAGACCGCCGAACAGCTGCTGGGTGACGCGGTCTTCGCCAATGTGATGATGCTGGGCTATGCCTGGCAGCAGGGGCTGGTGCCGGTCAGCCGCAGCGCGCTGGCACAGGCGATCCTGCTCAATGGCGTGGCAGTGGAAAAGAACCGCCTCGCCTTTGCAGCGGGTCGGGCGCTTGCCGCCGATCCCGCGCGGCTCGATGTCGAAAGCGCCTCCCCGGAGGCAGAGGAAACCCTCGACCAGATGCTCGCTCGCCGGGCAGCGTTCCTGACCGACTACCAGAATGCCGCCTATGCCACGCGGTTCACCAACCGCATCGCCGCATTGCGCCAGGCCCTGCCGGAGGCCTCAGAGGCGCTGATTGCCGAGGCCGCGCGCAACCTCTTCCGCTTCATGGCGAGCAAGGACGAATACGAAGTCGCCCGGCTGATGACCGCAGACCACTTCCAGCAGGACCTGCAAGCCCAGTTCGAGGGTGACGTCAAACTCACCTACCACCTCGCCCCACCCCTGCTGGCGCATCGCAAGGACGCGCGCGGACGGCCCGTGAAACGGGGCTTCGGTCCATGGCTGCGCCCTGTCCTCAGCCTGCTTGCCCGCGCCAAACCGCTGCGCGGCACCGCGCTCAACCCGTTCGGCTACCATTCCGAGGCCCGCCTGCATCGCGAAACGCTGGCCTGGTATCTCGCCCTGCTCGACCGGATGCAACAGGACTGCACCGCAACAAACGAGGCCGACTGGCAATCCGTCCTGACCCTGACGGGCGAAATTCGCGGCTATGGCCCGGTGCGGGCCGAGGCCGCCGGGCGGATAAGGGCTGAGATCGCCAGCCGCCTGGACAGGGGCTGACTCAACGCCCCTGCGCTAGCCACACAGTCGCAATGAGTATTTGAAACCAGAAAGAAGCAGCACCGTTCCCGCTTCTTTCTGGTCCGAAATACTCCCGCCGGAGGCATCTGCCCTCTCATCCCCACCGAACCATCGCAGGATCATCACCTCTCCCCACGCGCGGAGGAGGAGGAACGACGACGAGACATCGTCTTGCGCCGCAGGCGCGCCGTCTGGCAGCGCTATCCCAGAACTGAGAAGCTGCTTTCCTGGTTGACCGGCCGTTTGCGCGAGTAAAAGCCGACGTCGATCCGGCGCCCGATATAGGGCAGTTCGAACTCGAGCGGGGCGGTATCGTGATCGCCGCCCTCTTCGCAATAGCGCACCAGCGCGGCCATCATCTTGCCCGCGATCGGGGCATTCTTGTACTGGTTGCCGCTGGTGCCGCAGGCCATGTAGAACCCGGGCAAAGACGACCTGTCATAGATCGGGATCCAGTCGGTCGAGGCATCGTAGAGATCCACCACGCCGCGCATCCGCGAGGGGATGCCCAGGCTGGGCACCCGCTGGGCATAGCGCATCGCCTGGGTGGTCCACTGATCGGTGAAGTTGCGGTCAAAATCCAGATCATCCTTGCACCACTGGTGCGGATCACAAGCGGGGTCCTCTGACCCGATCAGGATGTGATTGCCCTGTTCCGGCCGACAATAGCAGGCGATATCGCTGTCCGAGACGATGGTGCCCTGCGTCTCGAAATCGAACCCTTCGGGCGCGGGGACATGCACCACCTCTTGCCGCAGCGGGCGGGTCTGGATGGTCATGTCGCCGGTCACCCCCGCCATACGGTTGACGATGGCCGAGCCCGGCCCCGCCACGTTGATCACGACCGGGGCGTGAATCTCCTCGCCGCTGGCCAGCCTTACCCCGGCCACCCGTCCCCCCGCCTGCAGAATCTCCACCACCTCGGCACGGTTGCGCAGGGCCGCGCCATGCAGGCGCGCGGCGTCCATCAGGTTCTGCGCGCTCAGCGCCGGGTCGGTGACATAGCCGCCATTGGGCCAGAACACCGCGCCACCCATCCGCCCCCCGTTGGGTTTGCCGAATTCCGGATCCTCAAGCCGCCGGGCAGGCGCATAGCTGTCGAGCGCATAGATCGGCAGCCGCGCCAGAACCTCTTCGGCGCTCCATTCCTCGAACGGGATGCCCAGTTCGGCCGAACAGCGGATATGCTTGACCATCTGATCATTGGCCACGGTCTTCATCACCAGGCAGCCGGTCTGGCGGAAACGGGCCAGATCTGCCCCCTCGGGCAGACCCAGATAGTCGGCCCAATCGCGCCAATAGTGGTACCCCTCCCAGGCAAGGGCCGTGCCCTCGAAGGTGGAATAATGCATGCGGATGATGGCACAGGAACCGGCTGTCGAGCCGTGACCAACCTGCGCATTGCGATCCAGCGACAAGGTCTTCCAGCCTGCCTTGGCCATCTCGAATGCGATCGCAGCGCCGATCACGCCTGTGCCGATGATGATTGCGTCGGGGCTGTTCATGGTCGTCGTCCCTCCCAGAAACCGCGAGCGAATGCACTGAAGGCGGCGACCTCTTCGTCACGGGCCTGCACGCCGGTAAAGACAAACAGATAGTGCCGCACAAAGGACAGCCGCTGGTCGATCGGCTCGTTCATCTGCGCCAGGTCATAGCCGATCTGCATGTAATAAAGGACGCGGGCGCGGGTCTCGGCCTCGATCTGGCTGTAGTCATAGCGCAGGAACATGGCGGTCAGCGCCTCGAGCCGCCGACTGTCAGACAGATCCAGCAACCGGCGCACCTTGCCCGAGCGGCGCGCCCAGTCGCGCACCGCAAAATCCAACGCGGTGTCAAACAGCGCCGGATCGACCACACAGTGAAACAGGTTGCAGACAGCCCCGGTGATGGTCTGGGCTGGCAATTCGGTCTGGGCGATCAGGCCGGCGGTGTTGGTCGCCTGCCATTTCGCCAGCAGCGCGTCCAGCAGGTCCTGGCGCGACTTGAAATACCAGTAGAACGAGGAGCGCGACACAGCCATCCGCTCGGCCAGATTCATCACCTTGACCTGTTCGACCCCGTCGGACACCAGGACATCCATCGCCACGTTCAGCCAGTCGTCGCGGGTCACCTTGATATTGCCCACCAGCGGCTCGGCGCTGGGATCGTCGCGATGCAGGATCGGTTTGCTGCCCATGGCGGGTCTCCTCAGCTTTCGGGTGGGGCGCCCCCTTCGGCGGTTCGGCGCGCGATGAAGTCTTGCAGCGCCGCGACCCGGTCCGGGTCCATGGGCGGTGGTTCGAAATTATCCACGATCCCGCGCCAGATGCCAGTGGCGCGATGATTGGCATCGACCGCCCCGCGCTCGCTCCACTGGCCGAAGTTCGACCAGTCGCCCACCAGCGGTTCATAGAACTGGGTCTGATAGCGCGCCATCGTGTGTGCGGCGCCAAAGAAGTGGCCCATCGGCGGCACCTCGCGCAGGGCATCGAGCGCGATATCGGCATCGGTCGCCGGGGTACCCGCGCACAGCTCGGCCACCATTTGCAGCACCTCCAGATCGGTGATGATCTTTTCGTATGAGACGGTCAGCCCGCCTTCGAGCCAGCCTGCCGCGTGGATCGTCACCGTGGCCCCGGCCAGGAGACAGCCCCAAAGGCCGAACTGCGTCTCGTTCGCGGCCTGGGCGTCGTTGATATTGGCGGCACTTCCCCCGGCGCAGCGCCAGGGCAGGCCGATGCGCCGCGCCAGTTGCCCAGCCACCAGCGAGGCGGTGAAATGTTCCGGCGTGCCAAAGGCGGGTGCGCCCGATTTCATGTCCACATTGCTGGTGAAGGTGCCATAGCAGACCGGTGCACCGGGCTGCGCCAGCTGGCTGAGCGTGATCGCCGCCAGCGCCTCGGCATGGCTGAGCGTCATGGCGCCCGCCACCGTCACCGGCGCCATCGCGCCCATCAGGGTAAAGGGGGTAATGATCGCCATCTGGCCATGCCGGGCAAAGTCGATCAGCCCCTGCGCCATGGGCATGTCGATGGTGCGCGGCGAGTTGGTGTTGATGATCGTGTAGCACCAGCTTTGCGCCCGAAATTCGGCATCCGACAGACCGCGAAAGTCGCGGATCATTTCGAACCCGTCCATCACCTGCGGCGTGCCGCGAGAATAGAGGAAAGGCACCTTGTCGGACTGGGTCAGCTCGACCTCGGTCATCGCCATGTGGCGCAGGTGCATCGGCACGTCCTGCGCCTCGACCAGTGGCGGCACCATGTGCAGCACGTCAAAACTCTGGGTGATCTGCACCAGTTCGCGGAAATCGGCGATAGTGCCGGGGCGGCGGCCCCGCGCCAGGTCGGTGGCATGGGGGCACCCGGCGCCGGGCTGAAACGCCATCCTTCCCAGTTCCAGCACCACGTCGCGGTCGGGCACGGCGCCACGCATGCGGATAGATTTCGGCGCGCTGGCCAGCGCCGCCTCGACCATCTCGCGGCCGATATGCACCATCTCGCCATCAATGCGCGCGCCGCCCTGCCGGTAGAGGTCGCGTGCGCCGGGGTGCAGCACCTTGATCCCGAGCTCTTCGAGAACACTCAGCGACGCCTCGTGCAGCGCCTCGATCCGATCCTCGGAGAAGGCCGCCATCGGCGGGAACGGGTTGCGCAGGTTGCGATAGTCGACCTTGCGTGCCGACGCCGGAGCCTCGGTTCGTGCCCGCCTGCCCCGCCGCCCCGCGCTCATCCGCGCATTGCCTTACCATCGGGATCATAGGGCGAAGGCGCGATGATGGTGGCGGGCCGTTCGACACCGACGACATGCACGCTGACCGACGTGCCCGGATGCGCCCTGTCGCGGTCCACCAGCGCCATCGCCAAAGACTTGCCGGTGTAATGGCCATAGGCGCCCGAGGTCACAAATCCGATCTGAACCCCATCCGCCCAGACCGGTTCATAGCCCGAGGCATCGGCATCCGCCGCATCGACCTCCAGCGTCACCTGCACCCGGGCGGGGCCGTTGCCGTCACGCTCGGCGATGGCGGCGTCGCGACCGATGAAATCGCCCTTGTCCCAGGCGATCCAGCGGTCCATCGCGGTCATGCCGGGGGTGCGGTCCTGGGTGAACTCCGCCGACCAGATGCCAAAGCTCTTTTCGATCCGGGTCGAGAGCAGGGCGTTGAAACCCACCTCGCAAATGTCCTCGCCCGCCCCGGCCTCCAGCAGCATCCGGCGCAGCGCGATATGGTCGCCATAGCGGCAGTTGATCTCGTATCCCATCTCGCCGGTGACCGACATGCGGGCGACGCGGGCGCGCACCAGACCGATGTCAAAGCTGCCGCAGCCCATGAATTTCAGCTCCGAGATATCCTGTTCTGCCAGTTTCTCGATCACCGTGCGGGATTTGGGGCCAACAAGGCCGAAACCGCAGATCTCTTCGCCCAGATCACGGACCGACACCCCATCGTCGAGATGGTCGTTGAACCAGCGCATGTGCCAGGCCCGCAGATAGTAGGACCCCATGATCCACCATGTCCCGTCGCCCCAATTGAGCAGGGTCAGGTCGCCCTTGAGGCGGCCCGTCTCGCTGAGCATCACGGCAAGGCGCGCGCGGCCCGGCGCGGGCAGTTTGGTGGCAAAAAGCTTGTCCAGCCAGGCTTCGGCGTTAGGCCCCGAGACCTCGAACCGGGAAAAACCGGTGATGTCCAACAGGCCCACACCCTCGCGGATCACCCGGCATTCCTCGGCCACGATCGGATGCGCGTTCGAGCGTTTCAGCGTCAGGTTCTCGACGAAATCCTCGGAGGGCGCAAAGTAGAGCGGCACTTCGAGATCCCAGCTGACACCCCACCGGCAGCCCGCGGCCGTCATCGCGTCATGCGCCGGGGCCATTTTCAGCGGGCGACCCGCTGGAAGCTGCTCGTTCGGGTAGGACATCACGAAACGGCGCGAATAGAACTGGCCGGTGGTTTCCCGAATGTAGCGCTTGTTCTGGGCATAGTCGCCGTAACGCGCCACATCCATCGACCAGGCGTCCGCCTCGGGCTCGCCATGGATCATCCATTCGGCCAGCGTCTTGCCAACGCCGCCGCCCTGGAGAAAGCCCGCCATGACCGCACAGGCCGACCAATAGCCGCGCTTGCCCGGCACCGGGCCGACCAGCGGGTTGCCATCGGGCGAAAAGGTGAAGGCGCCGTTGACCCAGGTCTTGATGCCGACGTCCTGGATCGAGGGATAGCGGGCAAAGCCCAGCATCAGCTCGTTCTCGATCCGGTCGAGCTGTTCCTGGAACAGCTCTTCGCCATAGTTCCACGGGGCGCCGTCCATCGCCCAATGTTCATGGTTGATCTCGTAGATGCCGACCAGGATGCCCTTCTGGTCCTGCCGCATATAGGTGAAGCCTTCGAGATCGACGGTCATCGGCATCTCGAATTCCGCTGCCGCCACCTCGGGCACCGTATCGGTGATCAGATAATGGTGTTTCAGCGGCGACACCGGCAGTTCGACCCCCGCCATGCGGCCCACCTGCTTGGCCCAGAGACCGGCGGCATTGACCACATGTTCGCAGGTGATCGTGCCCTTGTCTGTGACCACCTGCCAACCGTCAGCGGTCTGGATCAGCTGTTCGACCTTGGTGTCCTCGTAATACTCGGCGCCGCGCTTGCGGGCGGCGGTGGCATAGGCCTGCACCGTTCCGGTGGTGTCGATGTAACCTTCGCGGTCGGCCCACATCGCGCCCAGAACGCCATCGGTCGACATGATGGGGCATCGGCGCTGCGCCTCTTGCGGCGTCAGCAGTTCGCAATCGTCGATGCCGATGGACTGGAAGATGCGATAGTTCGCCTGCAACCATTCCCAGCGTTCGGGCGTGCCCGCCAGCGTCAGACCGCCGGTCATGTGCAGCCCGATGTTCTGACCCGATTCCTTCTCGATCTCGGACAGCAAATCGATGGTATAGGCCTGCAAGGCCGCCATGTTGGGATCGGCGTTCAGCGCATGAATGCCACCCGCCGCGTGCCAGGATGATCCCGATGCCAGCCTGCGCCGCTCGAGCATCACCACATCGGTCCAGCCGAACTTGGCCAGGTGATAGAGAACCGAGGCGCCGACAACGCCGCCTCCGATGACGACAACGCGGTAATGGGATTTCATGCGACCCTCCCTTGCTCCTCGCCTCAGGCTAGTGCGGGGTCGGGCAGCTGTCTAGACATTTATGTACAGTACTGCTTGCGACTTGCCTTCCGGCAAAAAAGGGGGACCAGACCGCTTGGCAGGCGCCGTTTTCCGTCACGGAAAACGGCCCGGAAAACACGTGTTTTCCGGCTCCCGCCGAGACGGATCTCTTAGATCTGGGCGCTGGGGCGGGCCTTGATGGCCTCGTACCAGGCGCGGGTCGCGGTATTGCCCTCGGGCACCCGCATCTTGATCACCCGGGCAAAATCCACAAACACGAAGGTCGAGATATCAGCCAACGTGAAATGATCGCAGGCGATGAACGGGCTCTCGTTCAGCCTCTCCTCGAGCAGGTCGAAGAACTGCGCCACTCGCGCCACCCCGCGTTGCGCCAGTTCCGGGATCTGGGCATGGTTGGCCGGGCCCGGGATAGCGCGATCCTTGAATGCCGGATGCCCGTTGCGCAGCGCGTCGGCCACCGGCGCGCCGCCCTGCTGTTCGGCGATGGCGTTCCACATCAGCACCAGCCCCTTTTCATCGGCGCTGCGCCCCATCAGCGGCGGTTCGGGAAAGCGCGCCTCGAGATAGGCGGCGATCCCGAGGTTCTCGGTCAGCACCGTGCCCTCGTCGGTCACCAGCACAGGGATCGTCGCGCGCGAGTTCACGGCCCGGAACGCTGGCTGCAACTGTTCCCCCTTCGCGATCGAGATATCGCGGCTCTCGACCTCCACCCCCTTCTCGGCGATGAACATGCGGGCGCGACGCGGGTTGGGCGCGGTGGAACAGTCGTAAAACAGCATGACGGGATCCTCTGGTGCAGCTTCGGGCCAAACTTAGGCCGCAACCGCGCCGCGCGCCTAGCCGTTCGCGGCGGTGACCCTGCGGCACATCACCCGGGCGTCATCCGCGCCGGTAGATGAAGCAGCGCCCCACGACCGCGCCGGGGGGCAGCGGCAGTTCCTCGAGCCCCTCGAAATACATCCGGTCACTCGACACCATCAGCCCGCCCTGCGCCAGATGCGGTTCGATCAGGGGCGAAATCAGGCGGGCGAAACGATCGTTCTTTTCCCGGTTATGGCCACCCAGATCGGCATGGACCAGGCTGGCGGTGGCGCCGAACCGCTCCAGCGTCGCCGGCAGGGTCTCGCGGATATCACCCAGGATCAGCTGTGCCTCGGGCGGGGTCGAATCGGGATGCGAGGCCACCGCGCGTTCGAACACATAGATTTCGCGCCCCTGCACATGCTGGCGCAGGTGATGATAGGTGCGCCCGTTGCCCAGGCCCAGTTCATAGACCGGCCCGCTCAGGCCCGCGGTCTGCGCGATGGCATGCTCCAGACAGGCGCGCTGCGACACCATCCGGTCGATGAACAGGTCAAGACGGCTCTGCTCTGGTTGGCTCATGATCTGCATCTCCCTCATCCGCGCGGGCCCCGAGGGGCTGCCGCTTTTGCCCCTCATGCCAAATTCCGCGCCGCTTTGACAGCCGCCTGACCGGCAATATCGCCATTTCCCGGTCATCTTTGCGAAATTGAGGTTTGACGAACCGCCGCCCGGCGCGCGAAAGTGCCATCAAAACAAGAAAGACCTTTGGGGGTATTGATAGGATCATGTCGTTTTCTGGCCAGTCGGGTGGGACGCCTGAATGACCCCTTTGTTGTCTGTCGAAAACCTCAGCATCGGCTTTGGCCGGGGCGACGCCGTGGTGCGCGACGTCAGTTTCGAGGTGATGCCGGGGCAGACATTGGCGCTGGTGGGCGAATCCGGCTCGGGCAAGACCGTCACCTGCCGGGCCGTGCTGCGCATCCTGCCCAAGGCGGCGCAAATCCGCACCGGCCGCATCACCCTGAACGGCCAGGACGGGCCGCTGACCCTGAACCAGCTTGGCGAACGGCAGTTGCGCGCGATCCGGGGCAACCGCATCTCGATGATCTTTCAGGAGCCGATGCGTTCGCTTTCACCGCTGCACCGGATCGGCAATCAGGTCAGCGAGGTGCTGTGGCTGCATCGCGGCGCCAGCGAGCGCGAGGCCCGCAAGACCGTGCTGGAACAGTTCGAAAGGGTGGGATTTCCCGACCCGGAACGCGCCTATAACTCCTATCCGTTCGAAATGTCGGGGGGCATGCGGCAGCGGGCAATGATCGCCATGGCGATGGTGGCCAAGCCCGACCTGCTGATCGCGGACGAGCCGACAACGGCGCTGGATGTGACCACCCAGGCCCAGGTTCTGGGCCTGATCAAGGAGTTGCAGCGCGAAACCGGCATGGCGCTGATCCTGGTGACCCACGATCTGGGGGTGGTGGCCAACATGGCCGAACAGGTGGTGGTGATGCACAAGGGCCGGGTGATGGAAAGCGGCTCTGCCGTTGCCATGCTCAAGGACCCGGCGCATCCCTATACACGGCAGCTGTTCGATGCCGCACCCGAAATCCCCGATACCCAGGCGGTCGGGCTGCCGATGCCTCAGGACGATCTGATCCTGGAAATGAAGGATGTGTCCAAGACCTATACCATGCGCTCGGGCCGGGGCTGGCAGCCTCACAAGCAGATCTATGCCTGTCGGGGCGTCGATTTCCGGCTGGCGCGCGGCAAGACGCTGGCCATCGTCGGCGAGAGCGGATCGGGCAAGACAACGGCCGCGCGGATCGCGCTGGGGGCGGAACCGCCCGATCCCGGCGGCCAGGTGCTGTTCCGCGCCGCCCCCGGCGACGCGCCGCTGACCGTGCACGACATGACCCGCGCCCAGCGCACCGCGTTCCAGCGTCAGGCGCAGATGGTGTTTCAGGACCCTTACAGCTCGCTCAGCCCGCGCATGCGCATCCAGGACGCGATGACCGAGCCGCTGGAAATCCACCGGATCGGCACCCGCGCCGAGCAACGCGACAAGGCGACAGAAGCGCTGGAAAGGGTCGGGCTGAACGCCGATATGCTCAAGCGTTACCCGCATGCGTTTTCCGGCGGCCAGCGCCAGCGCCTGTCGGTGGCGCGCGCGCTGATGCTCGACCCGGCAATGATCGTCTGCGACGAGCCGACCTCGGCGCTGGACGTATCGGTGCAGGACCAGATCCTGACCCTTCTCGAAGAGCTGCAGGAGGGGCTGAAACTCTCCTACCTCTTCATCAGCCACGATCTGGCCGTGGTGGCGCGTATCGCCGACGAGGTGGCGGTGATGCGTCAGGGGCTGGTGGTCGAACAGGCCCCGCCCGAGACATTGTTCCACAATCCCCAACACCCCTATACCAAGGCGTTGATCGCCGCCCAGCCGGAACCCGATATCGACCGGCCGATCAATCTGAAGCTTGTGGCCCTGGGTGCCGGTGCGCCCGATACCTGGGCCGAGGCCTTTCGTTTCACCGACTCCGTGATACCCTCGCTGGTAGAGATGGAGCCAGGACACAAGGTACGTTGCCATGCTTGAACTGCCCCGCCGCGCCTTTGCGCTTGCCCTGACCATGGTTCTGGCCGGGGTGTTGCCGCTGCGTGCCGACACCGTGCCGACCTTGCAGGAATCCGTCTTTTGGGGGGCCGAGGTGAAATCGGGCGATCTGCCACCCATCGACCAGCGCATCCCCGAGGAACCGCTGATCGTCGATCTCGCGGCCAAGGGCCGCGAGTTTGGCACGCCGGGCGGGGTGATGCGCACCATGATCACCCGGTCCAAGGATATCCGCCAGATGGTCGTCTATGGCTATGCCCGCCTGGTCGGATATGACGAAAACTACAACCTGGTGCCCGACCTGCTGAAATCCTATGAGGTCGAAGAGGACCGTCGCTTTACCCTGCACCTGCGCAAGGGGCACAAATGGTCTGACGGCGCGCCCTTTACCTCGGCCGATTTCGAATACTGGTGGAAGGATGTGGCCAACAACCCGCTGCTCAGCCCCGCCGGTCCGCCCGACTTTCTGCTGATCGAAGGCCAGCCGCCCCGGGTCAGCTTTCCCGACGCCACCACGGTCATGTTTGAATGGGACAAGCCCAACCCCAATTTCTTGCAATCCCTGGCCCAGGCGCGCCCGCCCTTCATCTATCGACCGGCGCATTTCCTGAAACAGTTCCACCAGGATTACGCCGATACCGCGCAACTGGCCGCCGCGGTCGAGGAAAACCGGGTCAAGAGCTGGGCCGCGCTGCATAACAAGCTGGACAACATGTACCAGTTCGACAATGCCCAGTTGCCGACCCTGCAACCCTGGATCAACGCCAGCGAAGGCAAGAAGATCCGCCACAACTTCGTCCGCAATCCCTATTACCACCGGATCGACACGCGCGGGGTGCAGCTGCCCTATATCGACATCATCGAGATGGAGATCGTCGCCCCCGGCCTGGTGGCGGCCAAGTCGAACGCGGGCGAGGTCGATCTTCAGGGGCGCGGGCTCGACTTTCGCGATGCCTCGATCCTGAAGAAAGGTGAGGCCGATGGCGGATACAAGACCTATCTGTGGCAGACCGGCGTTGCCTCGCAGATCGCGATCTATCCCAACCTCAACCACAATGATGATGTCTGGCGGGCGCTGCTGCGCGATGCCCGTCTGCGTCGGGCCCTGTCGCTGGCAATCGACCGCGACGCGATCAACCGGGCGCTTTACTTCAAGCTGGCCAAGCCCGGCGCCATGGCGGTGCTGCCGGCCTCGCCCTTCTTCAAGCAGGAACACCGTGACGCCTGGGCCGCCTATGACCCCGCCCGGGCCAGTGCGCTGCTGGACGAGGTCGGGCTGGACAAGCGCGACGGCGCGGGCATCCGCCTGCTGCCCGATGGCCGCCCGATGGAGCTGGTGATCGAAACGGCGGGCGAGCGGCAGGAGGTCGAGAACGCGCTGCAGATCATAACCGACACCTGGCGCGAGATCGGGGTCAAGCTGGTCATGCGCCCGCTGGACCGCGACATCCTGCGCAACCGGGTCTTTGCCGGCACCACCATGGCATCGGTCTGGTTCGGCTGGGACAATGGCCTGCCCCAGGCCTATACCTCGCCGGCCTATCTGGCACCCACCGATCAGGTGTTCCTGGCCTGGCCGAAATGGGGACAGCATTATCAGACCGCCGGTCAGGTGGGCGAGGCGCCCGACCTGCCCGAAGCGCAGCGGCTGATGGAGCTGCTGCACGACTGGGAGCGCGCCAACAACGATCAGGACCGCGCCGCCGCCTGGAGCGAGATGCTGGCGATCCATGCCGACCAGATCTATGGCATCGGCATTCTGGCCGAGGCGCCACAGCCCATCGTGGTGTCGGCCCGGATGCGCAACGTGCCGAAAAAAGGCATGTGGGCCTGGGATCCGGGGGCACATTTCGGCGTGCACCGGATGGACGAATTTTTCATTCAAGACTGACGGATCGGCGGAATGGCAATCCTGCGCTACGCATTTTACCGGTTCGGAACCATGCTGATGACCCTGCTTGTGGTCTCGGTGCTGGTCTTTGCCATCATCAACCTGCCCCCGGGCGATTACCTGTCCAACCAGATCGCCGAGCTCAAGGCCTCGGGCCAGTCGGCGGGTGTGGCCAAGGCAGAGTTCCTGCGCAAGGAATACGCGCTCGACCGGCCCGTCTGGCAGCAATACATGATCTGGATGGGCTTCATGCCCGGCCCGCACGGGTTTTCCGGCCTGATCCAGGGCAATTTCGGCTGGTCCTTTGAATTCGATCGGCCCGTTTCCGAGATCGTCGGCGACAGCCTGTGGCTGACCGTGCTGGTGAACATGGCGGCCATTGTCTTTGTCTATGCCACGGCCTTGCCGCTGGGGGTGATCGCGGCCGCCAAGGCGCGGACCTGGGCCGATTATACCTCGGCCTTTGTCGGCTATCTGGGTCTGGCGACGCCGAACTTCCTGTTGGCGCTGATCCTGTATTATTACGGGCGCAAATATCTGGATATCCCCATCGGCGGTCTCATGGACCCGGCCTTTGAAGGGCAACCTATGAGCTGGGCCAAGATCCAGTCGGTGCTGGTGCACCTGATCGTGCCCACCATCGTCATCGGCACCGCCGGTGCCTCGGCGATGATGCAGCGCCTGCGCGCCAACATGCTGGACGAGCTGGGCAAACCCTATGTGGAGACTGCCATCGCCAAGGGCATGGCGCCCAGCCGGATGCTGGCCAAATACCCGCTGCGCGTCGCCTTCAACCCGTTTGTGGCCGATATCGGCAACCTGCTGCCCTCGATGGTGTCGGGCTCGGTTCTGGTCTCGGTGGTGATGGGGCTGCAAACCATCGGCCCGACCCTGCTGACCGCACTCAAGAGCCAGGACATGTTCCTGTCGGGCTTCGTGCTGATGTTCGTGGCGCTGCTGACGCTGATCGGGACGATGATTTCCGATATCCTGCTGGTCATGCTCGACCCGCGCATTCGATACGAGGGGCGCGACGCATGACCCAACTTCCCGACGGACGCTATGTCGATGACGCCCCCTATGACCCGCAACAGTCGATCCAGCAGCTGGAACGGCGCGATCTGGACGCGCCCAACTGGCTGTTGGTCTGGCGCAAGTTCCGCACCCACAAGCTGGGTCTGATCTCGGGCATCTTCCTGCTGTTGAGTTACCTGTTGCTGCCCTTCATGGGCTTCATCGCGCCCTATTCCCCCAACTACCGCAACGCAGATCACCTCTATGCCCCGCCGCAGGCGGTGCGCTGGGTGCATGAGGGCGATTTCCTGGGGCCCTTCATCTATCCGATCACCGCCGAGGCGGATTTGGAGACCTTTCAGTGGACCTTTGTCCCCGATACCGAGAACCCGCAGCGCATCCGCTTCTTCTGCGAGGGGGACAGTTACAAACTGGCCGGGCTGATCGAGAGCGACACCCATCTGTTTTGCGCGCCCGAGGGGGCGACACTGTTCCTGTGGGGCTCGGACCGGCTGGGCCGCGACGTGTTCAGCCGTATCCTCTATGGCGCACAGCTGTCGCTGACCGTTGGCCTGATCGGCATCTCGGTGTCCTTCGTGCTGGGCATCTTCTTTGGCTCGCTGGCGGGCTATCTGGGCGGCAAGACGGACTGGGTGATCAACCGGGTGATCGAGATTCTGCGCTCGCTGCCGGAACTGCCACTTTGGCTCGCGCTGTCGGCAGCGGTGCCGTCGAACTGGTCGCCGGTGGCGGTGTTCTTCATCATCTCGGTGATCCTCGGGATCCTCGACTGGCCGGGGCTGGCGCGCTCGGTGAGGGCCAAGTTCCTGTCCCTGCGCGAAGAGGAATATGTGCGGGCCGCCGAGATGATGGGCGCGGGCAAGGGGCGGGTCATCCGCAAGCATCTGCTGCCCAATTTCATGTCGCACCTGATCGCCAGCGCGACGCTGTCGATCCCGGCGATGATCCTAGGCGAGACCGCGCTCAGCTTCCTGGGGCTTGGCCTGCGGGCGCCCGCTGTCAGCTGGGGGGTGATGCTGAACGACGCCCAGAACCTGGCCAGCATCGAGCTTTATCCCTGGACCGCGATCCCGATGCTACCCATCGTGGTGGTGGTGCTGGCCTTCAACTTCCTGGGCGACGGCCTGCGCGACAGTCTCGACCCCTATAGCTGAGCAACCGGCAGGCGGGGCCCGAGATTTTTCGTCGAAAAATCTCCAAACCGTTGGACCAAGATTTTTCGACGAAAAATCTTGGCCTCCCCCTCAGCGGTCGTCATCCATCATGTCGTCCAACACATCCTCGTCGATGGCGGCCTGGACCGCACCCGTTACCGCCTCACGCTGCTGTGGTGTCATCTTGGCAGCCTCCTGGCCGTCGGCCAGACGTACCGTGACCTCGCGATGGGCGAACTTGATGCCTTCGCGGGCAAAAAGCTCACGAATGTCCTGATAAACCCGCTTGCGCACCAGCCATTGATCGCCCGGCTTGGTCATGAACTTGACCCGGATGATCATCGCCGAATCCTGCATCTCGATCACACCCTGACTTTTCAGCGGCTGGATGAAATTGTCGCCGATCACCGGATCGCTCAGCAGCTCCTGCCCAAGGTTTTTGATCAGCTTGCGCACCTTTTCCACGTCGGTGTCATAGGTCACCCGCAGCGGCAGTTTCATGATCACCCAATCACGCGAGAAGTTGGTCAGCACCTTGATCTCACCAAAGGGGATCGTGTGCAGCGCTCCCAGATGGTGGCGCAGCTGGAAGGAACGGACCGAGATTTTTTCGACCGTGCCCTTCACATCGCCGATGTCGATATACTCTCCCTTGCGGAACGCGTCATCGACCAGAAAGAACGCACCCGAAAAGATATCCCGCACCAGCGTTTGCGAGCCGAAGCCCACCGCCAGACCGACCACGCCGGCACCGGCAAACAGCGGGCTGACATTGATCCCCACTTCCATCAGCGCGATCAGCACGATCGAAACCACCACAACCGCCAGGATCGCGCCCCTGAACAGCGGCAGCAGCGTCGCCAGGCGGCTAGCGCTGGTTCCGCCGCCCTCGTCGCCGAGCTCTCCCTCGGGCACATCCACCGTCTCTTCGGCAATCTTGCTGTCGATCCAGATCCGGAAGAAGTGAAACACGATATAGCCCAGGAAGATGATCACCATCACATCCAACGCCCGGTCGATGGGCAGATCACCGGTCCAGTCCATCTCGGGGTTCCAGATCAGGACCAGCGCATAGGTGCCCACAACAAAGGCCAGGATACCGGCTACCCGGCGGGCCAGGTCCTCGAACGTGGCGATGTGATGCCGCTGCGCGCTGACCCCCGTCATGGACAGGTCTTCCGCCGCCTCTGCCTCGGCCAGGGCGGCGTTCAACTCCTTCACCTGCCGGGTCCGGTCGAAATAGCGCTCGAGCAGGTAGTTCATCGCGCCATAAGCGACCACGACCGACATGAAGATGCCATAGGTGCCAGCCATCAGCGGGATATGAACCGGACGCTCCAGCACCAGATCGAAGGCCAGTTGCAGCCAGCCGAACACCATGTAGAACAGCACCACCGGCGCCCAGGCGACCGACACCAGCCGCAGTATCCACGACACCTCGTCCTTGGTCCGGCCGCCGCGTATGGCATTCGAGATCGCCCGCCCGTTGAACAGCACCATCAGCACATTGCCTAGGGCGCCGACCCCGGTCAGCACGCCATAGACCATGGCATAGACATTGTAGTTCAGGCCGAAATCGGCGACCCAGGTCGAGAACAGCTCGCTGGAGATATCATAGGTCGCCAGCAGCGACGCCCAGAGATACAGCCGCTTGGCGTCGCGGTCCGAAAAGGGCGGCAGCCGGTACTGGCTCAGATAGGGCGACAGCACCATCCGCCACAGGTCCGAGGCGGTCCGGGCCAGGAAATAGGCGGTAAAGATCGCGGTGACCGTGAACTGGATCGACAGATCCTGCATAGGTCCAAAGATCAGGAAGCCGATGATGAAGGCAAAGACCATGGCGAACAGGGTCGCCCCCACCCCCATCACGAAGCGGAACACCAGGAACGGCATCTTTTCCCGATAGCCGCGCGGCGCCTCGCGGATCCGCGACACCACATGTTTGCGTGCGATGCGCTTGCCGTAGATCTCGATCGACATCCAGCGCCCGATCAGCAGCAGCACCAGGTTGATCGCCAGCACCTCGGCATAGGTCGCGATCCGCCCGTCGGGGCTGGTCTGGCGCAGGATGTATTGCACCTCGAAGATGGAATAGGGCAGTGCCTCGAGCCGAGAGCGCAGCGCCCCGATGAAGTCGGACACCTTTTCCTGCGCCTTCATCAGCTGTGACGCCTCGCCCATTGGATCGACGCGGGCGGTTTCAACCGCGCCCGCTTCGGTTCCGGCTGCGGCCACCCGTCCGGCGCTGTCGATCACGATGACCGAGGCCCCGGCCTCGGAGGCGGCGCGAATGGCCTCGGCCAGATCGCCGCCGGCGCTCTCGTCCGAGGTTCCGGCGATCCCTGAATAAAGCGAGACCTGCGCCGCCAGCGGTGACGACAGACACAGAAACAAGCCAAGACAGGCAAGGAAAAGACGAAAGGCTACAATCATTGCGGAAACCTGTATGGGCGTTGGGCTTCGCCACAGCCTATCGAAGCGAGGGTGTGCATTCAAACGGCAAGTGCGGCTTATCCGGAGCGCCTGCCCGGACGGCACCGCAGAATCGTGTTTTCAAGGCGATATGATTTGACTAGTACGGTGCTGCCTGCGGGCCAAGATACCGGATGGCGGAACGGGGCCTTTGCGCCCGGCCGCACCATGAAACACGCAAGATCGGGAACGCAAGCCATGTCGCGCCAAACGGATCAGGACCGGATCGCCGTGCTTGGGCTGGGCTATGTCGGCCTGCCGCTGGCGCTGGGTCTGGCGCGGGCAGGCTTTCAGACGCTGGGGTTCGACACCGATGCCGCGCATATCACGGCGCTGGGGCGCGGCCATGATCGCAATGGCGAGGTCTCGGAACGCTCGCTGGCCGAGACGCGGGCGCGGTTTTCCTGCGATCCTGCCGATCTGGCGGGCTGCACCGTCTATATCATCGGCGTGCCGACCCCGATCACCGATGCCAAGACTCCCGATCTGGAACCGCTCAAGGGCGCCTGCCGGATGATCGCGCCGCATCTGGTGCCCGGCGACATGGTGATCGTCGAAAGCACGGTCTACCCTGGCGTGACCGAAGAGATCTGCGGCCCGGTTCTGGCCGAGGGCAGCGGGCTGGAGCTTTACTCGCAGATCAAGCTGGCCTACTCGCCCGAGCGGGTGAACCCCGGCGATGCCGAGCATTCGATGGAGAATGTGGTCAAGATCGTCTCGGCCCAGGACGCCGAAACGCTGGACCGGGTCGCCGCCATCTATGCCCCGGTGGTCAAGGCGGGTGTGCATAGGGCCAGTTCAATCCGCACCGCCGAGGCCGCCAAGGTGATCGAGAATACCCAGCGCGACCTCAACATCGCCCTGGTCAACGAATTCTCGCTGATCTTCTCGCGCCTGGGGCTCGACACGCTCGAAGTGCTGGAGGCCGCCGGAACCAAGTGGAACTTCCTGCCCTTCAAGCCCGGGCTGGTGGGCGGGCACTGCATCGGGGTCGACCCCTATTACCTGACCTACCGGGCCGAGCAGAGCGGCTATCACCCCGAGGTGATCCTGGCGGGCCGGCGCATCAACGACAACATGGGCCGCCACGTGGCGCGCCAGCTGATCAAGGCTCTGATCGCCCGCCGCATCGACCCGGGCCGGGCGCGGGTGCTGGTGATGGGCTTCACCTTCAAGGAGAACTGCGCCGATATCCGCAATACGCGGGTGGCCGACATCCTGTCGGAACTGGCCGAATACTCGGTCGCGACCGAGGTCTGCGACCCCTGGGTTGACCCCGAGGCAATGGAACAGGAATATGGCGTCACACCGGTTTCGGAACCCACGACCGGCGCTTATGATGCGATTGTTGTTGCGGTGGCGCATCGGCAGTTTGTCGAGTTGGGGGCTGCGGCCATTCGGGCCTTTGGCCTGCCGGGCGCTGTCCTCTATGATATCAAGGGCATTTTTTCCAAATCCGACACGGATCTAAGGCTATAGACGGCAGCGATGCAGGGCGAGAGCAGGACAGTCGACACCGGCCGAGCGGCGCGTGTGATGTTGTACAGCCACGATACGTTCGGGCTGGGCCATCTTCGACGTAGCCGGGCGCTGGCCGCCGCGATCACCCAGGCCGACCCCTCGGCCTCGGCGCTGATCCTGACCGGCTCGCCGGTGGCGGGGCGTTTCACCTTTCCGCGCCGGGTCGACCACGTACGCCTGCCTGGCGTGACCAAGCGCGCCGACGGCTCTTATGCCTCGCAGACGATGGGGATGGGCATCGACGAGGTGACCGACCTGCGCAGCGGTCTGATCCGCGGCGCCGCAGAACGGTATGACCCCGATATCCTGATCGTCGACAAGGAACCGACCGGCTTTCGCGGCGAGCTGCTGCCGACGCTCGACTGTCTGCAACGGCGCGGGCGTGCCCGGCTGGTGCTGGGCCTGCGCGACGTGCTGGACGAGCCCGAGGTGCTGGCTGCCGAATGGGCGCGCAAGGGTGCCGTGGCGGCGACCGAACGCTTTTATGACGAGATCTGGGTTTACGGGCTGCGCTCGGTCTATGACCCGACGGCGGGCCTGCCCCTCAGCCCCGAAGCGCAGGCGCGCATGCACTGGACTGGCTATCTGCGCCGCGATCTGGGGCCGGTGGGCACCCCGCCGCATCAACCCTATGTGCTGATCACCCCCGGTGGCGGTGGCGATGGCGAGGCGATGGTCAATCTGGTTTTGTCCGCCTATGAACAGGACCCGACCCTGTCGCCACGCGCGGTGCTGGTCTATGGCCCCTTCCTGTCGGGCGACACCCGCGCCGAGTTCGAACGGCGCGTGGCGGCGCTGAACGGGCGGGTGACCGCGGTCGGGTTCGAAAGCGAGATCGAAACGCTCTTTGCCGGGGCCGCCGGCGTTGTGTGCATGGGCGGTTACAACACCTTTTGCGAGGTGCTGTCCTTTGATCAGCGCGCGGTGATCGTGCCGCGCACCGTGCCGCGTCTGGAACAGTGGATCCGCGCCAGCCGCGCCGAAGAGCTGGGCCTGGTGCGGATGCTGGAGGAAAGCCGCGACGGGCTGACGCCCGAGACCATGATTCAGGCCATTCGCAACCTGCCCAACCAGCCGCTGCCCAGCCAGGCCATCGGCGAGGGTCTGCTGGACGGGCTCGACCATGTCACCCGCCGCGTCCGCGCGCTGCTGAGCAAGACCAGCCATCAGGCGGCGGAATGACCTCAGACAGCCCGAAACTAGCCGTAGTGGTCAAGGGCTGGCCGCGCCTGTCCGAAACCTTCATCGCGCAGGAACTGGTGGCGCTGGAGGAGGCGGGCCACGACTTCGACATCTGGTCGCTGCGCCATCCAACAGATGTGAAACGCCACCCCCTGCACGAACGGCTGCGCGCACGCGTGCGCTATCTGCCGGAATACCTGTGGCAAGAGCCCGAGCGGGTCTGGCGCGCGCGCGCCGTTGCGCAGGCCCTGCCCGGCTACGCCGAGGCCTATCGGGCCTGGCGCGCCGATCTGGCCCGGGACCGCACGAAGAACCGTATCCGCCGGTTCGGACAGGCCTGCGTGATGGCCGCCGAGCTGCCCGCCTCGACCCGGGGGCTTTACGCGCATTTCCTGCATACCCCCGCCTCGGTCGCGCGCTATGCCGCGATCATGCGCGGTCTGCCGTGGAGCTTTTCGGCCCATGCCAAGGATATCTGGACCTCGCCCGACTGGGAAAAAGCCGAGAAACTGAGCGCCGCCAGCCATGGCGCGGCCTTTGGCGCCACCTGCACGGCTGTGGGCGCCACGCATCTGCGCGGGCTGACCGATGATCCGGGCCGGGTCGATCTGGTCTATCACGGGCTCGATCTGGCCCGCTTTCCCGACCCGCCCGCGCGCAGCCCGCGCGCGGCGAGTGCCCCGCTGGCGATGCTGTCGGTGGGGCGGCTGGTGGAGAAGAAGGGCTTTGACCGGCTGATCGCCGGTTTTGGGCTGTTGCCGCCCGGCCTGCGCTGGCACTGGACCCATATCGGCGGCGGCGGCGACCGCGCCGCCCTGACCGCACAGGCCGAGGCGCTGGGGATCGCGCAACAGATCACTTGGCGCGGCGCCTGCGATCAGCCCGAGGTAATCGCCGCCATGCGCGCCGCCGACCTGTTTGTCCTGCCCAGCCGGGTCGCCGCCGATGGCGACCGCGACGGGCTGCCCAATGTACTGATGGAGGCGGCCTCGCAATTGCTGCCGATCCTGTCGACCCCGGTTTCGGCAATCCCCGAGTTCATCACCGACGGCGCTCATGGCACCCTGTCGGACGACGCGCCCGAGGCGCTGGCACGGGCCATTGCCACATTGGCCGCCGACCCCGAGCGCGCGGCCGGCATGGCCGCAGCCGCGCGCGTGCGCCTGCTGTCGGAATTCACCATGGCCCCCGGCATCGCCCATCTGTCCAACCGGCTGACCGCCCTCTGCGCCGGGGGCTGAGCATGGCCCGCATCGCCTTTTATGCGCCGATGAAATCGCCCGACAGCCCGGTCCCCTCAGGCGATCGCGAGCTGGCGCGCAGCCTGCGGACGATGATCGCCGGGCGCGGTGTGCCGGTCGATCTGGTCTCGGAGTTCAAGAGCCTCGACAAACAGGGCGATGCCGGGGCGCAGGCCCGGCTGCGCGCGGGCGCTGCGGTCGAGGTGCGGCGGCTGATCCGCGACCTGCCCGGCGATTGCGCCCTGTGGGTGACCTATCACAACTATTACAAGGCGCCCGACCTGATCGGCCCGGCGGTATGTGCCGCCCGCGCCATCCCCTATGTTCAGATCGAGAGCACCCGCGCCACCAGCCGCCTGACCGGCCCCTGGGCCGGGTTTGCGCAGGCAGCGCATGATGCCTGCGATGCGGCGCGCGTGATCTTCTACCTCACTGCCAATGACCTGATCACGCTGGAGCGGGAACGCTTCGGCACTCAGGCGCTGGTCGAACTGCCGCCCTTTCTGCCCGAGAACACCCTGCCATCGCGCACTACAGCCGATGGCCCGATGCTGAGCGCGGGCATGATGCGGCCCGGCGACAAGCTTGCCTCATACCGGCTGATCGCGGAAACGCTGGCACATCTGGACGGCGCCTGGCAGCTCGATATCGCGGGCGATGGCCCGGCCCGGCCCGAGGTCGCGGCACTGATGGCGCCCTTTGGCGCGCGGGTGCGGTTCCTGGGCCAGCTTGACCGGGCCGGATTGCAGGCGGCCTATGGCCGCTCCTCGCTGTTCTTCTGGCCCGGCGTGAACGAGGCCTTTGGCATGGTCTATCTCGAGGCGCAGGCCGCCGGCCTGCCGGTGGTGGCGCAGGACCGGCCCGGGGTGCGCGACGTGCTGCTGCCCGGCCCCGCCTATCCCGCACCCGAGGCAGGACCCGAGGCACTGGCCGAAATGATCGACCGCCTGCGCGCCGATCCCGGCATGCGCCAGCGGATCGGCAGCGAAGCCCGAGACCGTATCGCCACCCGGCATCTGCCCACCGCGGCGGCGGCGGTGTTCTGGGGCGCTGTGACACCGCTGATGGAGACCGCTTCATGAGACGCCTCGCCCTTCTGCGCCATGGTCACACCGACTGGAACCGCGCCGGTCGCATCCAGGGCCGCAGCGACATCCCGCTGGACGACGCCGCACGGCACGACCTGGGCGCGCTGGCCCTGCCCGCGCCCTGGGATCGCGCGACGCTCTGGTCCAGCCCGCTCTCGCGCGCGGTGGAAACCGCCAAACTGGTGGCCGGGCACACGCCCCGCAACGCGCCTGCTCTGACCGAGATGAACTGGGGCGACTGGGAGGGGCAGCGCGGGAGAGACCTGCTCGACACGCCCGGCAGCGGCTATCGGCATATCGAGGACTGGGGCTGGGATTTCCGCCCGCCCGCAGGGGAAAGCCCGGCAGAGGTCTGGACCCGGATCGACCCCTGGCTGGCCGGGTTGACCGGCGACAGCGTCGCGGTCTGCCATATCGGCATCATGCGGGTCATCTTAGCTCGCGCCCATGGCTGGAATTTCGACGGCATCCCGCCCTTCAAGGTCAAGCGCAACCGGCTTTTCGTCGTTTCGCTCGACCCTCTGGCGCCCTCGGGCGAACCAGTGCGGCTGATCCCGCGCGAGGCCCGCCCATGAAGGTGATGATCGTCGTCACCCATTTGCTGGGCACCGGCCATCTGAGCCGGGCGCTGACGCTGGGCCGCGCCTTTGCCGCCACCGGGCATCAGGTGCGGCTGGTCTCGGGCGGTATGCCCGCCCCACAGCTCGACCCGGCGGGGCTGGAGTTGGTGCAACTGCCGCCGCTCCGCTCGGACGGGGTGGATTTCGCCCGCCTGCTGACCGAGACAGGGGCCGAGGCAGACGCAGGCTTTCACACCACGCGGCAGGCGGCGCTGCTGGAGGCGCTCACCGCCTTTGCCCCCGATGTGCTGATCACCGAGCTTTACCCCTTTGGCCGCCGCAGCCTGAAGACCGAATTCCGCGCCCTGCTGGCCGCCGCGCGGGCGCTGCCGCGCCCGCCGCTGGTGTTGAGTTCGATCCGCGACATCCTCGCGCCGCCCTCGAAACCGGCCAAGGCGGAAGAAGCCGATCAGGTGATCGCCGAAGCCTATGACGCGGTGCTGGTGCATTCCGACCCAAAGGTCACCCGGCTGGAGGCCAGCTGGCCAGTCAGCGCCGCGCTGGCAGACAAGCTGCGCTACACCGGCTATGTGGCGCCGCCCCCTGCCGAACCGCACCCGGAGCGCGCCGGGGCGGGAGAGATCCTGGTCAGCGCCGGTGGCGGTGCCGTGGGCGGGCCGCTGTTCCGGGTCGCGCTGGAGGCCGCGCGCCGGATGCCCTCCCACCGCTGGCGGCTGCTGGTGGGCGGCACCCAGGCTGGCGCCGAGGTGGCCGCATTGCAAGAGCAGGCGAGCAACGCCCCGGTCACGGTGGAACCCGCGCGCCCCGATTTCCGCGCCATGCTGACCCATGCCGCGGCCTCGGTCAGCATGTGCGGCTACAATACCGCGCTGGACCTGCTGCAAGCGCGCACCCCCGCCGTGCTGATCCCCTTTGACGCGGGCAAGGAGGTCGAGCAGGGTCTGCGCGCCCGCGCCCTGACCGCCCTGCCCGGCTTTGCCACGGTGACCAGCGCCGAGCTGACCCCCGAAACCCTGATGCGGGCCTTGCAACAGGTGATGCGCGACCCGCGACGCGACACGACCACCTTGCGCTTTGACGGCGCGGCAGAGACGGTGCGCATGGTCGAGATGATGGAGGCGGCACGATGACCCCGGACTGGACCCCACTCGATGCCGAACTGGCGCGATGGGCGGCCGAGGGGCTTACCCTGCCGCTCTGGTGGCGCGACGATGACGCGGTGAGCACGACCCCACAGCTGGACCGGCTGACCGCGCTGGCCGAGGACCTGGACCTGCCCGTGCATCTGGCGGTGATCCCCGCCGGGGCCGATACCGCGCTGGCTGACCACGTCACCGCGCATCCGCATCTGGTCCCGGTCGTGCATGGCTGGGCGCACCAGAACCACGTCCCCGCGACCGAGAAGAAGGCCGAGTTTCGCGCCCACCGCCCACTGTCCGAGATCCTGACCGAGGCCGGGCAAGGCAAGGCACGGTTGCAGGCACTGTTTGGCGATGCGCTGCGGCCGATGTTCGTGCCGCCCTGGAACCGGATCGCGCCCGAGGTCACCGCCGGCCTGCCCCCGCTGGGCTATCGCGCGCTGTCCACCGCAACCCCGCGCCGCAGCCCGATGGCCGCGCCGGGGCTGGCGCAGGTCAACACCCATCTCGACCCGATCGACTGGCGCGGCAGCCGCGGACTGGTGGCGCCGCAGACCCTGATCGCCCAGACCGCCACGCTGCTGGCGGATCGGCGCGAGGGGCGCGCCGATGCCACCGAGCCCTTTGGCATCCTGACCCACCATCTGGTGCATGACGACGAAATCTGGCAGTTCTCCGGGGCGCTGCTGGCGCGGCTGTTGGCCGGCCCCTGCCAGCCATGGACCATGCCCGCCGAGGAGACCGACCGATGAGCCGATTGGATTCAATGCTGCGCCGCCTGACCGCGCAACGGGACGGGCTGAACTGGGCTGCGCTTCAGATCTCCGGCATCCCGGGCGAGGTGCTCGACATGGGGCTGGGCAACGGGCGCACCTATGACCACCTGCGCGAGATCCTGCCGGGCCGCCGCATCCGGGTGATGGATCGGGTGCTGCAATGCCACCCCTCGTGCACCCCGCCCGAGGCGGATTTCCTGATGGGCGAAGCGGAACCGATGCTGGAGCGTCTGGCCGCCGAGGGCGCCCCGATCGTTCTGGCCCATTACGATTTCGGCATGGGGATCAAGGCCGATGACGTGGCCGAGGCCGCTCGGCTCAGCCCGCTGATCGCCCGTGTTATGGTGCCCGGCGGCCTGATCATCTCGGGCCAGCCGCTGGTCGGGTTCACCCCAGTCGCAGCCCCCGACAGCATCCCGCCCGAACGCTACCTGTTCTACCGGGCCTGAGCGGGCATCAGATCACCCCGGTCATCACGACCAGGAACAGCAAGGCCGCAGGGGCCAGGGACAGGCCCAGCGCCCATTTGGGCGCGCGGTTGGCTATCGCCAGAACAAGCGCCGGGATCACGAAAATCGCGGTGGCTCCAATGCCGACGGTGAGAAATCCAAGCGCCATGCCCCGCCCAGCCGCATCCATCGAGGCGTTGACGGTCCCGACCCAGGCCCAGCCATAGAGGAGGACATAGGCGAGGGAGATGGCAAAAACGGCGATACGCATGAGGGCAAGTTATACGACGGTCGCGGGCCACTGCCAAGATTTAGGTGGCGGAGATGGACAGGACCCATGGGCCAACCCTCTTTCATCACGCCCGGTGAAGGTTCTGACCGTTTCACGCAGGCTGCATCCCCCGCGTAGGGTGGGCAGTCCTGCCCACCACCCGATTGCGTCAACCGTTGGTTAACCGGTTTTCCCGATCCTGGCCTCATGCCAAACTACCGTCGCGCCCGGATCGCCGGAGCCAGTTACTTCTTTACCCTCGCGCTGGCCGACCGGTCGTCCACGCTGCTGACCGAGCGGATCAACGACCTGCGCCATGCCTATGCGCTGACCATCCGGGAGGCGCCGATTGTCTGCGAGGCCTTCGTCGTGCTGCCCGACCACTTGCACGCGGTCTGGACCCTGCCGCCGGGCGACAGCGCGTTTTCGGAGCGCTGGCGCAAGATCAAGCACCGGTTCTCGCGGGCGGTGGGCAGAACTGCCCACCCTACACACCGGTCCGAGAGCAAGCGCGCAAAACGGGAATGCGGCATCTGGCAGAGACGGTTCTGGGAACATTTGATCCGCGACGAGGACGATTTCCGGCGCCATGTGGAATATTGCTGGGGCAATCCGGTCAAACACGGGCTTGTGGATCGGGCGGTGGATTGGCCGTTTTCAACAATCCATCGCGATATCCGGTTGGGCCGGGTCGATGCGCAATGGGCGGGCCGCCCGACCGAAGGTGCGTTTGGCGAGTAGTGTAGGGTGGGCAGTTTGCCCACAAATGCGGTTGTTAGGGCAATATGCGATGGTGGGATGGTGGGCAGAACTGCCCACCCTACGCTTGCTACGCTTGCTTCTAGACGGCTTCCGCTCGCCAGGTGAAACGTTGCAGGGACTGTTTCTGGTAATTAGGGCTGTCAGCCCATCTGAGGATGTTTCCCTGCCAGCAATGCTCGAAATCCCTGATCTTGAATTCCGGAAGCCGACAGATCTGCAGTTCCAACACGGGCGGGCGTTTGTCCGTCGCCACCCCCGAACCCTTGAATATGGCGCGCTTGATCTCACCATGCTTTGCTGAATTGTCGAAATAACCAAGCGACCTGGAGGCGGCCATGAAGAAGGGTTTTTCGTGGTCGGGCTCGATCTCGGTCCAATGGAAGCTATCCGAGTCGGGATCGCCGTTGATTTCGAGTACGATCCTGAAGGGAGAGGATCGGCTATGAAGCGAGAGAGTGTACTTCATTCGCAGCAGCTCCTTGTTGCAGCCCCGCCGACAGGCGCGGGAAACCGCCCCTGCGTGCGCAAAAAAGCGTAGATGAGAAAACAACCCAATGTTGTGTTTCGAGGCGATGTTATCGCCATTAAGGATGCAAAGCGTTGATCCCGATCAATTTCGATTGTGCGATGAGCGAGAGCGGCAGCCTGACAGGCAGCGACGCGAAGGCGAGGCCTACCGCCCCCGCCGCTTCACATTACCGCCCCGCTGCCCCGGTCGTCCGGCGGTACTCCGGCCCCGGGATTTCACGGCCTGCTCCGAGGCGCTCTCGACCGCCCATTGCCGGGCCATCGGGTCGTCTGACACCGCCAGGTCGACCGCCTCCAGCCGCTTGACCTCGTCGCGCAGGCGGGCGGCCTCTTCGAATTCCAGGTTCTCGGCGGCCTTGCGCATGTCGGCGCGCAACCCGTCCAGCACCGCCTCGAGATTGCCGCCATGCAGCGGCTTGTCGATCTTGGCGGTGACGCGGGACATGTCGGTGTCGCCCTTGTAGAGGCCGGCCAGCACGTCCTCGACATTCTTTTTCACCGTCGCGGGGGTGATCCCGTGTTCCTCGTTATAGGCGATCTGTTTGGCGCGGCGGCGGTCGGTCTCGCCCAGCGCGCGCTCCATGCTGCCGGTGATCCGGTCGGCATACATTATGACGCGGCCCTCGGCGTTGCGCGCGGCGCGCCCGATGGTCTGGATCAGCGAGGTTTCCGAGCGCAGGAAGCCCTCCTTGTCGGCATCCAGAATGGCGACGAGGCCGCATTCGGGGATGTCGAGCCCCTCGCGGAGCAGGTTGATGCCGACCAGCACGTCGAAGGCGCCAAGGCGCAGGTCGCGCAGGATCTCGATCCGTTCCAGCGTGTCGATATCGGAATGCATGTAGCGGACCTTGATCCCCTGTTCGTGCAGGTATTCGGTCAGGTCCTCGGCCATGCGTTTGGTCAGCGTGGTCACGAGCGTGCGGAAGCCCTGGTCGGCCATCTTGCGGACTTCGTCCAGAAGGTCGTCGACCTGCATTTCGACCGGGCGGATTTCGACCTGCGGGTCGAGCAGACCGGTGGGGCGGATCACCTGTTCGGTGAACACGCCGCCCGATTGCTCCATCTCCCACGCCGCGGGCGTGGCCGAGACAAAGACCGATTGCGGGCGCATGGCGTCCCATTCCTCGAACTTCAGCGGACGGTTGTCCATGCAGCTGGGCAGGCGGAAGCCGTGTTCGGCCAGCGTGAACTTGCGCCGATAGTCGCCCCGGTACATGCCGCCGATCTGGGGCACGCTGACATGGGATTCATCCGCAAAGACAATGGCGTGATCGGGAATGAACTCGAACAGCGTCGGCGGCGGCTCGCCAGGGGCGCGCCCCGTCAGATAGCGGGAATAGTTCTCGATCCCGTTGCAGACACCGGTCGCCTCGAGCATTTCCAGATCGAAATTGGTGCGCTGTTCCAGCCGCTGCGCCTCCAGCAGCTTGCCCTCGCCCACCAGCTGATCCAGCCGCTGGCGCAGCTCCTGTTTGATGCCGATGATGGCCTGCTGCATGGTCGGTTTGGGCGTCACATAGTGCGAGTTGGCGTAAACGCGGATCTGGTCGAACGTATCCGTCTTTTGCCCCGTCAGCGGATCGAACTCGGTGATCGCCTCCAGTTCCTCGCCAAAGAAGGACAGCTTCCAGGCGCGGTCCTCCAGGTGGGCGGGCCAGACTTCCAGACTGTCGCCGCGCACCCGGAAACTGCCGCGCTGAAAGGCCTGATCGTTGCGCTTGTACTGCTGGGCGACCAGATCGGCCATGATCTGGCGCTGATCATATTCGCCGCCGACCTTCAGGTCCTGGGTCATGGCGCCATAGGTCTCGACCGAACCGATGCCATAGATACAGGAAACCGAGGCGATGATGATCACATCGTCGCGCTCCAGCAGCGCGCGCGTGGCCGAGTGGCGCATGCGGTCGATCTGTTCGTTGATCTGGGATTCCTTCTCGATATAGGTGTCCGAGCGCGCCACATAGGCCTCGGGCTGGTAATAGTCGTAGAACGAGACGAAATATTCCACGGCGTTATCGGGAAAGAACCCCTTGAACTCGCCATACAGCTGCGCCGCCAGTGTCTTGTTGGGGGCCAGGATAATGGCCGGGCGCTGGGTCTCTTCGATCACCTTGGCCATGGTAAAGGTCTTGCCGGTGCCGGTGGCGCCCAGCAGTACCTGATTGCGCTCGCCCTCGTTCACGCCCTGCGTCAACTCTGCAATGGCGGTGGGCTGATCGCCCGCCGGCTGAAACTCGGTCTGCATGACGAACCGGCGACCGCCCTCCAGCTTGGGGCGGGCCTTCACGTCGGGCGCGGGGGCATGCATCAGCGCAGCAGACTTGTCGGAATGGGCATCGGGCATCGGGGGGATTCCTTTCGTCCCCGATCTTGGTCTGTTTTTGTTCCGGTTCAAGGGGGTGCGTCCGGCTGATGCCGGAATCTGGCATCAGGGGGTGCGCCGGTGCGGGATAGAAGGCGGGCCGCCGCTGATTCCACGCTGTGCGCAAAACCCCCGATACGCAGCGAGAACCGCAACGGTCGCGACGCTTTTCAGCGGAAGACGGCGTTTTTTCATGGGTCTCGGGGATTTTTCCAGCCCTATAAAGAGGATGCGCCTCGCAATGGCGGTGGCGGCGCGCGGGCCTGTCTTTGGCTGAGCAAACCTATTTCGGAGGCGGGCGAGTGGTGAAACAGGTGCGGGTTGCGGTGATCGGCGGCGGCGTGGTCGGCGTGAGCGTCCTTTATCATCTGGCCCGGCTGGGCTGGACAGATTGCTGCCTGCTGGAGCGCACGCAGCTGACCGCCGGATCGACCTGGCATGCGGCGGGGCTGTTGCCGCTATACTATCCGAACCAGACGATGAGCCTGATCAACAAGCACTCGATGCAGCTCTATGCCCGACTGCAGGCGGAGACCGGACAGCCTTCGGGGTTTCATCAATGCGGCCAGCTGCGTCTGGCCACGGATCACGACAGGCTGGACGAATACCGCGCCTATCTGAGCTTTGCCCGCTATCTTGGCATCGACTGTGCGCTGATCACACGCGAAGAGGCCCAGAAACTCTGGCCACTGGCCGATCTGGGTGATGTGATCGCTGCCCTCTATCACCCCGGCGATGGTCATATTGCGCCCGCGGACCTGACCCAGGCCATGGCAACCGGCGCGCGCGGGATGGGGGCGAAGATCCATCTGAACACCGAAGCGACCGCAATCTCGCGCACCGCGTCTGGCGAATGGCTGATTTCGACACCCAATGGCGACTTTCTGGCCGAACATGTGGTGACGGCCACCGGGAATTATGCCCGCCAGACCGGAGCGATGGTGGGGCTGAATGTGCCCTCGATCCCGGTGATGCATCAATATGTGGTGACCGAAACCATCAAGGAATTCGCGGATCACAACAGGGCCGGCCGGCCTGAAATGCCGGTGCTGCGTGATGACAAGAGCCGGTTCTATCTGCGGCAGGAAAACGACGGGCTGATCCTGGGGCCTTATGAACCCAACCCGAAGAGCTGGGCGATCAACGGCGTGCCTCCCGGTTTCGGGGCCGAGCTGATGACGCCCGATTACGACAGTCTGGAACCATTCATCGAAGGCACGCTCAGGCGCGTCTCATCCTTTGCCGCCGCGGGCATCCGGACCGTGGTCAACGGACCCATCGCGCATACGCCGGATGCCTTTCCGCTGGTTGGCCCGGCGCCGGGTTTGCAGAACTACTGGCTGGCCGAGGGAATGGTGGCGGGCATCTGCTATGGCGGCGGCGTGGGCCGGTATCTGGCCGAATGGATCACCGAGGGGGCGCCGACGATCGACATGTGGCCGGTCGACCCGCGCCGCTTCAACGGCCATGCAGGCAAGAACCACACCCGTTTGAAGAACGAGGAAACCTATGGCCATATCTTCGACATTCACTATCCGAACCTGGAAATGCCCGCCGCCCGGCCCGGCAAGACCAGCCCCTGTTACGACAGGCTGACCCGCGCCGGTGCGGTCTGGGGTGTCGCAGGTGGGTGGGAGCGCGCCCGCTGGTTCGATGCAGAGGGCAACCGCACGCCCGAGACCCTTACCTTTCGCCGCTCGAACGCCTTCGAGGCGATCGGGGCGGAATGCCGGGCCATCCGCAACGCGGTGGGCCTGATCGACTTCACCAGCTTTGCCAAGTGGGAGGTCTCCGGTGCCGGAGCCATGGCGTTCCTGGACCGCGCCCTGGCAAATGCCATGCCCAAACGCGACGGCCGGGTGACCCTGGCGCATGCGCTGGACGAAAACGGGCGCTTTTGCGCTGAATTCACCGTTGCCCGGCTGGCCGAGGACCGGTTCTACATTTGTGGGCCGGCCTTCAGCGAGGTGCATGACGACCATGTCCTGCGCAGCCGCCTGCGCCCTGCGGACGCGGCCACCCTCACCAATGTCAGCATGGGCTGGGGCTGTTTCACCGTGGCCGGGCCGAAATCGCGTGAACTGCTCTCGCGGATTGTCGACGCGCCGCTGGAGAATGACAGCTTCAAGTGGTTCGATCTGCACGAGGGCGAGGTCGGCTGGGCCACGGATGTCCGGTTGATGCGGGTCAACTATTGCGGCGAGTTGGGCTGGGAACTGCATCACCCGATCGCCTTTCAGCATCACATCCTCGACCAGCTGGAGCAGGCGGGCGCCGATCTGGGCCTGCGCCACGTCGGCATGCGCGCGCTCGACAGCCTGCGGATCGAGAAATCCTATCGTGCGGTCGCACAGGAACTGACCACACAGAACACGCTGCACGAGCTTGGCCTCGGGCGTTTCATCGCCACCGGCAAGACCGGGTTCATCGGCGCACAGGCCGTTGCCGAACGCGTCGGCAAGGAGAGCGTGAAACTGGTCACGCTCGAGGTGGATTGCGAGGCGGGTGGAGTGGAACCGGCGATGAACCAGGCGGTGCGCTGCGGCGACAAGGTGATCGCCCTGACGACCTCTGGCGCCTATGGTCATTTTCTGGGCAAACATCTGGCAATGGCCATCTTGCCCCTGGATCATGCGGCCGAGGGCACACGGCTGAGCGTCGAAATCCTTGACGAACGCTATGACGCGGTGGTGATTGCCGACAGCCCACACGACCCCGGGAACCTGCGCCCCCGCGCATGAAGGAGCAAAACCGTGAACACAGCCCAGCCTGATTTCGATCTGATCGTTGCCGGTGCGGGCATGGTCGGCATGTCCGCCGCGCTCTATGCCCAGATGGATGGGCTGAAGGTGGCGCTCTGCGATCCGAACCCGCCCGGATCGGGAACCACCTATGGGTCGGCCTGCACCATCGCCACCTATGCCTGCATTCCGGTCAACAGCCCGGCGATTTTTGCCGCATTGCCGTATCTGCTGACCAGCAAGGACAGCCCGCTCAGCTTCAACCTGCTGCACGGGTTGAAGAACCCGTGCTGGATGCTGTCCTTTCTCGCCAATTGCCGCGCAGCCAGGGTTCGAAGGATCACCGAGGCGCTGGGGCGGTTTCTGGCCGATGCCGATGCGGGGCTTGACCCGTTGATCATGGCAGCCGGGGCCGAAGACCTGATCGTCAGCAATGACTGTCTCTATGTCTGGTCAACCCGGGCCGGATACGAGGGCGCGCGCGCCAGCAATGCGCTGCGTCGGGCCCAGGGGGTGCGCTTCGAGGAGCTTGGCCCGGACGAGGTGCGCGCGATGGAGCCGAACCTGAAACAGCCCATTCACCGAGGCCTGCATTTCAAGGGCGCACGCCATGTGACCAGCCCGCAGGCCCTGGTTGGCCGAATGCAGCACCGGTTCGAGACACTGGGTGGAACCTACCTGCCCGCCCGGGTCGAGCGTTGCGATCCTGACGAAGGCGGCGTGACGGTCCGGCTGAACGACGGTGGCACGCTTCGCGCCGGGCATTTCGCCCTCACTGCCGGGGCGCGCTCGCGGCAGATCGCCGGCACCGGTGCCGAAGGCCTGCCTCTGGGAACCGAGCGCGGGTACCATATTCTCTACCGCGATCACGCCAGCCTTGTGTCGCGGCCGGTCGGCTGGGCCGAGGCCGGGTTTTACGCAACCCCGATGGCGCAGGGGCTGCGCATCGCCGGGACCGTGGAAATCAACGCCATCGACGCGCCCTTCAACACCAAGCGTACAGATTACCTGCAGCGCAAATCGCACGAAATGTTCGGCCAGCTTGGCGCACCCGACGAAACCTGGCTGGGGCATCGCCCGACGATGCCGGATTCGCTGCCGGTGATCGGGCCGTCCCCATCCTCGGATCGGGTGATATTTGCCTTTGGTCACCAGCATATCGGCCTGACCCTGGGCGGTCTGACGGGCAAGGTGGTTGCCGATCTCGCCCAACAGCGCTCGCCGACATGCAACCTCGGCGATTTTGCGCCGCAAAGGTTCACGTGAGCGCGCTTGTGCGTCAGCATCAAGGTCGCACCCGGACTCTTGAAGCGGTTGAACACCCTTTCAAGGATGCGTTTGTTGGTGATCTGTGCCCCTCAACCCGCGGTGTTCCGGCCGGACAGGGGAAGGCTGGGATCGACTTCGGCCAGGAGCACTATGCCACCGGGATGCCGAACAGGGGGCGGTCCTTGGGTGAGGGGTCGCCAAGCCGTGCATGGTACTGAAGCAGAGGTATGAAAAGAATGAGACGACAGCGTAAGCCCGGCGCCTGCCGAACGCGGGTTGAACGTTTCGCGCGCGTTCGCGCACCACAGTAGCGACTACATGTCGCCGGTTTCGGCAAAGCCTGCCATGTCTTTGATTTTTAGGAGATTACCATGGCGGACCGAGGAGGATTCGAACCCCCGACCCCTTGATTCGTAGTCAAGTACTCTATCCAACTGAGCTATCGGTCCGCTTGGTGAGGGGCTATCTAGACTTTAGGCTGGGAGGGCGCAACCCGATTCTGCGAAATTCTCTCAAAAAGTTTCGCCGCCTTTCGGGAGCCTTATTTCAAAGGCGGTTCCGCTCGGGCCGCTGTCTTTCAGAACCAGCGCACCGCCATGGCCACGCACCAGTTCGGCGGAAATCGCCAGGCCCAGGCCCGAGCCGCCCTTACGCACACCGCCCTGGAACGGGGTGAACAGGTTCTCGCGCGCCTTGAGGGGCAGTCCCGGGCCGGTATCGCGCACCTCGATCACCCAATCCGCCTCGGTCTCGTGGCCCGAAACCGCGACCAGACCGGCCTGCCCGGTGGCCTCCAGCGCCTGACGTGCATTGCGCACCAGGTTCATAACAACCCGGAACAGCTGTTCGGGATCGGCCCGCGCGCTCAGCGTCTCGGGCACCTCGTTGACGATCTCGATCGCGCCCTCGCCCAGCGCCAGCCGCTCGCTGGCGACCACATCCTCGGCCACCATATGCAGGCGGACCATGGTCAGCATCGGCGAGGGTTCCTCGGCCCGGCCAAAGGCCAGCGTGCTCTCGCACAGCGACACCGCCCGCGTGATCGAGTTGACCAGTTTCGGCGCCATCCGGCGCACCAGCGGGTCCTCGCTTGTCTCGATCCGGTCGGTGAACAGCTGAGCCGAAGTCAGGATATTACGCAGATCATGGCTGACCTTGGCCACCGCGCCGCCCAGCTGTGCCAGCCGCTCGCGCTGGCGCAGTGCCTGGGTCAGCTGGCGTTGCAGCATCTGCAGGGCTTCCTCGGCCTCGCGCAGTTCGGTCACGCCGGAATTGGGGGTGATGATGCCCCGCACATCCTCGGGCGCACGGGCATAGCGTTGCATATAGTCGACCACGCCCCGGATCGGCCGCACCAGGATCGCCCGCACCGCAAGGAACAGGAAAAAGGCGGTGATGATCGAGATCACCAGCGACAACAGCAGGATACGCGCGCCATAGTCGATCATCGCCATCCTGAGCGGTTGGCTGTCCATCGTGACCTCGATCAGCAATCCGGCCTCCTTTACCGGTTCTCCGATCACCCGGATGACCTCGTTCTCGGACATGAAGAAGCGCAAGAGCGCATCGCGCATCAGGATCCAGGGCGAGGCCTGGCGCAAATCATAGCTCTGCCCGATCTGGCCGGGAATCGGAGAGCTGAGCATCAGCTGCCGCACCTCGTCGCGGCGCAACACCACGTTATAGACACCGGCGTTTTCCAGCAGCTCGGTCTCGAGATCGGTGGCCAGCATGTCATCCGCCAGCAGCGCCAACGAGGCGATCTGCGCCCGTTCCAGCCGGTTTTGCAGGAAATCCTGCCGGAACCGCGCGATCGAAGGCACAAAGATCAGCACTTCGGCCAACATCACGAAGGCGACCGTCAGGATCAGAAACCGGCCCGAAAGCGAGTTCAGCATGATGTCCTTTCCGTCAGGGAAGCCAGCGCTGCACCAGCCCGACGACCCGTTTCACTGACTGATTTTCAAACAGGCGCGGCGAGAAATAGGCCCCCGCCGCACGCTTGCTGATCTCGCCGATGGTTGGATATGGCGACACCATCGCGGCAACCTGACTCATCTTCAGGTTATTGGCCAGCGCCAGCGACCACAAGTTTGCATGTTCCCCGGCCTGATGGCCGACGATTGTGACCCCCACCGGGCGGCCCCGGACCACCATCACCTTGATGAACCCCTCGGTGCGGCCTTCAGCTATGGCGCGGTCGTTGTGGAGATAGTCGAACCGGGCCACCTCGACCCTGTCGCCGTGTCTGTCGCGGGCCTCCGCCTCGGTCAGGCCGATCTGGGCCAGTTCCGGGTCGGTATAGGTGGCGCGCGGGATATGGTCGGTCCGCGCCTTCGAGGGCAGGCCGAACAGGGCCGAGCGCAGGATCACCCCGGCCTGATATCCCGCCACATGGGTGAACTGAAGGCCACCCGCCACATCGCCGATGGCATAGACGCGGCGGTTGCTGGTGCGCAGCGACGCATCGACCCGGATGCCTGTCCGGGTGGTCTCGACCCCCGCCGCATCAAGGTTCAGCCGGTCGGTACTGGCCTTGCGCCCGACCGCAACCAGCAGATGGCTGCCGGCAAAGATTCGGCCCTCGGCGCTCACCACCTCGATGGCGCCGGCCCGGCCGCGTATCTGAGCGGCGGCGGTGTCCTCGGCGATCTCGACCCCTTCGGCGCGCAGACGGGTCAGCACCAGCGCGGCGGCCTCGGGATCCTCGCGGTTCAGGGCGCGGGCGGCCTCGATCACGGTGACCTTGCAGCCCAGCCGCACATGCGCCTGCGCCATTTCCAGCCCGATGGGGCCGCCGCCAATGATCAGCAGATGGTCGGGGCGTTGGCGCAAATCAAACAGGATCTCGTTGGTCAGATAGGGCACGCTGTCCAGCCCTGGTATCGGCGGGATCAAGGGGGTCGAGCCGGTGGCGATGACGATGCGCCGGGCAGCGATCAGATGCGCGCCAGCCTGCACCTCGGTTCGCGAAACGAACTGCCCGTATTCGCGGATCACCCGCACGCCCAGCCCCTCGAACCGGTCCTGACTGTCGACCGGTGCGATCTGTGCAATCACCGCGGCGACGTGATCCTTCACGGCGGCAAAATCCACCTGCGGTTCCTGCCCGGCCACGCCAAGACCGGCATCCGTCATACGGGCATGCGCCGCCTTGGCGCTGGCGATCAGCGCCTTGGACGGGACGCAGCCATAATTCAGGCAATCGCCCCCCATTTCATGCCCTTCAAGCAGCACCACCCGCGCGCCCATCTGGCTGGCACCCGCAGCCACCGACAACCCGCCGGAACCGGCGCCAATCACCAGCAGGTCGGTTTCGATCCGCTCCATCATTCGCCCTCCGGCTTGCCGCGCAGGGCCTTGATCGCGATGGGCAGCGCCGCCAGCAGGCACAGACCCAGAATCGGCCCGATCACGAAGGGTTCCCGGAACAGCGACAGATCGGGGCTTTCACCTCGGTCGAATACGCCGCCCAGCCCCACCCCGATCCAGGTGAACACGATCGCCCCGGGCACGATGCCCAGCGCCGTGGTCAGCACATAGTTGCGCAGCTTTACCCCCACCAGCGCTGGGATCAGGTTGGCGGCAAAGAACGGCACCGCAGGCACCAGCCGCAGCAGGAACAGCACCTCGATCTCGTTGCGCCGCAACCCCTCCTTGAGCCGTTTGACCGTGCCCTCGGAGGCCTCGAGCCGCGCGGTCAGCATCGCCCCCAGCCCGGCGCGGGCGGCCAGAAAGATCGCCACCGCCCCGATTGTGGCGGCGACCACGTTCAGCACGGTGCCGACCGCCAGACCGAACAGGAATCCGCCGGTCATCGAGGCGACCGCAGCACCGGGCAGGGAAAAGGCCACGATCAGCACATAGGTCGCGACAAAGATCGCGGCCAGCGCAGCGTAATGCGCCTCGCGATAGGCCAGCAGCGCCTGGCGATTCGCCGCCAGCGTGTCAAAGCTGAGATAGTCGCGCAGGGTGATGGCCCCGATCACCGCGATCAGCACGATCACGATCAGCGGCAGATGGCGCAGCAGGCGCTGCGGCGCGGGTTGGGCGGTTTGGCGCATCGGATCCGGCTTTGTTTCTGGGTCTGGTTTCATTTGCCCCAAGATGCAGACCCAAGCCGCCAAACAACAGGGTATTCACGCCCGGTTGAACGCAAAGGGACAAAAACGTGAGAAAACCGGCCGCCGCAGCCGGAAACTGAAACCTTTCCTCTGGCGGACGGGGTGAATTTGTTGCAAAAGCCCGCAAAACCCCTCTCAGAGGGTTTGACTTGCCCGGCCACTGGCATTAGAGGACGGGCTTCGACAGACACACGGGTGGCGAATCCGCGCCGCGCCCGACCGCAAGAAATTGGAGTACGGAGCGATGAAACGCACCTATCAGCCTTCGAACCTGGTTCGCAAACGCCGCCACGGCTTTCGTGCGCGCATGGCCACCAAGGCCGGCCGCAAGATCCTGAACGCACGCCGCGCGCGTGGCCGCAAGGAACTCAGCGCCTAAGCGCTGCGACCCGTTCTGACGGATATGACACCGCCGGAGGCCCCCACGGATGGCACCGCCAGCCCCGGGGAAATGCCTCCGGCGGTGTCCGTTTGCGCATCATCCGGAATATCGGTCCTGCGCAAGCGCAGCGATTTCCTGAAGGCCGCTCGTGCGCGTCGCCAGGGCGCGGGCTCGATGATGGTGCAGGCGCGCAAGCGTGACGCGGGCGAGGCCGAGGGTATCCGTGTCGGGTTCACCTGCTCCAAGAAGGTCGGCAACGCCGTGGCGCGCAACCGCGCCAAGCGCCGCCTGCGCGAGGCCGCACGGCTGGTCCTGCCCGACATGGGCCGCCCCGGCTGGGACTATGTGCTGATCGGGCGCCCTAGTGACACCGCGTCGCGCCCCTTCGACGGGTTGCTCGACGACCTGCGCCGGGCGCTGCGCAAGCTGCACGCGCCCAAACCCTGATCCACTGCAATTCGTCGCACCGCGCTTGGCAGTGACGGTGCCGCCCCCTAGATTGGCGCCATGACCCCGCTCGCCCACATTCTAGCCCTGCCCGTGCGCGCCTATCGGCTGATCTTTTCGCCCTGGGTCGGCTTCAACTGCCGCTATCAGCCCACCTGTTCCGCCTATGCGCTGGAGGCGCTGGAGAAACACGGTGCCCTGCGCGGCAGCTGGCTGGCCGCGCGCCGGATCGGGCGCTGTCACCCGCTGGGTAGCGACGGCTATGATCCGGTCCCCGAGCCCAAAGACCGCAAACCGCCCCACAGCCCGGCAGGGTAGCGGGGCGCGCGCCTTTCCGCCGATTCGCCAGCGCGCGGCGCAATATTTTCTGCCCCATCTTGCAGCGCCCCGGTCCCGCGCACAGGTATCAGACGCGGGCGAGCACCGCTTCTCCGGGATATCTGAAATTGGAATACCTCTCTATCGCCGCCGGGCTGATCGGTCTGTTTCTAGGGGGCGAGGCATTGGTGCGTGGCAGCGTCGGGCTGGCCCAGCGCCTGGGCCTGCCGCCGCTGCTGATCGGGCTGACCGTGGTCGGCTTTGGCACCTCCACGCCTGAATTGCTGGTTTCGGTCGATGCAGCGCTGCGGGGTGTACCTGATATCGCCCTGGGCAATATCCTGGGATCGAACATCGCCAACATCCTGCTGATCGGAGGCATCACCAGCCTGATCTGGCCCATTCGCGGCAAACCGGTCGGGCTGTGGCGTGATCTGACGGTAATGATATTGGCGACCCTCGCATTGACGCCGATACTGCTGGGCGGCCAGGTGATCCGGGTCGTGGGCCTTGTGCTGCTGCTGTCCCTTGTCGCCTATCTGGTCTGGTCCTATCGACAAGCCGGCGGCCCTTGCGCCGAGGATACGGAAACCGACCTCCCCGACGTGCCCGCCCGCCCCTTTGTTGCCCCTGCTCTCATTGGCGCGGGCCTGCTGGGCCTGATGATCGGCGCGCGGCTGCTGGTCGATGGCGCGGTCTCGGTCGCGCAGGGGCTGGGTGTGTCGGATGCCTTCATCGGTCTGACCATCGTTGCCGTCGGCACCTCGCTGCCCGAACTGGCGACCTCGGTCATCGCCGCATATCGCCGCCAGTCCGAGATCGCGGTGGGCAATATCGTAGGTTCGAACATCTTCAACGTTCTCGGCATCCTGGGGGCCACCGCCGTGATTGCGCCGATTCCTGTGGCGTCGCGCTTTGCCCTGTTCGACCTGCCGGTCGCCCTGGCCGCCGCGGTCACCTTCAGCGTGCTGCTCTTGTGGCGCGCGGGCGTCAGCCGCGGCGCAGGGGTGCTGTTGCTGCTGGCCTATGCCGCCTATGTCTGGGCCGCGCAGGGCTGAGCGCGACGCTTGCCCGACTGGCACAAACACTGTAAGGCGCGCCCATGCTGGACGAGAACGAAGACATCCATCCGCTTTTTGCCGGCGCCCCCGCGACGACCGAGTTCAAGAAGCTGCGCAAACGCATCGTGCGCTACACGCGCGAGGCGATCGAACAATATGGCATGGTCGAACGCCGCGCCGATGGCAGCACACCCAAATGGCTGGTCTGTCTGTCCGGCGGCAAGGACAGCTATACTCTGTTGGCCGTTCTGTACGAGCTGAAATGGCGTGGCCTGCTGCCGGTCGACCTGCTGGCCTGCAACCTCGATCAGGGCCAGCCCGGGTTTCCCTCGACAGTCCTGCCCGAATTCCTCGACCGGATGGGCGTGCCCAACCGGATCGAGTATCAGGACACCTATTCGGTGGTCGTCGACAAGGTGCCCCAGGGGCGCACCTATTGCGCGCTCTGCTCGCGGCTCAGGCGCGGAAATCTCTACCGTATCGCGCGGGAAGAGGGGTGTTCGGCTGTGGTGCTGGGCCATCACCGCGACGATATCCTGGAAACCTTCTTCATGAACCTGTTTCACGGCGGCCGTCTGGCGACCATGCCGCCCAAGCTGGTCAACGAAGAGGGAGATCTGTTCGTCTTTCGCCCGCTCGCCCATGTGGCCGAGGCCGATTGCGAGAAATTTGCACGCGCGATGAACTATCCGATCATCCCCTGCGACCTGTGCGGCAGCCAGGACGGGCTGCAGCGCCAGCAGGTCAAACAGATCCTCGACGGCTGGGAGAAGAATCGCCCGGGCCGCCGTCAGGTGATGTTTCGGGCGCTTATGAATGCGCGACCATCGCACCTGCTTGACCCGAAACTCTTCGATTTTCAGGGGCTTGAGTTGGGGTCCCGTGAAAAAGGTGAAAATTTTGGGGAAATTCCGCTGCTGCGTTAACGTCTGACTCAGACTGGTTTCCTACGGTCCAACAAGGCGCGCGTTGCGCCCTGCGAAAGGCCAGTAGACCCGATGCGGATAAAACCGTCCCTGACCCGAATTCGAAACGCTGTCGTGCCGGTGCTGACGGGCCCGCCAATTCTGGCCTTTTTGCCGGCTGTCACGCTTGGGGCCTTCTGGCTGGGCGGAGAGATCGCCTTGCTGCTGATCTCGCTGGGCCTGCCGCTGATGTTTGCCTTTGCCGGGGCCTTTGGCAAATGGCCGGTGAACCACCAGTTGCCGCGCGACAGCGTGACCGGGCTGATGCTCAAGGACGGGTTCGAGGGGGCGCTTACCCATATCCATGCGATGGCGGCCGAGACAGATCGCAAGTCGGCCTGTTTCATCATCGAACTCGACGATTATGCCGACCTGGTGGATCATCACGGACAAGAGGCCGGAGATCTGGTCGCATTGCGCAGCGGCGAGCGGATTCTGTCGGCAGTGCGCAACAATGACGTGGTCGCGCGGCTGGGCGACCGGCGCTTTGCGGTTTGTCTTGCCCCCGTGCCCCAGCTCGATCTGGAGCTGTGCATTCAGTTGGCAGGCCGTATGCAGAGCGCGGTCGAGGATCCGATCTCGCTCGATGGGGTGGCCATTTACGTGTCCTGCTCGATCGGTTTCTGCCAGAACCGCCGCGCCCCCGGCAGCAGCGCGTCGGACTGGCTTGACGCCGCCAATGTGGCGCTGGCAGCGGCGCAGGGTGCTGGCCCCTCTGCGATCCGCGCCTATGCGCCGGATATGGAGCGCCGGCCAAGCGGCGCACCGGATCTGCGTGACGAGATTCAGGCGGCGCTGGAGAATGGCCAGATCCAGCCCTGGTACCAGCCCCAGATCTCGACCGATACCGGCAAGGTCACCGGGTTCGAGGCGCTGGCGCGCTGGAACCACCCGACCCGTGGTCTGCTGGCACCCAATTTATTTCTGCCGGTGATCGAAGAGGCCGGCCTGATGGAACGGCTGGGGCAGGTGATGCTTTATCACGCCCTGACGGCGGTCAAGGCCTGGGACAGCGCCGGGGTCGATGTCCCCCGGGTCGGTGTCAACTTCGCCTCGGACGAATTGCGCAATCCGGGCCTGGTCGAACGGGTCCAGTGGGAGCTTGACCGCTTCGACCTGACACCGGACCGGCTGTCGGTGGAGATTCTGGAAACCGTGTTCTCGAACACGCCCGATGACGTGATCACCCGCAACATCGCCGGATTGGGCAAACTGGGCTGCCGCATCGATCTGGACGATTTCGGCACCGGCCATGCCTCGATCGCGTCGATCCGCCGCTTCGACATCTCGCGCATCAAGATCGACCGGTCCTTTGTGATGAAGGCCGACCGCGACCCGGAGCAGCAGCGCATGATCGCCGCCATCCTGACCATGGCCGAGCGGCTGGAACTGGAAACCCTGGCCGAAGGGGTGGAAACGGTCGGAGAACACGCGCTTCTGGCGCAGCTCGGCTGTGACCATGTACAGGGCTTCGGGATCGGCAAGCCGATGCCCTTTGATCAGACCCTGGACTGGATCGCCCACCACGATGCCAAATTGCAGGATGCCCCGAGGATCGGCCGCGAAACCGGCTGAACCCGGTCGAACCGCCCTTGCAACGGCGTTTAGCACACGACCGAGGGCCGATTCCGCTTGACCTTTGTGCCATCACTCTGTTGAACCCTGCGTGGTCTTTCACTGCACAAGGTGGCTGTCCCCGATGGACGATCAGAACAAGAATCTCATCCTCGCAACAGCGCTCAGCTTTCTGGTGATCCTGGTCTGGTTCATCCTGTTCCCGCCGCCGGAACAGACCGAGGCGCCCGCGACCGAGATCGCAACCACCAACGGCACCGCCGTGCAGACCCCCACCGCCGCCGCGACCGAAGGTGGCGCCGGCGAAGTGCCCGCGCTCGACAGCGCTGCCCCGACCCAGGCCGAAGCGCCGCGGGTCCAGATCGACACGCCGCGCCTGAAGGGCAGCGTCTCGCTGCTGGGCGGCCGCATCGACGAGCTGTCGCTGAAAGACTATCGCGTCTCGCTCGACGAAGACGCAGAGATTGTCGAGATGCTGACACCGGCCGGATCCACCTCGGCCTATTACGCGCTTTATGGCTGGGCCCCCGGTGCCGGGCTGAACGCGGCCGACGTGCCCGGGCCGCTGACCGAATGGTCGCTGGAGTCCGGCGACACATTGAGCGTGGGCACCCCCGTCACCCTGAGCTGGTCCAATGGTAGCGGCGTCACCTTCCGCCGCACCCTGGCGGTGGACGAGGACTATATGTTCACCGTCACCCAGTCGGTCGAGAACGGCTCCGCCGCCCCGATCGGTGCCGCGCCCTATGGCATCCTGGCCCGTCACGGCATCGGCGAGGATGCCGATCTGCCCGGGCTGAAGAACTTCTTCATCCTGCACGAGGGCGTCGTCGCCATGAATGACGGCACCCTGTCGGAAATCGACTACAAGGATGTGCGCAAGTTCGACATCGACCCCAACGAGGGCGCGCAGGCCGAAGTGTTCCAGAACAAGTCCGACGGCTGGATCGGGTTCACCGACCATTACTGGATGGCGACCCTGATCCCCGGATCGGGCACCGCGTTCAAATCGGCGGCAAAATATGACGCCCGGCGCAAGATTTATCAGGCCGAAACCGTGCTGCCGACCATGAGCGTGGCGCCGGGCGAAAGCGCCGAGGTGACCACCCGCCTGTTCGCCGGCGCCAAGGAATGGGAAAGCATCCGCGCCTATCAGCAGGACGGCGTGCAGAAATTCCTCGACAGCATCGACTGGGGCTGGTTCTTCTTCCTGACCAAGCCGATCTTCTGGCTGCTGCACCAGATCAACGGGCTGATCGGCAACATGGGCTGGTCGATCATCGGCCTGACCCTGATCATCAAGGCGATCGTCTTCCCGCTGGCGCTGAAATCCTATGTCTCGATGGCCAAGATGAAGGAGCTTCAGCCGCAGATGGAGGCCCTGAAAGAGGCCGCCGGCGACGACCGCCAGAAGATGCAGCAGGGCATGATGGAACTTTACAAGAAGGAAAAGGTGAACCCGGCCGCCGGCTGTCTGCCGATCCTCTTGCAAATCCCGATCTTCTTCTCGCTCTACAAGGTGATCTTTGTCACCATCGAACTGCGTCAGGCCCCGTGGTTCGGCCCGTTCCGCGACCTCAGCATGCCGGACCCGACCTCGATCATGAACTTCTTCGGCTGGCTGCCCTGGGCCGGGCCCGAGGCGGGCTCGCTGACGGCGACCATCCTGATCGGTATCCTGCCGCTGCTTCTGGGCATCTCGATGTGGCTGCAACAGAAACTCAATCCGGCGCCCACCGACCCGACCCAGGCGATGATCTTTGCCTGGATGCCCTGGGTGTTCATGTTCATGCTGGGCAGCTTTGCCAGCGGCCTGGTGGTTTACTGGATCGCGAACAACACGATCACCTTTACCCAGCAGTACATCATCATGCGCAGCCACGGGTACAAACCGGACGTGTTCGGAAACATCAAGTCCGGCTTTGCCCGCAGAGCCAAGGCGGACAAGAAATGACCGGCACGGTCACCGGGCTCTGGCGGCATCCGATCAAGAGCCATGGCCGCGAGGCGCTGGACAGCGTCACCCTCAGCCCCGGGCAGACCATGCCCGGGGATCGCGTTTGGGCGGTGGCGCATGAGATGTCCCAGGCGGACGGGTCCGAATGGGTGCATTGCGGTCATTTCAGCCGGGTGTCCAAAGTGCCCGAGCTGATGGCGATCAGCGCCACGCTCAACGGCGATCGGGTCACCCTGCGCCATCCCAGGCGCCCCGATCTGGACTTTGCCCCCGATGCCGAGGCGAACCGCTTCCTCGACTGGGTCAAACCGCTGATGCCGCAAGACCGGGCGCAATCGGCGCGGATCATCCGGGTGCCCGGGCGCGGTATGACCGATAGCGATTTCCCCTCGGTGACGCTGTGCAACATGGCCTCGCACCGGGCGGTGGAACAGCGGATCGGTCATGCCCTGTCGCCGCTGCGCTGGCGCGGCAATATCTGGTTCGACGGCCTGCCCCTGTGGGAGGAGTTCGACTGGCTCGACCGCGAGGTGCAGATCGGCGAGGTGGTGTTTGCCGTGCGCGAACGCACCGACCGCTGCGCCGCAACCACCACCAATCCCGAAACCGGGAAGCGCGATGCCGATACGCTGGGCGCGCTCGACCACTGGGGGCACCGTGATTTCAGCGTCCGGGCCGAGGTGATCCGCGGCGGCACCATCCGCCTTGGCGACGAGGTACGCCCGCTATGACCGCCCTGCCCTTTCCCGTTGCCGAAGAGCCGGATGCGTTTACCGCCGAGACCGGGCGCAAGCTGTTCGCGGGCCCGTCCGAATTCGTCAAGGGCGTGGTGGCGATGTCGGGCCTGCCCCCCGCCGACCGGGTCGAAGTCTGCTTCGCCGGCCGCTCGAACGTGGGCAAATCCAGTCTGATCAACGCGCTGACCGGCACCAAGGGGCTGGCGCGCGCGTCGAACACGCCAGGGCGCACGCAAGAGATCAACTTCTTCACCCAGGGGCCCGAGCTCTATCTGGTCGACCTGCCGGGATACGGCTATGCCAATGCGCCGCTGAAAGTGGTCGAGAAATGGCAGAAGCTGCTGAAACAGTATCTCAGCGGTCGTCAGACCCTGCGCCGCGCCTTTGTGCTGATTGACGCGCGCCATGGGGTCAAGGCGGTCGATGACGAGATCATGAAGCTGCTCGACACCAGCGCGGTGACCTTTCAATGCGTGCTGACCAAGGCCGACAAGGTCAAGGCCGCCGAGCGCGACAAGGTGCTGGCGCAGGTGCGCGCAGCATTGGCCAAACACCCCGCCGCCTATCCGGAAATTGTATTGACCTCGTCGGAAAAGGGCGATGGTATCGCGACTCTAAGGTCCATCATCGCCCATCTGGAATGACATTCCTGACGCATTTCTCTGCTGTCCTGTCCCTGCTTGCGGTGGTGCTGACCAGCGCAATCCCGCAGGGCTGGATGCCAATGCGCAAGGACGACCGGATCCTGCTGGTGATCTGCACCGAAGAGGGGGAAGCCCGGCAATGGGTCGACCTTGCCCCCGACAGCCCGGCCCATGAAGACGAAAGCGACGCGCGGCCAAGCTGCCATTTCGGCGGGCTGAACCAGGTCGCAATCCTGGCCCAGCCGCCGCTGCTGATGACACTGAACCATGCCCAGCGCACCCGCTGGGACAATCTGGACTTCACCCATCGCAGCGCCGGGTTCTTTCCCCTCTACGACGCGCGCGGGCCACCTCACCTCTCCTGATCAGACGGAAACACCCTGACACCTCCGCCCATTTGGCGGAGCGCTTCTGATATGGAGAAACGACAATGGCTGACAGCCAAACCAATGCCCGGGGCACCATGCACCCGCTGGCACAGAAATTCTATTTCGCCGCGTGGCGCTGGCATTTCTACGCCGCGCTCTACGTGATCCCCTTTCTGCTGATCCTTGCGGTGACCGGGCTGATGATGATGTTCATCACCCAGTTCGATGGCCGCGATGGCGAGAAGATCGCCGTGCAGCCGCAATCAACCGAGTTGTCCTTTGACGCGCAAAGCGCCGCGGTGCTGCAGGCACAGCCCGGCACCATCGTCGAGTGGATCGGCCCCAAGGCCCCCGATCTGGCCGCCGTGTTCCGGGTCAAGACCCCCGAAGGCCAGCGCCTCGTCGCGCTAGACCAGTATAGCGGCGAGGTGCTGTCGATCTGGGACCGCCGCGCGGGCTGGTACGATCTGGCCGACAACATCCATTCGACCCTGTTGATCGGTGATCTGGGCGACCGCCTGATCGAGATCGCCGCAGGGCTGGGCATCGTGTTGATCCTGACCGGCCTCTATATCTGGTGGCCGCGGGACAATGCGATGTCTGCGCTGGT
>Ga0157387_13865_pt1 | contig 61915 bp, 50 predicted proteins | sample T8_LowC_AmetaT_FD_116788 | JGI IMG/M metagenome (GOLD analysis project Ga0157387, IMG submission 116788) | Metatranscriptome of Roseovarius nubinhibens ISM and Alexandrium tamarense co-culture from University of Georgia, USA - T8_LowC_A metaT... ... | reverse complement strand
CAGGTTTTATGGTGCCGACAAAAGGAGCAGAGGGTAGATGCTTGTTTTCTTTAAGGAAAGACTGGTTCTTCTCTCTGTGCCAAAGACCGGAACCACCGCCTATCAGACCGCGCTGCGCGCCCGCGCTGACATTGTCGTGTCCGATCCGCCCGAGCTGAAACACGCGCCGATCTATCGCTATGACCGGTTCTTCCGGCCGATCTTCGAAAAGATGTTCGGGGTCGAAATGGAGATCATGGCGGTGGTGCGCGAGCCGGTGGATTGGCTGGGCAGCTGGTACCGTTATCGCCGGCGCCCCTTCATGCAGGGCAAACCCAACGCCACCCACGGCCTCAGCTTCGATGACTTCGTCACCGCCTATATGCAGGGCAAGCGCCCCGGCTTTGCCAATGTGGGCAGTCAGGCGCGGTTTCTGACGCCGCGCCCCAATGGCTGCACCGTCAGCCACCTGTTCAAATACGAGAACCAGCCGGGTATCCGTGCCTTTCTGCAGGACCGCTTGCAGACCGAGATCGCACCGCCGCGGGAAAACGTCTCGCCCGATCTGCCGCTGGACCTGTCCCCCGAAATCGCCGAGCGGCTGCGCCGCAAATGCGCCGAGGAATTCGATCTGCACGCAAGCGCTACCTGAGCAGGATCAGTGCAATTGCTGATGCACCGTTTCGGTCAGCTGCGTCAGCGAAAAGGGTTTGGGCAGGAACACGGAATTGGGCAGCGCGCTGTCGGTCTCGCCAAAAGCGCCCTCGGAATAACCCGAGACAAAGACGACGCGCACATCGGGCCGTTCCTGCAACGCCTTGCGGACCCAGGTTGGCCCGTCCAGCCCGGGCATCACCACATCGGTGACAAAGACATCGACGGAAAGTTCGGGATCCTCGAGCAGGCGCAGCGCCTCTTCGGCCGAATCCGCCTCGATCACCGTGTAACCGCGCAGCCGCAGCGCGCGCGAGGCGAATGCCCGCACCGGCGCCTCGTCCTCGACCAGCAGCACGACACCGGCCCCATGGGTGGCCACGGGTTTGGCGGCACGCGCCGGCACCGGCCGCTCCTCGCCCGCAGCGGCCTGATAGGCCGGCAGGTAGAGGGTGAATTCCGATCCCTTGCCCAGAACGCTGTCGACAAAGATAAAACCACCGGTCTGCTTGACGATGCCATAGACGGTCGAAAGACCCAGCCCGGTGCCCTCGCCAGTGCGCTTGGTGGTATAGAAAGGTTCGAAGATTTTCTGCAACTTGTCCGGTTCGATCCCGGTCCCCTCGTCGCGGACCTTGACGGTGACATATTCGCCGATCGGCAGGGTCGCACGGTCGCGCTCCAGGGGCTCGTCCAGCGTCATCACCTCGGTCTCGATGCGAATCTCGCCGCCCTGAGGCATCGCGTCGCGCGCGTTGACAACCAGGTTCATCAGCACCTGTTCCAGCTGCCGCTTGTCGGCGCGCACCGATTTCAGCACCGGATCATGGCTGAGTGTCAGGGTCACCTTTTCACCCACCAGCCGGTTCAGCAGGTGGATCAGGTCGGCCAGGGTGTCGCGCAGATCCAGAACCTCGGGGCGCAGGGTCTGTTTGCGCGAGAAAGCCAGCAACTGGCTGACCAGAGCAGCCGCGCGATTGGCATTCTGGTTGATCTGCACCAGGTCGCCATAATCGGGATCGCCCTGATCGTGGCGCAGCAGCAACAGGTCGCAATGGCCCGAGATCGCCGTCAGCAGGTTGTTGAAATCATGTGCGACACCGCCCGCAAGCTGGCCCACCGCCTGCATTTTCTGGCTTTGCACGAATTGCGCCTCGAGCGTCTTAAGTTCGGTGGCGTCGTTCAGCACTGCGATCAGGCCGCTCTGACCCGCCTCGTTGATCGGGCTCAGCGTGACCTGCACGAACATTTCGCTGTCACGCCCACTAAGGCGCAGGAATTCCGACCGGGGGGCACCGGCCTCTTCCGCGGTCTGGCGAAGCCAGTCGGGGATCGGACGGCCAAGGCCCAGCATCAACTGATCCAGCGTGGTATCGGGTTCGATCGGGCCGCCCAGCAGATCCTGGGCCAGCCGGTTCACCTCCAGCACTTTGCCCGTGGCCGTCAGGCGCATCATCGCCACCGGCAGGGTGGCGAAATCGGGCGCCTTGCCTGGCCCCATCTCGCCCTTGACCGGGATCAGGAACAGTTCCTGCCGGCCCGGGCTGTTGGAAATTTCGACCACGATCGCGGGCGCGCTTCCCTCGCCCGTGCTGACATGATTGATCTCGCCGGCCCTGTAGGGCAGTTGCAGAAACAGCCGATCCAGCGATTTTATCCGCGAGCCGATAAATCCGCGCGCCGCTTCGTTCATGAACAGCACAGCGCCCGAACGCCCGATGGTCAGCATCGGCAGTGGCAGGCTGTCGGCGCGGCTGCTGGCGGCGGTGCGATCGGTGATATCCTCGACCCGCCACAGGAACCCGACCTCGCCCAGCACATGCACCGACAGGCGGATATGGCCGCGCCGGGTCACCACATCCTCGCGCGCGTTGCCTTCGATCCGGGCCCGGCATTGCAGCCGGTAGAGCACCGCCGAGGGATTGCCGAAGATCGACCGCAGCGTAGCGGCCAGCGTCTCGTCACTGGTGCCCGAGAACCGGATCGAGGCGGCGGCATTGCGGGCCTGTATCGCGCCCTCTTCATCGGTGACAAAGCTGGGGGTGGCGTCCTTTTCGATGAACCCCGCCAGCAGGCGGCGCATCTGGGTTTCCACCCCAATCGCGCTGCGGCCCTGAAAAAGCAGCCAGCCGGTGACCAGAACCGAGGATCCGCCTGCCGCGATCAGCGCCTTCTGTACGAAACCGGGCAGATCCCACAAGGCCGCCGCGGCAAAGGCCGCCAGGGCCAGCAGCAACATCGCCACCACCCGCGCACGGGTGCTGCGCCGCGTGGTCGGCACAGATGGGATCGAGGCGGTGAATTCGGTCACATTCCGGCTCCGGCATTTGAGTCGTCGGGACTTTGTCGCCCATCAAGGGTTAAGTCCGCTTTAACGCGACCTCTCTGCCCGTGACATCAACTATCCTTATAGTTGTTAAAACTCGGAATGTGTTCTCGTCAAGAGTGCAAGGAAGAAACCGTCCGTGCCTGACAGCACATCCCAGCGGTGGCAATCGTCCAGTTTCCAGCCGCCCGTGTCCAGAAACGCCTGCACTGCACCGTCATTCTCCTCGCTCAGCATCGAACAGGTGGCATAGGCCAGCACCCCACCCGGCGCGGTCAGCGCCGCGGCGCAGTGCAGGATCTCGCGCTGCACCGCCAGCAGGGCCGCGAATTTCTCTTCGCTCAGCTCCCATTTGCCAGCGGGCGCCCGGCGCCACGAACCGCTGCCGGAACAGGGCGCATCGGCCAGCACCAGATCGAAAGGCGCCATGCGTGCCGCCTCGGCGGTGTCCAGCAGGCGCACCTGCGCCCCCGCCCGGGCCGCGCGCGCGGGCAGGTCGCGCATGCGTTGCGGGGCGGCGTCATGGGCAAACACCTCGATCCCCGGAACCGCCGCCAGCGCCAATGTCTTGCCCCCGCCGCCGGCGCAATAGTCAAGCACCCGCATGCCCGGCGCCAGCGGCAGGGCGGCCACGATGGCCTGGCTGGCGGCGTCCTGCAACTCGACCAAACCATCCAGATAGGCGGCCGAACGGGCGATGCCGCGGGCGCCCTCGGTCACCTCTAGCGCGGTATCACAGGCGGGATGCGGTTGCGCGACGATCCCCTCGCCCGCCAATGCGGCGATGGCGCTGGCACGGTCGGTGCGGGCGGTATTGACGCGCAGATGTACCGGCGCGCGGCTCTGCATCACCTGCCCGGCGGCCTCGGCGCGCGCGCCAAGGCTGGCTTCGAACCGGGGCCAGAGCCAATCGGGAATATCTGCCGCCTCGGCGCCGGGCGCGGGGTCGCGCCCGCCCGCCTGCTCCTCGGGTGTCAGCGGCGCGGGCGCATGGCCGATCCCGGTGAACAGATCCGCGACCGCCAGCCCCTGTGCCCTGCACAGGCCCAGGATCAGGCCGCGCCCGGTCTCGGCCCCGCCGCGCGCCGCAAAGGAGCGACGGGCGCGCAGCGCGTCGAACACGTGGTCGCGCAGCGCCGCACGATCCTTGGACCCGGCAAACCGCGAGCGCCGTGCCCAGCCGGTCAGCGCCTGTTCGGCGGGCTTTCCGGCCAGGATCTCGTCCAGCACCTCGATCGCAGACTGAAGCCGGGCGGCGGGGGTCATCTCTCAGATATCCAGTTTCGCAAACCCGTCACCGGCGCGGCGCAACCGGGCGAATTTTGCTCCGATCAGGTGGCTGCCCGACCAGACGAGGTTGCGCCCGGCAATCTCGTCCAGTGCCGCGCGGCGGCTGGCAAGGGCCAGGGCCGGGTCCACGTCGAATTGGGTGGCATGCCGGGGATCGGGCAATTGCAGCGCCTCGGAATGCAGGATGTCACCGGCGAGCACCAGATCCTGCCCGATTCTCAGGCCGAAATGGCCTGGCGTATGCCCCGGCAGCGCCCAGACCCGGACATCGGCGCCCAGATCGTCATCCCCGCGCACCAGGCTCAGACGGTCGGCGCAGGTGTTGAGTACCTGAGCACCGGGAGCCTCGGTGCCGCGCCAATGCGCGACCTCGTCGGGATGCAGCAGGATCTCGGCATCGTCAAACAGCGCCGCCGCCTGCCCCAGCAGCCCGCCGCAATGATCGGCATGAAGATGGGTCAGGATCACCCGGCTGATATCGCCCGGCGCGAGGCCGACCTGGGCCAGACGCGCGGGCAATTGCCCGCCCTCGGGCCCGCAAATGCTGCCGCAACCGGTATCGACCAGCCAGATGCGGCCATCGTCATGGCGCATCAAATAGGCGTTGAACTCGGTCACTGCCGCGCTGAGGCCCGCCGCACCCAGCAACTCGGCCTGCCGGGCGGGGGCGACATTGGCAAACACATCCGTGCCAAAGGTCATGCCGCCATCGACCAGACAGTCGACCCGCCAAGGACCGCTCTGAAAGCTGTCCACCTGAGCCATCACCCGACCCGGTAGTTGGGGCTTTCGCGAGTGATCTGCACGTCGTGGACATGGCTTTCCTTGAGCCCCGCGCCGGTGATCTTCACGAACTGGCAGTTCTGGCGCATCTCACCCACGGTGGCGCAGCCGGTATAGCCCATCGCGGCGCGCAGCCCGCCCACCAGCTGGTGGATCACCGCGCTGGCCGAACCCTTGTAGGGCACCTGCCCCTCGATCCCTTCGGGCACCAGCTTGTCGCTGGCCGCGTCCTTCTGGAAATAGCGGTCGGCCGAGCCGCGCGCCATCGCCCCAAGGCTGCCCATGCCACGATAGCTTTTGAAGCTACGGCCTTGATACAGAATGACTTCTCCCGGGCTTTCATCGGTGCCCGCAATCATCGAACCGACCATGGCGCAGGACGCGCCCGCCGCGATCGCCTTGGCGAAATCGCCCGAGAACTTGATGCCGCCATCGGCGATCACCGGCACGTCGCCCGCCGCCTGGGCGCAATCCATGATCGCGGTCAGCTGCGGCACGCCGACACCGGCCACCATCCGCGTGGTACAGATCGAGCCCGGCCCGATACCGACCTTGATCGCATCGGCACCGGCGTCGATCAGCGCCTTGGTCGCCTCGGCGGTGGCCACGTTGCCCGCGATCACCTGCACCATGTTGGACTGTTGCTTGATCCGGCGCACCGCGTCGATCACACCTGCGGAATGGCCATGCGCGGTGTCGACCACCACGATGTCGACGCCCGCGTCGATCAGCGCCTCGGAGCGGGCAAAACCGCTGTCGCCGACCGAGCTGGCCGCCGCCACCCGCAGACGTCCCAGATGGTCCTTGCAGGCGGTCGGGTTCAACACCGCCTGTTCGGTGTCCTTCAGCGTCAGCAGGCCGGTCAGCCGCCCCTGCCCGTCATGCACCAGCAGTTTCTCGATCCGGCGCGCACGCATCAGGCTTTTCGCCTCGTCCAGATCGGCGGGTTCGGCCAGCATCGCCAGGTCGTTTGTAGTCATCACCGCGCTGACCGGCATGTCATCGCTGGTGGCAAAGCGCATGTCGCGGTTGGTGACGATGCCGACGATATGGCCGCGCGTGTCGGTGACCGGAAAACCGGTGAAATTATAGCGTTCGACCAGGGCCTTGGCATCGGCGATGGTCTGATCCGGGCGCAGGGTGACGGGGTTGTAGACGATGCCGCTTTCGAACCGTTTGACCCGGCGCACTTCGCGCGCCTGCTCATCCACGCTCAGGTTCTTGTGGATCACGCCCATGCCGCCGGCCTGGGCCATGGCGATGGCCATGCGCGCCTCGGTCACCGTGTCCATGGCCGAGCTCAAGAGCGGTATGTTCAGCTTGATCTCGCGCGTCACGCGGGTTCTTGTGTCGGCGGTCGACGGCAGCACCGACGAGGCCGCCGGAACCAGTAGAACATCGTCAAAGGTGAGAGCCTCACGAATCTGCATTTGCGGTCCCCATGCATAATCCCGTTTGGCGGTGACCCTATGGCACAGTTATCCACCGGGTAAAAGGGCCTGAGCGCAGAAAACGGACGCGCCCGACCCTGATCTGTGTCAAGGCAGCGTCACGCAGGCCCGCTATCCCTGCCCTGTACCCTGCCCCTTGCGCGAATGGAGAAAGGAAACGCCCATGCCCGGCCCTCTTAGCGGAACCCTTGTCCTGGACCTGACCCATGTCCTGGCGGGACCATTTGCCAGCATGACTCTGGCCGATCTGGGCGCCCGTGTGATCAAGGTCGAGCGCCCCGGACAGGGCGATGACACCCGCGCCTTCCCCCCGTTCAAGGGCGGCAAAAGTGCCTATTTCGCCACCATCAACCATGGCAAGGAAAGCATCGCGCTGGACCTCAAGGCGCCCGAGGACCGGGCCATTTTCGAGAGGCTGCTGGCGCGGGCCGATATCCTGCTGGAAAACTACCGCCCCGGCGTGATGGAGCGTCTGGGCTATGGCTGGGAGGCGCTGCATGCCCGCTTTCCCAAGCTGATCTATGGCGCCGTCTCGGGCTTTGGCCATACCGGCCCCGAGGCGCAGCGCCCCGCTTATGACATGGTGGTACAGGCGCGCGGCGGGGTGATGTCGATCACCGGCGAGCGCGACCGCGAGCCGGTGCGCGTCGGCGCCTCGATCGGCGATATCGTGGCGGGCATGTATCTGGTGCAGGGGGTGATGGCCGCCCTGTTGCAGGTGGAACGCGGCGGCACCGGGCAAAAGGTCGATGTGGCGATGCTCGACAGTCAGCTGGCGCTGTTGGAACATGCCATCGCCATCACCAGCGTCACCGGCGAGCCGCCGCGCCCCTCGGGCGCGCGGCACCCCTCGATCACCCCGTTCGAAACCTTTCACGCCGAGGACGGGCTGTTCGTCATCGCCGCCGGCAATGACGGCCTGTTCGCCCGGCTCTGCGACGCATTGGAGCTGCCGCTGGCGGAGGATCCGCGCTTTGCCACCAACCCGGCCCGCTGCCAGAACGCGCGGCTTTTGAAACGGCTGATCGAGGCGGTGACCCTCGACCGGCCCAAGGCGCATTGGATCGAGACACTGACCCGCGCGGGCGTGCCTACCGGCCCGATCCAGAACGTGGCCGAGGTGTTGCAGGACCCGCAGATCCGCGCCCGCAACATGGTGGTCGACGTGCTGGGCCCCGATGGCGCACCGGCCTATACCGCCGCCGGCAACCCGATCAAGATGTCCGATCTGCCCGATCCCACGACGCGTGCCCCGGCCCCGGATCTGGATGCGGACCGCGCGGCGATTCTGGACTGGCTCGACGAGGGCGCGGCCGACTGAACCCACATTCAGGCCACATCTTTTTGTCGCAAATGCCGCCACCGGACAGGAAAATGCCGCCCGTCGCCTTTCCGTCCGGCCAAAAACTCATATTGTCGCGCACAATCGGTACTCCGGAAGGCAACAAGTCATGAGCAGCGATCCCCTCGTCCTTTTCACCCCCTCGGGCAAACGGGGGCATTTCCCCGTCGGCACGCCGATCCTGACCGCTGCGCGGCAGCTGGGGGTCGATCTCGATTCGGTCTGCGGCGGGCGCGGCATCTGCTCGAAATGCCAGATCACCCCGTCTTACGGTGAATTCCCCAAACATGGCGTCACCGTGCGCGACGGCGCGCTCAGCGAATGGAACGCGGTCGAGCAGCGTTACAAGGACAAGCGCGGGCTGATCGACGGGCGCCGGTTGGGCTGTCAGGCGACCGTTCAGGGCGATGTGGTGATCGACGTGCCACCCGAAAGCCAGGTTCACCGCCAGGTGGTGCGCAAGCGGGCCGAGGCGCGCAAGATCACCATGAACCCCTCGACCCGGCTGTTCTATGTCGAGGTCGAAGAGCCCGACATGCACAAGCCCACCGGCGACATGGAACGGCTGATCGCAGCACTCGCCGAGCAGTGGGAGCTGACCGGCGTGCAGACCGACCTGCACATCCTGCACCAGTTGCAGCCGGCGCTGCGCAAGGGCGGCTGGAAGGTGACCGTGGCGGTGCATCTGGGCGATGCCAGCCACCCGCCCAAGATCATGCATATCTGGCCCGGCTATTACGATGGCACCGTCTATGGGCTGGCGGTCGATCTCGGATCGACCACCATCGCCGCGCATCTGTGCGACCTGCACAGCGGCGAGGTCGTGGCCTCGTCGGGCATCATGAACCCGCAGATCCGCTTTGGCGAGGATCTGATGAGCCGGGTCAGCTATTCGATGATGAACAAGGGCGGCGATCTGGAGATGACGCGCGCGGTGCGCGAGGGGATGAACGCCCTGTTCACCCAGATCGCCACCGAGGCCGGGATCGACAAGGCGTTGATCGTGGATGCGGTGTTTGTCTGCAACCCGGTCATGCATCACCTGTTCCTGGGGATCGACCCGTTCGAACTGGGTCAGGCGCCGTTTGCGCTGGCCACGTCGGACTCGCTGTCGCTGCGGGCCTGGGAGCTGGAGCTGAACATCCACCCCGCCGCGCGCGTCTATATCCTGCCCTGTATCGCGGGCCATGTGGGCGCCGATGCCGCCGCCGTGGCGCTGTCCGAGGCGCCGGATAAATCCGAGGATCTGGTGCTGGTGGTCGATGTGGGCACCAATGCCGAGATCCTGCTGGGCAACAAGAACAAGGTGCTGGCCTGCTCCTCGCCCACCGGCCCCGCCTTTGAGGGGGCGCAGATCTCCAGCGGCCAACGCGCCGCGCCCGGCGCCATCGAGCGGGTCGAGATCGACCCGGTCACCAAGGAACCCCGCTTCCGCGTGATCGGCTCGGAAATCTGGTCCGATCAGGAGGGGTTCGGCGAGGCGATCGCCACCACCGGCATCACCGGCATCTGCGGTTCGGGCATCATCGAGGTGGTGGCCGAGATGCGCATGGCGGGCATTCTGGACGCCTCGGGCCTGATCGGATCGGCCGAGCAGACCGGCAGCCCCCGCTGCATCCAGGACGGGCGCACCAATGCCTATCTGCTGTGGGACGGCTCCGCCGATGGCGGCCCGACGATCACCGTCACCAACCCCGATGTGCGTGCCATCCAGATGGCCAAGGCGGCGCTCTATTCCGGGGCGCGGCTGCTGATGGACAAGCTCAACGTCGACAAGGTGGACCGGGTGGTGCTGGCAGGGGCGTTCGGCGCCCATATTTCGGCCAAACATGCGATGGTGCTGGGCATGATCCCCGATTGCCCGCTGGACAAGGTCACCAGCGCCGGCAACGCGGCGGGCACCGGCGCGCGGATCGCACTGCTCAACACCGACGCCAGAACCGAGATCGAGGCCACCGTACGCGCCATCGAAAAGGTGGAAACCGCGGTCGAACGCCGGTTCCAGGAGCATTTCGTGAATGCCTCGGCGATCCCGAACTCGGTGGAACCCTTCCCCGAACTGGCCAAGGTCCTGACCCTGCCCGACGTGTCCTTCAACACCGGGGGCGGTGATGACGGGTCTGGCCGACGCCGCCGCCGCAGGGCATGATGCCCCCGCAAGGGAGGCATCATGACAGAGACGAACCACGACCAGGCCGAGTATTGGGGCAAATCCGCCTCGGGCATGAAATGGCTGACCTTCGAAGAGCAGATCGCCGCCTCTTTCGCGCCGGTGGTCGATCTTCTGCTGGAACGTGCCGCGCTGAAACCCGGCCAGCGCGTGCTCGATATCGGCTGCGGCCTGGGCGACGTCACCCTGGCGGCCGCTCAGGCGGTGGGTCCGGGCGGCCATGTGTTGGGGGTCGATATCTCGGCGCCCTTCCTTGAGCGCGCCGGGCTCCGGGCTAGCGGCATGGGAAACGTTGGTTTTGCCCTCGCCGACGCCCAGAGCGAGCCCTTTGCGCCGGCAGAGCGCGACGCGGTGCTCTCACGTTTCGGCATGATGTTCTTTTCCGACACCGTGGCCGCATTCGCCAACATCGCCCGGGCGCTGAAGCCCGGCGGTCGCATGACATTTGCCGCCTGGGGGCCGCTGGCCGGAAACCCCTGGTTCTACCTTCCCCACCGCGCGGCCACGGACCGGCTGGGCCAGATGCCCAAGGTCGACCGCAACGCGCCCGGGCCGCTGGCGTTTCACGATATCGACCGGGTCACCGGCCTGATGGCGGAGGCGGGTCTGGCCGATATCGAGGCGCAGGCCGTCGACCTGAACCTGACCCCACCCGGCGGGCTGGAGGGGGCCGCGGCGCTCTGCACCCGATTGGGACCGGCCGCGCGGGTACTGGCGCATTTCAACGGGTCCGAGGCGGACGAAGCCGCGATCCGCGACGCGGTCAGCGCGGCGCTGGAACCTTATGTCGAGGGCGGCGAGGTTCTCATGCCCGCCACCATCAACCTGTTCCAGGCCCGGCGCGCGGGAACCGCTTGACGCCGCTTTGACACTTGCGTATTCGGTCCACGTGAGCGCGGGTATGGTGTAGTGGTAGCGCGCCGGCTTCCCAAGCCTGAAGTGCGGGTTCGATTCCCGCTACCCGCTCCAACTTTCCATCTGAAATTCCACCATTAACCAATTCCGGTTCTCGAATTCAACTTGCCTTCGATTTATCTTTGCACCCATAAGGTGTAACGAAAATAAAAAACGGAATAGAAAATGAAGAGTATCAAGTTTTCGGCTATCCTGGCCATTTCCGGTCTTGTTGCGGGCTGCGCTCAACAGCCGAACCAAGTGGCCGCAAGTTATGTCAGCCCCAGCACCTATGATGGCAGATCATGCGCAAATCTGCTCCAGGAGCGGAACGAAATCGTCGGGCGTGTGAACCAGCTCACCAGTGAACAGAAAGAGGCCGCGACAACCGATGCGGTTCTGACCGGTGTGGCCCTGGTTGTATTCTGGCCGGCCGCAATCGGGTTGGCCGCGACCAAGGACAATGCAACAGCCCTTTCCGCGGCCAAGGGAAACTACGACGCCATTACGGCGAAGATGACGCAAAAAGGTTGCGCCCTGCCGCCCGAACCGGTTGCGCCCTCCCCCGTAGCAACGGAAGAGAAAAAGAAACGTTCCTGGGAGTGATCTTTCGCGCGCGGGCCTGTCAGCCCGCGCGACCACTCCGCTCCATCGCCAACCGTTCAGAGCGTGGCTGTTTTCCGTCTCGGAAAACAGGCCGGAAAACATGTGTTTTCCGGCCCGGAAATCCCTGATTTCCGGTTCCGCCAGGCTCACCCGGTCAGAACATCCCTGAACTGTTCGCGAAGGGTCCGTTTCAGCACCTTGCCGGTGGCATTCAGCGGCAGCGCCTCGACAAACACGACCCGGTCAGGCACCTGCCATTTCGCGATCTTGCCGTCAAAGAACGCCAGCAACTCCGCCTCGTCAGGCGTCTCGCCCTCGGCCTTGACCGCCACCAAAAGCGGGCGTTCATCCCATTTCGGATGCGGCACCCCGATCACCGCGGCGGTGGCCAGTTTCGGATGCGCAACCGCGATATTCTCCAGCTCGACCGAGCTGATCCATTCGCCGCCCGACTTGATGATATCCTTGGACCGGTCCCGGATCGTCATATAGCCGTCGCGGTCCAGCGTCGCCACATCGCCGGTGGCGAACCAGCCATCCGACAGGATCGGCTGGTCCTGCAACTGGAAATAGCTGTCCAGCACCCAATGGCCGCGCACCATAAGGTCGCCCTGGGTCTGACCGTCATTGGGCAACGTGTTGCCATCGTCATCGACGATCTTCAGCTCCACCCCATAGGGCGGGCGGCCCTGGTTCTCGCGCAGCTTGTGCTGCGCCTCGATCGGCAGGGCGCCGTGCTTGGCCAGCGGCTGGTTGGTGGTGCCCAGCGGGCTCATCTCGGACATGCCCCAGGCATGGACGGTATCGACACCATAGCGGTCGCGGAACTCGGCGATCATCGAGGGCGGACAGGCCGCGCCGCCGATCACCGTGCGCGTCAGGCTTTCCAGCGTGCTGCCCTTGGCGCGGGCGGTGGCCAACAGCCCCTGCCAGATGGTCGGCACCCCCAGCGCGATGGTGACCCGATAGCGGTCGATCAGACCAACCAGCGCCTCGCCATGCAGATCGGGCCCCGGCAGCACCATGCACGATCCAGACATCGCACAGGCATAGGGCGTGCCCCAGGCGTTGACATGGAACATCGGCACCACCGGCATCACCACATCGCGCGCCGAAAAACCGATGCAATCGCGGGTGTTCGAGCCGAAACTGTGCAGCACGGTGGAACGGTGCGAATAAAGTACGCCCTTGGGATTGCCCGTGGTCCCCGAGGTATAGCACAGGCTCGAAGCCGTGCGCTCGTCAAGATCGGGCCAGTCAAAACCCGCATCCCCGGTGGCGACAAACTCGTCGTAGAATTCCAGCCCCTCGATGCGCGCTGCCGCCGCCTCGTCGCGCGGCCCCATCAGAACCAGCCGTTCAACGGTGGTCAGATGCGGGCGAATCCCCTCGACCAGCGGCAGGAAAGTGGCATCGAAGAACAGGATGCGATCCTCGGCATGGTTGAGGATATAGACCAGCTGTTCGGGGAACAGGCGCGGGTTGATCGTGTGCAGAACAAAGCCGGCGCCCGACACCCCGTAATAGATCTCCAGATGCCGCCGGTTGTTCCAGGCCAGCGTGGCAACACGCGATTGCGGCGCCAGCCCTGCATCGGTCAGGACCGAGCCCAGGCGGCGGGCATTGTCGGCGATCCCCGCCCAGTTGGTCTCCTCGACCCCGCCTTCGGTGCTGACCGACCAGATCTGCGCCTCGCCGTGATAGCGCGCGGCGTGATCTATCAGCGACGAGATCAGCAGCGGCTGATACATCATCTGTCCAAGCATTCCTGGGTTCCTTCCCTGTTCCTGCAGCGCGGCCCGCATCCGGGTGCAAGGCCACATCTTTCCTCTCCGGTGCCGCATCAAAGCGGACCCGCCCAATCCCGGACCCTGCCAAGCAGAGAACCATGTGACAATAACTTTATCTCGGTTTGCCGGGGCCGGAACCCTACGTCAGATCGGTGTCCCGATGCGCCAGCACATAATCGACCAGTGCCGCGGTCGAGCCATCCTTGGCCGCGGCGCTTTCTGTCCCGTCCACGACGGGCCCGAGCGAGGTCGCCAGCTCCTTGCCCAGTTCCACCCCCCATTGATCGAACGAGTTGATGCCCAGGATCACCCCTTCGACGAATACCCGGTGTTCATAAAGCGCGATGATCCGGCCAAGCATGGCAGGCGTCAGCCGCGGATAGATCAGCGTGGTCGAAGGGCGGTTGCCCGCAAACACCCGGTGGCGGGCCTGACGTTCCAGCTCGTCCCCCGCGACCCCCCTGGCGGCGGCGATGGCGCGGGCCTCGTCCAGCGGACGCCCGCGCATCAGCGCCTCGGACTGGGCCAGGCAATTGGCGATCAACAGGCGATGGTGATGGGCCAGGTCCGGCTCGTGCCCCCGCGCGGCCACCATGAATTCGCACGGAACGACCTGCTTGCCCTGATGGATCAGCTGATAGAAGGCATGCTGACCATTGGTGCCCGGCTCGCCCCAGACGATGGGACCGGCAGCCTGATCCAGCGCGGTGCCGTCCATCGCCACCGATTTGCCGTTCGATTCCATTTCAAGCTGCTGGAGATAGGCTGGCAAGCGCGCAAGCCGCTGGTCATAGGGCAGCACCGCACGGCTGGGATGGCCACATATCTGGTGGTGCCAGATCCCCGTCAGCGCCAGCATCACCGGCAGGTTCTTCTCCCAGGGTGCGCTCTGGAAATGGCGGTCCATCTCCTGAGCGCCGCGCAGGAAGGCATCGAAATCGTCAGGGCCGATGGCGATCATCAGGCTCAGCCCGATCGGCCCCCACAGGGAATAACGCCCGCCGACCCAGTCGGCGAAGCCAAAGACCCGATCGCCCGGAATGCCAAAAGCGGCGGTCCTGTCGGTCGCGGTCGAAACCGCGGCGAACTGCCGTTCCGGGTCGCCGCCACCGCGCTGCATCCAGTCGCGCGCGGTGCGGGCATTGGTCATCGTCTCGATGGTGGTAAACGTCTTGGAGGCCACGATCACCAAGGTACGCGCCGGATCGAGCCCGCGCAGCGTGTCGGCGATATGGGCGCCATCCACATTGGACACGAAATGGCAGCGCGGCCCGTCGTGATAGGGCGCCAGCGCCAGCACCGCCATCGCCGGCCCAAGATCGGATCCACCGATGCCGATGTTGACCACATCGGTGATTGCGCCCCCGGCCCCCGGCAACGCGCCGCTGCGCAGCGCCTCGGCAAACCGGCGCATCCGCGCGAGCGTCAGGCGCACATCCGCCATCACCTCGGCCCCGTCGACATGCACCGGCCCGCCATCCAGATTGCGCAGCGCCGTGTGCAGCACGGCGCGGCCCTCGGTCTCGTTGATCGGCGCGCCCGCAAACATCGCTTCGCGTTTGTCTGCCAACTGTGCGCGGTCGCACAGCGCAATCAGACCGGCGCGGATCGCGTCGTCGATCTGGGTCTTGGAGTAATCCAGCCGCATCTCGCCCAGATCGGCACTGAACCGCTCCGCCCGCCGGAGATCGGCGGCAAAGAGATCGAGAATGCGGCGCCCGGAGGTCCTGGTATGAAGCGCGTGCAAATCCTGAAACATGATTGGAACCTATTCTGCCCAATGCACCGTGATGCCGTCCAGAACCGCCGCGATCGGCGCCTCTTCGGGATGCATCGACATGGCCCGTTCCAGCGCCTTTCGCTTGGCGGCACCATAGATGATGAGGTGTTTCGACAAGGCCCCGTTCAACACCGGCGCGGTCAGGGTGATCCGGTTTTCGGGCTGGGTTTCGGGGCGGGCTACGGCCAGCGCCGGGGCATCGGCATCCAGCGCCGCCGCAAGCCCCGGCATGCCGGCAAACAGCGAGGCGGTGTGCATGTCCTCGCCCATGCCCAGCACCAGCACGGACAAGGGCAGCGCCGGGGTCAGCAGGGCCTCGACCTCGGCCAGGCAGTCCTCGGGCTCGGCGCCGGGCAGGTAGAGCGGCAGATAGCGGGCGCTGGCGGCGCGGTTGACCAGCAACCGTTCGGCGATCAGGCGGGCATTGGCGCGTGAATGGTCCTGGGGCACGCAGCGCTCGTCGGTGGGCAGCACCATCACCCGATGCCAATCCAGATCGGCGGCGCAGAGCACGTCGAAGACAGGCCCGGGCGTGGTGCCGCCAGCCACCGCCAGCGTGGCGCTGTCATGGGTGAAAAGCGTCGCCTCCAACTCTCCGGCCAGGTGGTTGGCGAGGTCGATGGCGAGCATGTCTCGGTCGGGATAGTCTTGTATGTTCATGGGTTTATCCCTTGCCAGCGGCGACCATCACGTCTCATCAGCAGTTCGGCGTCGCCCGGGCCGGTACTGCCGCAGTCATAGGGTTTGGGCACATCGCCCCGCGCCTGCCAGCCGGCGATGATCGGGTCAGTCCAGGCCCAGGCAGCCTCGACCTCGTCGCCGCGCATGAACAGGGTCTGGTTGCCCCGGATCACATCCATGATCAGACGTTCATAGGCGTCGGGCGGGCTCTGGTTTTCGGGCCCCAGCGCCTTGGCGAAACTCATGTCCAAGGGCACATCGACCAGGCGCATCCCGCCCGGCCCCGGCTCCTTGATCGTCACCTTGAGCGTGATGCCCTCGTTGGGTTGCAGCCGGATCGACAGCACATTGGCATGCCGCCCCGCCTCCTCGCCAAAGATCGAATGCGGCGCGTCCTTGAACATCACGTTGATGACCGAAGAGCGCGCCACCAGCCGCTTGCCGGTCCGCAGGTAGAAGGGCGTGCCCGCCCACCGCCAGTTGCTGATATGGGCGCGCAGGGCGATATAGCTTTCGGTGATCGAGCGCGGATCGCCTACCTCGTCGCGATAGCCCTGCCCGACGCCGCCCACCGGCACCGCGTATTGGCCGCGCACGATATGGTGCGGCTTGACCGCATCCAGCGCCCGGATCACCTTGAGCTTCTCGTCACGCACCGCGTCGGGGTCGAACTTGGCCGGAGGCTCCATCGCGATCAGGCACAGAAGCTGCATCAGATGGTTCTGCATCATGTCGCGCATGGCGCCGGCGCGGTCGTAATAATCGGCCCGCCCGCCGACCCCGACCGCCTCGGCCACGGTGATCTGGATATGATCGACATACTGGCTGTTCCAGAGCGGTTCGAACAGCATGTTGCCGAACCGCACGGCCATCAGGTTCTGTACCGTTTCCTTGCCCAGGTAATGGTCGATCCGATAGATCTGACGCTCATGAAATTGCGCGGCCAGCGTGGCGTTCAGCGCCCGGGCGCTGGCCAGATCGTGACCAAAGGGTTTTTCGACCACGATCCGCGTATCGTCGCTGACCAGCCCGTGCTGGCGCAGCCGTTCGGCCAGGGCACCGAACAGACCGGGGCCGACCGAGAAATAAAAGGCACGCACCCCCTGCCCCAACATGCTGGCCAGCTGCTCCCATCCCTCGGGTTGGGTCGCATCCAGCGCCACGTAATCGAGCTGTTTCAGAAAGCGGTCAAGCGCGCCGGGCACTTGCGCCAGATCGGGCAACAGCTCGCGCAGGCTTTGGGCGATCAGGGCGTGATAGGCCTCGACCCCCATGTCCTGACGCGCGACGCCGATGATACGACCGCCCTCGGGCACCTGCCCCGCGACCGAGCGCCGGAACAGCGCCGGCAGAATCTTGCTGCGCGCAAGATCGCCGGTGCCGCCAAAGACGACCAGATCGAAAGGCTCTACCGGGATGATGCGCGATACCATGGCCGTTCCTTAACGTCTCGCTCGGGTTCTGTCCACTGTTAGCGCAAACATTTTTGACCTCTCGTGGCATCACATCCCTGTCAAACCACCTGATCCCGCTTTCTTTTCCCGCCCGCTTGCGGATAGATCAAGCGGATAAGCAGGCACAGGCAGGATTGATGAAGGATCACGCGCAACATACCGCCAATATCGGCAAATTTCAGGACAGTTTCGTGACAGCCGACGGCCAGGCCCGCGCCAGCGTCCCGCTCAGCCGTCCCGAGACGCTGTGGTTCAATACCGGCACGCTGTGCAATATCGAATGCGCCAATTGCTATATCCTGTCGAGCCCGAAGAACGATGCGCTGGTCTATCTGAGCGCCGATGAGGTGAGCGCCTATCTGGACCAGATCGCGGCGCGCGGCTGGCCGGTGCACGAGATCGGGTTCACCGGCGGTGAACCCTTCATGAACCCGCAGATTATCGCCATGTCGCGGACGGCGCTGGAGCGCGGGTTCGAGGTGCTGATCCTGACCAATGCCATGCGCCCGATGATGCGCAAGACGATGCGGCTGGGGGTGGCGGCGCTGGTGCGCGACTTCGGCGACAGGCTCACCCTGCGCGTCTCGGTCGATCACCACAGCGCCGCCTGTCATGACGCCGAGCGCGGCGCCGGCAGCTTTGCGCGCACGCTGGCTGGGATGGTGTGGCTGCGCGATTGCGGCGCGCGGATGACCGTGGCCGGGCGCACCGTCTGGGGCGAAAGCGAGGCTGAGGCGCGCGCGGGCTATGCGGCGCTATATGCCGAATACGGGTTTGCGATCGACGCCTTTGATCCCGGCCAGACCGTGCTGTTCCCCGAGATGGACGAACGGGTCGAAGTGCCCGAGATCACCACCGCCTGCTGGGACATCCTGGGCAAATCCCCCGAAACGGTCATGTGCGCCAGTTCGCGCATGGTGGTGAAGCGCAAGGGCGCGGCGCATCCCGTGGTGCTGGCCTGCACCCTGTTGCCCTATGCGCCCGAATTCGAACTGGGCCAAACGCTGGCCGAGGCGGAACGCCCCGTGCAGCTGAACCACCCCCATTGCGCCAAGTTCTGTGTGCTGGGCGGGGCCAGCTGCTCGGCCTGAGGCCGGGCTCCTCGGTCCCTGCGGGCCCTCCTCGCCGCGAAGACGCCCGCCAGGGCGGAGGAGCGGCCCGGCTCAATGCAGCCGGAACTCTCCCACCACATTGCGCCATTCCCCCGGCGAGATCATCTTGCGGTGGGTGAAACGCACCGAATGCAGCGGCCCGTCGATTTCGCGCTGCCAGAATTCGATGAAGCCGAATAGCCTGGGATGGTCCGGCGCCAGGTCGTACTCCTGCCACACGAAACTGTTCAGAACATGGATATGATCGGGCATGTGATAGAAAAGCTCGGCCGTGGTCAGGCCATAGCCCTTGAGCATCAGTTCGGTTTCACTCCGCTCCATCTTGACCTCCGGTTACAGGATCGGTCTCTTCATCCTAACATGAAAAAGGTTAATCACTCACAAAAACAGAGTGTTACCGAAAGATGACCGTGTTCGGGGCGACACAGCCCGCACAAAGGGACCTGCTTGCTTGCACCTTATGTACGGGGTCTGTTAAGATGCGCCCACAATATATAGAACCTGCACACAGAACGGGCAGCCTAAGTGAGCGATACGCCAGAAACCCCTGAAAACGAAGACGAAATCCCCATCGCGCGCAGCGCCTATGTGGGGCCGACCGTTTCCATCGAATCCGAGATGCGGACCTCCTATCTCGATTATGCGATGTCGGTCATCGTCAGCCGTGCCATCCCCGATCTGCGCGACGGGCTGAAACCGGTGCATCGGCGCATCCTCTATGCCATGCACGAAACCGGCAACGGCCATGACAAGCCCTATCGCAAATCGGCGCGCCCGGTGGGTGATGTCATGGGTAAGTACCACCCCCATGGCGACAGCGCGATCTATGACGCGCTGGTGCGGATGGCGCAGGATTTCTCGATGTCGCTGCCGCTCCTGGACGGTCAGGGCAATTTCGGCTCGATGGACGGCGATAACCCCGCCGCCATGCGCTATACCGAAGTGCGGATGGACAAGCCCGCCGCCTTTCTGCTGAGCGATATCGACAAGGAAACCGTCGACTTCCAGGACAACTACGACGGCAAGGACCGCGAACCCACGGTGCTGCCGGCGCGCTTCCCCAACATGCTGGTCAATGGTGCCGGCGGTATCGCCGTCGGCATGGCCACCAACATCCCGCCCCACAACCTGGGCGAGGTGGTGGATGCCACCCTGGCGCTGATCGACGATCCGGACCTGACCAGCGAACAGCTGATCGACTATGTGCCCGGCCCCGATTTCCCCACCGGCGGTGTGATGCTGGGCCGCTCGGGCGCGCGCAAGGCCTATCTGGAAGGGCGCGGCAGCGTCATCATCCGCGCCAAGACCCGGGTCGAGGAACTGCGCAAGGACCGTTACGCCATCATCGTCGACGAGATCCCCTATCAGGTGAACAAGGCGACGATGATCGAGAAGATCGCCGAGGCGGTGCGCGAGAAACGCATCGAGGGCGTGGCCCATGTGCAGGACGAAAGCGACCGCAACGGCGTGCGCGTGGTGGTCGAGCTGAAACGCGACGCCACCCCCGAGGTGGTGCTGAACCAGCTGTATCGCTTTTCGCCGATGCAGACCTCGTTCGGCTGCAACATGCTGGCGCTCAACGGCGGCCGCCCCGAGCAGCTGACCCTGCGCCGTTTCCTCACCTGTTTCATCGACTTCCGCGAAGAGGTGGTCGCCCGCCGGACCGCGCATGACCTGCGCAAGGCCCGCGAACGCAGCCATGTCCTGTGCGGCCTGGCGGTGGCGGTGTCCAATGTCGACGAGGTGGTCGCCACCATCCGTTCGTCCGCCGATGCGGCGGATGCGCGCGAAAAGCTGATGACGCGGCGCTGGCCCGCCGCCGATATCGCCGCTTACCTGCGGCTGATCGACGATCCGCTGTCCAAGATGAACGAGGACGGCACCTATAACCTGACCGAGGTACAGGCCCGGGCCATCCTGGACCTGCGCCTGCAGCGCCTGACCCAGCTGGGCGTCAAGGAGGTCACCGACGAGCTTGAGGTTCTGGCCGGCAAGATCAAGGAATACCTCGAAATTCTCGGTTCGCGCGAGCGGATCATGGGCATCATCGCGGACGAGCTGCGCGAAGTGCGCGAGCAATTCGCCGTGCCCCGCCGCACCGAGATCGTCGACTGGTCCGGCGACATGGAGGACGAGGACCTGATCGAGCGCGAGGACATGGTGGTGACCGTGACCTCGGGCGGCTATATCAAGCGGACCCCGCTGGCCGATTTCCGCGCCCAGAAGCGCGGCGGCAAGGGTCTGAGCGGCATGCAGACCAAGGAAGAGGATGTGGTCACCACCCTCTTCGTGGCCAATACGCATACGCAGCTTCTGTTCTTCACCACCGATGGCATGGTCTACAAGCTCAAGACCTGGCGCCTGCCGCAATCGGGGCGCACCGGCAAGGGCAAGGCCATCGTCAACATCCTGCCCATCCCCACCGGGGTTTCCATCGCCGCAATCATGCCGGTCGATGTGCCGGACGAGGAATGGGACGCCCTTCAGATCGTCTTTGCCACCAGCGCCGGCGATGTGCGTCGCAACGCGCTGAGCGATTTCACCAATGTGAAGCGCAACGGCAAGATCGCGATGAAACTGCCCGAGGATGTGGAACTGGTGAATGCGCGCATCTGCTCGGAAGAGGATGACGTGATGCTGATCACCAATTCCGGCCGCGCGATCCGCTTCCCCACCACCGATGTGCGCGTCTTCAAGGGGCGCGATTCCACCGGGGTGCGCGGCATTCGCCTGCAAAACGGCGACCGGGTCGTGTCGATGTCGGTGATCCGCCATTTCGAGGCCGAGCCATGGGAACGTGCCGAGTTCATCAAGCGGTTCCGGACCATTCTGGGCGCCGAAATGGAAGACGACGCCGCGGAGACTGACGAGGATGCGGTCGAGGGCGAGGGCGTTCTCACCGACGAGCGTTATCAGGAGATGCAGGATGCGCAGGATCTGATCCTGACCATCACGGTCACCGGTCTGGGCAAGCTGTCGTCGTCGCATGACTATCCGGTGCGCGGGCGCGGTGGCCAGGGGGTCAAGGCGATCTCGGCGGGTCCGCGTGGCGGCACGCTTGCAGCCTCGTTCCCGGTGCTGATGGATGACCAGATCATGCTGGCCACTTCGGGCGGGCAGTCGATTCGGGTGCCGGTCGAGGGTATCTCGTTCCGCTCGCGCAGCGCCGGTGGCGTGCGAGTGTTCAACACCTCGAAAGGCGAAGAGGTCGTCAGCGTTGCCCGCATCGCCGAACAGGGCGATGAAGAAGGCGAAGAGGAATAATTGCGCGACGGGGCGCGGAGATATCCGCGCCCTACGGCGGTCTTAACCGCCCGGCAAGCTTTGCCGCGCATTCTGGGCGCATCCATCAGCGGGATGTTGACCCATGAACCTTTACCACTGCGCAATCGACCTGAAACACGAGGCCAAGGCGCTGGCCTTTGCCGCGGCACTTGACCACTGGATGCAGTATCTCAAGGCGCGCGGCGTGGTGCGCGACCGGCGGCTGTTGCGGCGAAAGCTGAACCTGGCCGCCGACAGCTGCCGCGATTTCCTGCTTGAGATCGAATTCGACGACATGACCCAGCTGGACCGCGCCTTTCGGGTGCTGGGCGAGCATGACGAAGAGGTCGAGCGCCTGTATGGCGCGGTCAGCGCGCTGATTGCCCACTCGGATTTCGGCCTTTACCGCCCCTTCCCCGACCCAGAACGGGCCGAGCGCATGGCCCTGCTTTGAACGCAGACCGGAAATCGTAGATTTCCGGCTCGGAAAACACCCGTTTTCCGGGCCGTTTTCCGCAACGGAAAACGGCGCCGCCCGAACACGGGCTCAGAGATCGTACAACGCCCCGAACTTGGCCTCGAGATAATCAAGCAGCGGTTCGGGCCCCGGCTCGATACCGCTGGCCCGTGCGATCACTTCGCGCGGGGCATAAAGCCCGCCATGGCGCTGCACCTGATCTGCGAGCCATCCGGTCGCCGCCGCCGTGTCACCCTGGGCCAGATCCGCTTCCAGCCCCGGCACCGCCTGACGCAGCGCCTGATAGAGGCAGCCGGCATAGACATTGCCCAACGCATAGGTCGGGAAATAGCCGAACAGCCCCACCGACCAATGCACATCCTGCAGGCACCCGTTCGAAGGCTTGTCCACCTGATAGCCGAAATCGGCGGCAAAGCGGTCATTCCAGGCGGCTTCCAGATCGTCCACCGCCAGATCACCCGCCATCAGTGCCCGCTCCAGATCGAAGCGCAGCATGATATGCAGGTTATACTGCACCTCGTCCGCTTCGGTGCGGATATAGCCGCGGTGCACTGTGTTGACGGTGGCATAGAACGCATCCTCATCCGCGATCCCGAAATCGCCGAATGCAGCGCGCATCTGGCCGAACAGCCAGCCGGTAAAGGCACGGCTGCGGCCCAGCTGGTTCTCGTAAATCCGGCTCTGGCTTTCATGGACCCCCATCGACACGCCGCGCCCCAGCGGGGTCAGCAGATAGGCCCGGTCGATATTCTGCTCATAGGCCGCGTGGCCGACCTCGTGGATGGTCGAGTAGAAACAGTTGAACGGATCGTCGGGATTGGTCCGCGTGGTGATCCGCACATCAAGACCGGAACCGGAACTGAACGGATGCACCGCCTTGTCGACCCGGCCATGCGCCATGTCATAGCCAAAGCTGCGCGCCAGATGCCGGCTAAGCTTCATCTGCGCTGACTCGTCGAACTGCCCCTCCAGCCGTTGCGGAACAGGGCGATCCAGCACCGCCGAGCGCAGCGCCACTAGGCGCGGGCGCATGGTGTCAAAGGTTTCGGCGATCTGGGCCGCACTGGTGGCGGGTTCGTATTCCTCCAGCAGCGCGTCATAGAGATCGCCGCCCTGGGCCAGCGCCTGCCCCTCTTCGCGGCGCAGCGCCACCACCTCTTTCAGGTCGGGCAGAAACGCCGCCACATCCTCGTCGGCGCGCGCCTCGGCCCAGACGCCCTGCGCCCGCGCCGTGGTACGCGCCAGTGCCCGGGCCAGATCGGCGGGCACGCGCGCTGTCCGCTCAAAGCTGCGCCGGATCTCTCGCAGCTGCGCGGCACCCGCCTCGTCCGGCGCCTCGGCCGCCGCCAGCCAGTCGCCCACCTGCGGATCGGTGCGACGAGCATGCAGCACACCGGCGATGGCGGCGCTTTCCTCGGCCCGTTGCGGCGCCGCCCCGCGCGGCATCATTGTTTCCTGATCCCAGCCCAGCCGCCCGGCGATCTGGTCCAGCGCCGCCGTCTCGCGGGCATGCGCCATCAACTGTTCGAATGCGCTCATGATGTCTTATCCCCGGATGGAGGTTGCAATTGGATAGGCGCACAGGAACCGCGCCCGCAGGATCAGCACGAACACCCCGACCGCCAGCAGCTGGTGCAGAATGGCGATCTGCCAGGGCGCGGCATAAAGCACGGTGACGATGCCCAGCACCACCTGCAGGCTCAACGCCGCAAAACCGGCGTTGAAGGCAAACCGGGTTTGCGCATGGGCGCTGCGCCGCCCCCGCAGCCAGACCATCACCCCATAGGCCAGCAGGAGATAGCCGACGATACGGTGGATGAACTGCACCAGACCGGGATTTTCAAAGAAGTTGCGCCAGAGCGGGCTCAACTCCAGCGGGTCGGGCGGGATCACCTGCCCCGCCATGAGCGGCCAGTCGACATAGTTGCGCCCGGCATCGAGGCCCGCCACCAGCGCCCCTATCAGGATTTGCAGAAATGCAAGATGCAGCCAGCCCGTGGCCAGCCCGAACAACCGCGCCTCCTTGGTGCGGCGGGCCTGCATCAGGTCGCGCTCGCTGCGCCCCAGTTGCAGGATGGACCAGGCCAGCAGCCCAAGGATGACAAAGGCCAGGCCCAGATGGGTGGCCAGCCGGTAGGAGGCGACCGAGGTCATGCCCTCGCCCTGGGTGATGCCCGAGGCGACCATCCAAGCGCCAACCGCGCCCTGCACCCCGCCCAGCACGCCGGGCAGGATCAGCCGCCCGGTCCAGCCAGCGGGGATCTTGCGCGCCAGCAGGAAGCCGAAGAACCCCAGCGCCCAGACCAGACCGATCACCCGGCCCAGCTGGCGGTGGCCCCATTCCCACCAGTAGATCGACTTGAAATCCGCCAGTTCCATCCACTGGTTCTGCAAGCGCCACTGGTCGATCTGCTTGTATTTGTCGAATTCGGCCTGCCAGTCGGCCTCGCTCAGCGGCGGAATCGCGCCCGTGACCGGGCGCCATTCGGTGATCGAGAGACCGCTGTCGGTCAGCCGGGTCAGCCCGCCCACCACGATCATCGCCACCACCAGTGCAAAGAGCACCGCCAGCCAGGCCCGGATCGCGCCGCGCGCGCCGCCCCGCCCCCGGTCGATCATACCGGGCTGCGCCGCCGCCGCCCGAGCCCCGTCCGAGACCTCCTCAAAGATGCTGCGCTTGCTGCTCATGCCATCCTCATTCCTGTCGCTTTGACTGCAAGCTAGGCCTCGGGCACGCCAAGGTCCAGCGTCCGGCTCAGCCGCGCTCTTTCCAGCGGACCATCTGCCGCATGATCCCGTGCAGCATCTGCACATCCGCCCGGGTCAGCCGCATCCGGCTCCACAGGTTGCGCAGGTTCTGCTGCATGCCCTCGGCCTTTTCGGGCGGAAAGAAGAACCCTGCCTCGTCCAGCCGCTGCTCGTAATGCTCGGCCAGTTTCTCGATCTCCAGCCCGGTGGCCCATTCGCCCTTGGGGCCGGGCGCGTCGGACAGATGCACCACGTCCCCGGTCTGGCGCATCCACTCATAGGCCACCAGCAACACGCATTGGCCAAGGTTCAACGAGGCGTAATCGGGGTTCACCGGCACGGTGATGATTGCATTGGCGCGCGCGATATCGTCGTTTTCCAGCCCGGCCCGTTCCGGCCCGAACAGCACCGCCACCTTCTCGCCCGCCGCCAGTTTCTCGGCGGCCAGCTGCATGGCGCGTTCCGGGCTGTAGACCGGCTTGGTCATCTCGCGCGGGCGCGCGGTGGTGGCAAAGACATAGGTGCAATCGCCCAGGGCGCCCGGCAGATCGTCATAAAGCTGCGCCTCGTCCAGCAGCCGCCCCGCGCCCGAGGACATCGCCACCGCCCGGCTGTTGGGCCAGCCATCGCGCGGCGCCACGATGCGCATCCGGTCCAGGCCGAAATTCCACATCGCCCGCGCCGCCGCGCCGATATTCTCTCCCATCTGCGGCCGCACAAGCACGATTGCGGGCTGCGCCTTGTCGCTGGGCATGTCTCACCTCCGAATGCTGTGCCCGCTCTAGCGTTCGCAGGCCAGATGGACAAGCCCGCCACGCGTCTTCATTCCGCTACAAGTACTCCGGGGGACAGAACAAAATTCGACGAATTTTGTTCGCCCCGGGGGCGGAGCCCCCGAACCAAAATCTTGGGCGGAGCCCCCGAACCAAAATCTTGGGCAGCGCCCCGGAAAGCAACCCTCGGCCAGAAGCGCCTTCACCATATTCCCATTCGCCGCCCGATCGGCTAAACCGCAGCAAATCCAGACCAGAGGTCCCGCCATGGAAACCCCCGAGCAGCCGCAGCTTTACCTGATCACCCCGCCCAGCATCGACCTCGACCTGTTTCCCGATCAGCTCGCCCGCGTGCTCGACGGGGCCGAGATCGCCTGCATCCGCCTGGCCCTGGCCAGCCGGGACGAGGATCTGCTGTCGCGCGCCGCGGACGCCTGCCGCGAGGTGGCCCATGCCCGTGACGTGGCGCTGGTGATCGCCGATCACGTGCTGCTGGCCCAGCGGCTGGGCCTTGACGGGGTGCATCTGTCGGATGCGGCCCGCTCGGTGCGCGCAGCCCGCAAGGAGCTGGGCGCCGATGCCATCGTCGGCAGTTTCTGTGGCACCTCGCGCCACGACGGGATGAGCGCGGGCGAGGCCGGCGCCGATTACGTGGCTTTCGGCCCGATCGGCGCGCATGGGCTGGACGATGGCAGCGTGGCCGAACGCGACCTGTTCGAATGGTGGTCGGCGGTGATCGAGGTGCCGGTGGTGGCCGAGGGCGCCCTGACCGCCGATCTGGTTCGCAGCTTTGCCCCGATCACCGATTTCTTCGGCGTCGGCGACGAGATCTGGTCGGCCGAGGATCCGCTGGCCGCACTCAAAGGGCTGATTTCGGCGATGACCTGACCGGGCGGTCAGGTCAGCAACGTGCGTTCGACCACCCAATAGGCGCCGATCATCGCGATCAGCATCGAGGCCGGGATCGCGATACGGCCCCGGTACCAGCGCCGGTTGCGAAACCACAGACCGACACTCAGGAACGCGGCGGCGATCACCGCCAGCTGGCCCAGCTCGACCCCGATGTTGAAGCCCAGGAGCGCCGGCAGGAACTGCCCGGCGGGCAGGCCGAATTCCTCGAGCACCCCGGCAAAGCCCAGCCCGTGCAGCAGGCCGAACCCAAAGACCAGCACCGGGCGCCAGGCATGCAGGCGGCGCACCAGGATGTTTTCCAGCGCGACAAAGGTGATCGAGGCCGCGATAAGCGGCTCGACAATCGCCGGATCGACCCGGACGGTCCCCGTCGCACCCAGTGCCAGCGTCAGCGTATGGGCCAGGGTAAAGGCGCTGATCTGCCAGAACAGCGGCCGCAGCCGGGGCGACAGGAAGAACAGGCCCAGCACGAACAGGATATGATCCAGACCCTTGGGCAGGATATGGGTGAAGCCCACTGGAATATAGGCCTGAAAGGTCTCAAGCGGCCCCAACGCCGCACCGCCCGCAAGCGGGATCGGCGGGCTGCTCTCGCCGCCCTGAAGGTAGCCCGTATAGGGATCGTCGACCCCCTGCTGACGCAATACCAGCGCACCGGCGCCGCGCGGCCAGCCGAGTGTCAGGCTGGCCGCGCCGGGGGGCAGATACGCGGTGAGCAAAAGGTGCGAGGCGCGCGGCAGGTCGGGATTGCCGACAACCGGGATGCGCACGCCCTCGTAGGACAGTTCCAGCGCCACGCCCCCGGCGCTGAGGTTCAGCTGTTCCTTCCAGGCGACGGCGAAATCGCGCACCTTCGGCTCCAGCTCGGCCGCGCCCAGGGCGCGCAGCCGGTCATAACTGTCCGACCCGTCGGACTCGTCAGTATCGCCCAGCCCGTCCAGGTCGATCCCGGCCAGGAAAGCTTCGACATTCAGACGCAGATCAAGGATGACGGTTTCGTTCTCGACCCTCAGGTCGGCGACGGTGGGCGTGACCTCATGGGCGCCGGCCACCCCTGTCAGCGGGCTTGACAGCAGCGCCACAAGCGCCAGCCTGAACAGCACCGCCAGAAAGGCCAGACCCATGTTCCGCATCCTTGTCCCGCTCCTCTGCCTCATGTTCTCTGCCGCGCCCGGGCTTTCCCATGAGTTTTGGATCGAACCCAATGAATATCAAGTGGAAACCGGTGCCGAGCTGGTGGCCGATCTGCGCGTGGGCGAGCGGTTCGAAGGCGCCTCGCAGGTGTTCTTTCCCGACCGCGCGCCCCGATCCGAGATCCGGGTCGGCGACGAGATCAGACCCTACACTGGGCGAATGGGCGATATTCCGGCGATCCGGCTGGTGGCCGACACGCCCGGCCTCTGGGTGCTGGTGCACGAGACCAGCCCCAGCACCGTGAAATACAAGGAATGGCAGAAATTCGCGGATTTCGCCGCCCACAAGGACATCCCCGATATCGAGGCCTGGCACATCGCGCGCGGGCTGCCCCGGCAGGATTTCTTCGAAACCTATACCCGCCACGTCAAGGCGCTGGTGGGCGTCGGCGCGGCGGCGGGCGGCGATGGCGAAACCGGGATGGAGACCGAATTCATCGCGCTCACCAACCCCTATACCGACGATCTGTCGGGCGGCATGCGGGTCCGGCTGCTTTATCAGGGCAAGCCACGACCGGATGCACAGGTAGAGATCTTCGACCGTGCCCCGGATGGCACCGTCAGTGTCCACCTTGCCCGAACCGATACCGTGGGCATCGCCTCTGTCCCCGTCGCCCCCGGTCACGACTATCTCTTGGACGCGGTCGTCCTGCGCCCCGCGCCCGAAGCAGAGCGTGCGGTCTGGCAATCTCTCTGGGCCGGGCTCAGCTTTGCGGTCCCCATACGCTGAACTGCCTCCAAGCTTGCACCTCACTGAGCGCTGTGCATGCTTGATATCAGAAGATTTGATTGATCCGATTTCGACAACACGACCCAGGAGCAAAAACCTTGTCTGGCAAGTTCATCATCCACCACATTCCGGTTTGTCCCTTTTCCCAACGGATCGAGATCCTTCTGGCGCTGCGCTCTCTGAGCGATGCGGTCGAATTCCGCGTTGTCGACATCACCCGGCCCCGCGACCCCGAGCTGCTGGCCAAGACCCGCGGTACCACGGCCCTGCCCGTTCTGGAAACGCCGGACGGCAGGATCATCAAGGAAAGCCTCGTCATTCTGCGCTATCTCGACGAGGTTCTGCCGGGCGCGCCCTTGCGGCGCATCGACCCGGCGGAACATGCGATCGAATCCATGCTGATCGCCAAGGAGGGCGCGTTTGTCACCGCGGGATATCTCTACGTGATGAATCAGGACCGATCACAGCGCGAGGCGCATCTGGACAGGTTGCTGGGCCTTTATCGCGGCCTCGATGATTTCCTTGTCGAACACAACCCCAAAGGCACATGGCTGTTTGATGGGTTCGGACTGGCCGAGGCGGTTTACACCCCGCTCTTCAAACGGTTCTGGTTCCTCGACTATTACGAGGATTTCGCGCTGCCCGACGATCCCGCCTATGACCGGGTGCGCGTCTGGCGCGCGGCCTGCATCGCCCATCCCGCCACCGATCAGGTGAGCGAGGAAGAGATCGTGAAGCTTTATTACGATTACGCGCTCGGCGCCGGAAACGGCGCGCTGGTCGACGGGCGCACGGTGTCGAGTTTCGCCTTCGAACCGGACTGGCGGTCGCGGCCATGGCCCCCACGCGACAAATATGACGGCACCGCCTCGGACGCAGCACTTGGCCTTTTATCCGTCTGAACCGGATACGCATGCCCGCTTGCACCCGCCCGCGCCCTGCGGCATGAGGGCAGAATGACCCAAACCTCGGATATCCTCTGTATCGGCTCGGTCCTGTGGGACGTGATCGGGCGTTCGGCCAGCCATATGCGGCAGGGCTCGGACGTGCCGGGCCGGATCACCCGCCTGCCCGGCGGCGTCGCGATGAACATCGCCATGACGCTGGCGCGCTTTGGCATGCGCCCCACGCTGCTCACCGCCATCGGCCGCGATGCCGAGGGGGACGAGCTGATCCGTGCCTGTACCCAGATGGGCATGTGCACCGATCACATCTATCGCTCGGAGGACCTGCCCACCGACCGTTACATGGCGGTCGAGGGCGCCAACGGGCTGATCGCCGCCATCGCCGATGCCCATTCGCTCGAGGCGGCGGGTGCCAAGATCCTGCGCCCGATGCTGGACGGGCCCCTGGGCAGTGCCGCCGCACCCCATGCCGGGCCGGTGGCGCTGGACGGCAACCTGACCCTGTCGCTGCTCGAAGAGATCGCCCACAGCCCCGCCTTTGCCCTGGCCGACCTGCGCGTGGCCCCGGCCTCGCCCGGCAAGGCCGAGCGGCTGTTGCCCTTTGTGCGTCAGGGCCGCGCCACGCTCTATGTCAACCTCGAGGAAGCGGGCCTGCTGTGTCAGACCGAGTTCACCGATTCCGCCAGCGCCGCCCAAGCCCTGCTCAAGCGCGGTGCCCAGCGGGTGCTGGTCACCGATGGCGGACGCTCGGCCAGCGAGGGCGACGCCGACCGCCTGATCACCCAGACCCCGCCCGCCGTTCTGGTCACCCGCGTGACCGGCGCGGGCGACACGTTCATGGCGGCCCATATCGCCGCCGAGGCGCAGGGCGCCGACCGCGACCAAGCCCTGTCGCGCGCGCTGCATGCCGCCGCAACCTATGTATCCGGAGAGACCCCCCTGTGATCGACCTGCACCTGTCCGCCGAGGTTCACGCCGCCCGTGTCGCGGGCACCCCCATCGTGGCGCTGGAAAGCACCATCATCACCCATGGCATGCCCTATCCGCAGAATGTCGAGACCGCCCGCGCGGTGGAACAGGACATCCGCGACGCCGGCGCCGTGCCCGCCACCATCGCGGTGATCGAGGGGCGGCTGCATGTGGGGCTGGACCCCGATCAGCTGGACGCGCTGGGCCAGGCGCAGGGGGTGGCGAAGCTCTCGCGCGCCGACATGGCCGCCTGCATCGCCACCGGCGGCACCGGTGCTACCACCGTGGCCGCCACCATGATCGCCGCCCGGTTTGCCGGGATCGAGGTGTTTGCCACCGGTGGCATCGGCGGCGTGCACAAGGGGGCCGAGCAGAGCTTTGACATCTCGGCCGATCTGCACGAACTGGCCGAGACCCCGGTCACCGTGGTTGCCGCCGGGGCCAAGGCCATTCTCGATCTGCCCAAGACGCTTGAGGTGCTGGAAACCCTCGGCGTGCCGGTCATCGCCTATGGGCAGGACAGCTTTCCCGCCTTCTGGTCGGCGACCTCGGATCTGCCCGCACCGCTCCGGATGGATGACAGCGCCAGCATCGCCCGCGCCCATGCCGCCCGACGCGCGCTGGGCCTGCCGGGCGGCCAGCTGGTCGCCAACCCGATCCCGGCAGACGCGCAGATCGCCGCCGAGGATCTGGCCCCGGTCATCGCCCAGGCGCAGGCCCAGGCCGATGCGCAGGGTATCGCGGGCAAGGCAGTCACGCCCTTCCTGCTACAGGCGATTTTCGAGGCGACCGGGGGCCGCTCGCTGACCGCCAATATCGCGCTGGTGCGGAACAATGCGCGCCTGGCCGCGAAAATCGCCCGGGATCTGATCGCCTTGGGGGGCTGAGGGCGGTTTCCCAAGCCCCCCATTGCGGGCGCGCGGCGGAATGACTACGTTCCCCTTCAAACGCGCGGACGGACCCGATGAACACACCCTTTGACGAAGAGCCCCCCCACGTGAAGCCCCGCCGGTTCGCCGGACTGCGCGCCTCGTTCCTGACCGGCATCGTGGTGATCGCCCCTGTCGGGCTGACCATCTGGTTGTTCTGGTCCGTGGTCGGCTGGGTCGACAGTTTCGTGCTGCCACTGGTGCCGCATCAGTTCCGCCCGGAACAGTATATCGGCATCAACCTGCGTGGTGTCGGCGTCATCTTTCTGCTGGTCTTCACCATCGTGGTGGGCTGGATTGCCAAGGGCATCATCGGCCGCTCGCTGATCCAGTATGCCGAGGGTGTGGTCGACCGGATGCCGGTGGTGCGTTCGGTCTATTCCGGGATCAAGCAGATCTCGGAAACCGTATTTGCCCAGACCGAACGCAGTTTCGAACAGGCCTGCCTGATCCAGTATCCGCGCCGGGGCATCTGGGCCATCGGGTTTGTCTCGACCACCGCCAAGGGCGAAGTTGCCGACAAGGCCGAGACCGGCGGCCGGTTGATGAGCGTGTTTGTCCCAACCACGCCCAACCCGACCTCGGGCTTTCTGCTCTATTTCCCCGAAGAAGACGTGATCATCCTCGACATGACGGTCGAAGACGCCGCCAAGCTGGTGATCTCGGCGGGCCTTGTCTATCCCAACGACAAGCAGAAGGGCGACGAGTGAGCACCATCCGCCGCGCCTGCCCCGCCGACGCGGCGCCGCTGGCGGCGCTGTCGATCGAGATCTGGCTGGCCACCTATGTCAAACACGGTGTGCGGGCGGATTACGCCGACTATGTCCTGACCACCTTTACCCCCACCGCCATGGAGGCCCTGATCGCCGCGCCCGCCAGCACGGTGCTGGTGGCCGATTGTGCCGAGGGGATCGGCGGGTACCTGCATCTCAGGCATGACAGCCCGGCCCCGGCGGGCAATGCCCAGGTCGAGATCGACAAGCTTTATGTGCAGCCGCGCCATCAGGCCGCCGGACTGGGCCGTGCGCTGTTGCAGGCGGGGCTGGCGGGGCTGCCGCCCGGCACGCCCGCATGGCTGATGGTCAGTTCCGAAAACGACCGCGCGTTGCGGTTCTACCGGGGGCGCGGCTTTGCCCATGTAGGCGACACTCATTTCCGGCTGAACGAGAACGCCTATCTGAACCACGTGTTCCAGATCAAGGCCGGGGCCTAGCCGAACATCGCCTCCATATCGACGGTCGAGCGTTGGCCAAGGTCAGTCTTGTGCGCGTCCAGAAACGAGTCCGCCGCCGCCCGGCCCGCCTGTTTCAGCCGGTCCAGGATCTGGGGCAGCGGCACCACCTTGGTTGCCACCGACAGGCTGTTCATCAGCGCGTCATCGGCGATCATGTGAACCAGAACCCGGCTCATCCGGCCCCGCTCCAGCGTGCCATCTTCCAGCAGGCGCTGCACGAAGCGGATCGCCCGCAACTCGCGCAGCAGGGATGAGTTGAAGCTGATCTCGTTGATCCGGTTCTGGATCTGCTGCGGCGTCACCGGCAGCGCGTCACGCTCCAGCGGGTTGATGTTGACGATCACCACATCGTCCGGCAGGTCGCGGTTGAACAGCGGAAACAGCGCCGGATTGCCGGTATAGCCGCCATCCCAATAGGCCTCGCGCCGGCCGGTCTCGGGATCGTCGATCTCGATCGCCTGGAACATGGTCGGCAGACAGGCCGAGGCAAGAATGGCATCGGTGGTGATCTCCTCTTCGGCAAAGACGCGGATCTTGCCGGTGCGCACCCGGGTGGCGCAGATGAACAGCTTTGGCCCCTGATGGGCGCAGACATTGGCGAAATCCAACGCCTCGACCACCGGTCGCAGCGGGTTGCCGTAGAACGGCCCATAGGCATAGGGCGAGACCAGCCGTGACCAGGTTTCGGCCAGGGCAAAGGGGGCGGAATATTCCAGCATCCGGGCCAGATGCGCAGGATCCCCGGCCCCCAGCCAGCCACTGATGCGGTCGTCGGTGACCGCGCCCATGCGCCGCCAGACCCGGTCAAGCGCGGCGCGCGCACCGGCGCGCCCACCGGCCACCATGCCGGCCTTGAAGGCGGCGCCGTTCAGCGCCCCGGCCGAGGTGCCGGTGATTGCGGCCACCTCGACATCCGGCTCGTCCAGCAAGCGGTCGAGCACACCCCAGGTAAAGGCGCCATGCGCGCCGCCTCCCTGCAAGGCCAGATTGATCCGCCGCACCACCATCACCTCTTCATTTCGCTACAAATACTCCGAGGGGAGGCGACAAAATTCTGCGAATTTTGTGCCGGGGGGCAGAGCCCCCCTTTCCCTTCGGATCAAAGGGCCGTCCAGCCGCCATCGACGCTGATCGTGGTGCCGGTGATCTGGGCCGCCGCATCGGAACACAGAAACACGGCGGTGCCGCCCAGCTGTTCGACAGTGGCGAATTCCTTGGAAGGCTGACGTTCGAGCATGACCTTCTTGATCACGTCCTCGCGGCTCATCCCGTATTTCTCCATCGTATCGGGGATCTGCGCCTCGACCAACGGGGTCAGCACATAGCCCGGGCAGATGGCGTTGCAGGTGATCGGGTCCTGCGCGGTTTCCAGCGCCACGGTCTTGGTCATCCCGACCACCCCATGTTTGGCCGCCACATAGGCCGCCTTGAAGGGCGAGGCGGTCAGGCCATGGGCCGAGGCGATATTGACGATCCGGCCCCAACCCGCCGCGCGCATCATCGGCAGGGCCGCTGCCATGGTGTGAAAGGCCGAGTTCATGTTGATGGCGATGATCGCATCCCACTTCTCCTGCGGGAACGTGTCGATCGGCGCCACATGCTGGATACCGGCGTTGTTGATCAGGATATCGCAGCGCCCGGCCTGCGCGATCAGCGCCCGGCACTCCGCGCCCTGGGACATGTCGGCCTTGATATAGCGGGCGCTCACCCCGAACTCGGCGGCCAGCGCGGCGGCCAGCGCATGATCCTCGTCCCGGTCGGTGAAAGAGTTCAGCACCACATCGGCCCCCGCCCGCGCCAGTTCGCGCGCGATGCCCAGGCCAATGCCCGAATTCGATCCGGTGACGATTGCGGTCTTGCCGTTCAGCGACATGTCTTTCCCTCTCTGCAGCAGGCTCTGTCGCGGGTCACCCTGCCATGCTGCACCTGCAAAGAAAACGGGGAATCTCGGAACCGGCGGTCCCGGAACGGGGGGCGCAGCCCCCCCGGGACAAAATTCGCAGAATTTTGTCGTCTCCCCAAGACTGTGGGCCGCGAATTGAAAGGGCCGCCCGGCGGCGCCTTCCCGCGTATCCGCAAATGGAAGCGCACAGAAAAAAACGCCCGCGCAAGGCGGGCGTTAAGTTATTGAGGCAGGTTTCATACAGGCAAGAAACCTATCGAGCAGTGACCCCTTTATAAGCAATTCTGTGCCCGCATCCAAGCTAAAAGTTTGAAAAGACGTGAAACCATCGTTAGGGTGAGGGCCAAGAAAATAAGGCCCGAGCAGGATTGTTGCGCAAGTGCGACCAGATTATTTCCGACCCTTCCGCCCGCTGACGGCGGGAATCGCCCTTCTATTGGGCGCCAGTTTCGCCGATGCAGAATCACGCCATGCCATAGCTATGTATGGCGCACCTGCCTTGCCACCGGATTTTGTGTCCCTGCCCTATGCCAACCCGGACGCGCCCAAAGGCGGGCGCGTGGTGTTCGGCAACACCGGCGGCTTTGACAGCCTCAATCCCTTTGCCCAGAAAGGCACCTTTCCCTGGCAGATGCCCTTCTGGTCTTACGAAAGCCTGATGGGCCGATCCTGGGACGAACCCTTCACGCTTTACGGTCTTTTGGCCGAATCGGTCGAGGTGCCGCCGGACCGCGCATGGGTCGAATTCACCCTGCGCGAGGAGGCCCGATTCTCGGATGGCAGCCCGGTCACGGTCGAGGATGTGATCTGGTCCTACCAGACCCTGGGCACCGAGGGGCATCTGCGCTATCGCGGATTCTGGTCGCGCATTGCGTCGATCGAGGCAACCGGGCCGCGCAGCCTGCGCATCACATTCGCCGACGAGGATCGCGAACTGGCGATGCTGGCGGGCCTGCGCCCGATCCTGCAAAAGGCCCAGTGGGAGGGGCGCAGCCTGTCCGAGGGCAATATTCACGACATTCCTATCGGCACCGGCCCCTATGTGGTCTCGGCTTATGAGCCGGGGCGCTACGTGACCTTTGCCCGCAACCCCGACTATTGGGGCGCCGATCTGGGCTTTCGCCGCGGCACGATGAATTTCGACGAGATGCGGATCGACTTTTTCGGCGACGGCACGGTGTTGATGGAAGCGTTCAAGGCCGGTGAGCTGAGTGCCATTCGCGAGTTCAACGCCCAGAAATGGGACAGCGCCTATGACTTCCCCGCCGCCCAGCGTGGCGATGTGATCAAGACCGAAATCGCCCATGGCAAGCCCTCGGGCATGACCGGTTTCGTGATCAATACCCGGCGCGCGCCTTTCGATGACTGGCGCCTGCGCGAGGCGCTGCTGTTGGCCTTCAACTTCGAATTCATCAACGACACGGTGACCGGCGGGGTGATGCCGCGCATCACCTCGTATTTCTCGGGCACCGATCTGGCCTATCGGCCCGGCACCGCCAGCGGGCGCGAGGCCGAATTGCTGGCCCCCTTTGCCGCCGATCTGCCGCCCGGCACACTCGAAGGCTATGCCTTGCCCCAGGGCGATGGCACCGCACGCAACCGCACCAATCTGCGCCGTGCCGCGCAATTTCTGGAACAGGCCGGGTTCCGCATCGAGCAGGGTCAGTTGCTGGGGCCGGACGGTGCGCCGCTGGCGCTGCGGTTTCTGCTGCGGCAGGGCGACAGCGACATGCAGACGGTGCTCGAGATCTATACCCGCGCGCTGGAGCGGCTGGGTATCGCGGCCCAGATCGAAAAGGTGGACAACGCGCAATATACCGCCCGCGTCGCCGAGCTCGATTTCGACCTGACTCCGTTCCGGCGTGACCTTTCGTTGTCGCCGGGCAATGAACAGCGGCTTTACTGGGGTTCGCACAGCGCGGGCCAGCCGGGCACCCGCAACCTGATGGGCGCGGCCTCGCCCGCCATTGACGCGATGATCGACAGGATGCTGGCGGCCACCACCGAGGACGAGCTGACCGCCGCCACCCGTGCACTGGACCGGGTGCTGACCGCCGGGCGCTATGTGATCCCGATCTGGCGCTTCGATGTGGGGCGCATCGCCCATATCCGGCAACTGCGCTTCCCGCCAAACCCGCCGATCTATGGCGACGGGCCGCAATACATGCCGGATGTCTGGTGGTACCAGGACTGATCTGAAAACACGCTATCGGCGAGTTGAGAGCGGATATTCCCGCCTCAATCGTGCGGCACTTTGCCCGGTGCTTGCAAAGCCGTTACATTTCTACGCTGGTGGCCGGGAGGAGCGTTTCCGTTAACCACTCACCAAGGAATGCTCAGCGATGTTGACCTGGACCGACCTGACACAGGATTGGGCAAGCGCCTTTGCCCGGGCAAAGCGCCGGTTTCCCAATCTGGATGACGGCGACATGCCGTTCCTGAAGCTCGACCGCGACCGGTTCGAGGCCTATCTGGCCGCACGGCACAACCTGACCCTGGATGAGGCACGCGAGGAGTTGCGCGACTATCTCTATGTCGAGGCGCTCAACCGAGAGCTTGAGAGCTGACGCTCAGACCAGCGAGGTCACCCAGAGGATGGTGGCATCCTCGTCACTGACCGACACTACGTTATGGCCCATCGAGGCATCGTAATAGGCGCTGTCGCCCCGGCGCATCTCGATCGGCTCATAGAATTCGGTATAAAGCCGGATCACCCCGGTCAGCACATACAGGAATTCTTCGCCGTCATGGCGAACCCAGCCGTCGAACTCCTCCATCGCGCGGGCGCGAACGCGAGCGCGATAGGGCAGCATCTGTTTCTTGGTCAGGCTGTCGGCGAGCAGTTCGTGTTCATAGGTGGCGGTCGCATGGCCCGAGCCAGAGCCCGATTTGGTCACCGTCATGCGCCCGTTCACCTGCCCCTTTTGCGGCGGGGTGAACAGCTGGGGCACCGAGATTTGCAGCCCCACCGCTAGCTTCTTGAGCGCGTCATAGGTGGGCGACATCTGGCCGTTCTCGATCTTGCTCAGCGTCGAGCGGGCCAGACCAGCCTGGCTGGCCGCCTGTTCCAGGGTCCAGTCGCGCGCCTTGCGCAGCTCGCGCACGCGCGCGCCCAGATCCAGCGGTTCGGCCTCGGCCTCGGCGCCATTTTCACGGGCGATACGGATCAGGGTTGACGGGTCGCGCTTGGTCATGACCGGTCTATAGGCGCAGCCGCGCCCGCTTGCAACGGGCGCGGTGTCGGGCTAGCCAAGGGCCATGCTGTCGATCTTTGACCAAGGGCCGCCGCCGCCCTGTCCCGCCCCGTTCAACCTGGCCGCCCATGTGATGCGCCACGCCCGCCGCCAGCCCGACAAGGTGGCGCTGTCGGTGCTGCGTCCCGATGGCGCCGAGGAGTGGAGCTATGCCCGTCTGGAGCAGGCCATTCTGGGCACCGCAACGGGGCTGTTGCAGGCCGGGCTCGTGCCCGGTGACATTGTGCTGATGCGGCTGGGCAATACGGTCGAGTTTCCGATCGCCTATCTGGGCGCCATCGCGGCGGGGATCGTGCCGGTGCCGACCTCGTCGCAACTGACCGAGCCCGAGACCGCGCGCATGATCGCCGATCTTTCGCCCGCCGCCATCCTGCGCGCGCCCGATGTGGCCTGCGCCCCGCATCCCAGACAGATCGGCATCGAGGCGCTGAACGCCATGCATGCCCTGCCGCCCGCCGACTATGCCCTGGGCGACCCCGAGCGGCTGGCCTATGCGGTCTATACCTCTGGCACCTCGGGCAAGCCGCGCGCCGTGGCCCATGCCCATCGCGCCATCTGGGCGCGGCAAATGATGGTCGAGGGCTGGTACGGGCTGACACCCGAGGACCGGCTGTGCCATGCGGGCGCGTTCAACTGGACCTATACGCTGGGCACCGGGCTGATGGACCCCTGGGCCATCGGCGCGACCGCGCTGATCCCCGAACCCGGCACCGATATCGCCGCCCTGCCCGGCCTGCTGGCCGCCCATGACGCCACGCTGTTTGCCGCCGCGCCCGGTGTGTTTCGCAAAATGCTGCAGGGGGCGGGCAAGCTCGACCTGCCCGCTTTGCGCCATGCCCTGTGCGCGGGCGAAAAACTGCCCCGCGCCTTGCACGAAAGCTGGACCCGCGCCACCGGGACCGAGCTGTACGAGGCGTTCGGCATGTCCGAATGCTCCACCTTCATCTCCTCCAGCCCCGCCCATCCGGCGCGCGGCGAGGCGCTGGGACAGCCGCAGGTGGGCCGCCGCATCGCCATCCTCGGCCTCGACGGACCGGTGCCGCAGGGCCAGCCCGGCACCATCGCTGTGCATCGCGGCGACCCCGGCCTGATGCTGGGCTATCTGAACGCGCCTGACGAGGCCGCCGCCCGGATGCAGGGCGACTGGTTCCTAACCGGCGATCAGGGCGCCATGGCCATCGACGGGCAGATCACCTATCTGGGCCGCGATGACGACATGATGAACGCGGGCGGCTATCGCGTCTCGCCGGTCGAGGTCGAGGCCGCGCTGATCCGCTTTCCCGGCATCGAGCAGGTCGGCGCCGCCGCCGTCGAGGTGAAACCCGACACCTATATCATCGCCGCCTTCTATACCGGCCCCGCCGAACTGGACGCGGCCGCGCTGAGCACCTATGTCGAGGCCAATCTGGCCCGCTACAAGCAGCCGCGCGCCTTTGTGCATCTTCCGGCGCTGCCCACGGGCGGCAATGGCAAACTCCTGCGCCGGGCGCTCCCGGCCTATTTCAAGGCCCCGCAACCATGACCCAGACCGTCAAGCTCGATATCCTGTCCGATCCGATATGTCCCTGGTGCTATATCGGCAAGACCCAGCTGGACAAGGCGCTGGCGGCGATCCCGGACCATCCTTTCGTGATCGAATGGCACCCGTTCCAGCTGAACCCCGACATGGCCCCCGAGGGCATGGACCGGCGCGAGTATCTGGAGCGCAAGTTCGGCGGCAAGGAGGGCGCGGTACGCGCCTATGCGCCGGTGGTGGAACATGCCGAAAAGGCCGGGCTGGCAATTGATTTCGAGGCGATGCAGCGCACCCCGAACACGCTGGACGCCCATCGCCTGATCCACGGGGCCGGGGTCGAGGGCAAACAGACCGAGGCCGTCGATGCCCTGTTTGCCGCCTATTTCACCGAGGGCCGCGATATCGGCGATGCCGAGGTGCTGGCCGATATCGCCGACAGTATCGGCATGGATGCCGCCGTGGTCCTGAAACTGCTGAAATCGGATGCCGACCGCGACGACATCGCCAAGCGCGACAGCCATTCGCGCGAGATGGGGGTCAGCTCGGTCCCGACCTTCATCGTTGCCAACCGGCATGCGGTTCCGGGCGCGCAGCCGCCGGAACTGTGGGAACAGGTGATCCGCGAAATCATGTCTCAGATCGAGACCACCTCCGCATGAACGCACAGATATCTGTGCGGTTCTGAACTGGCCCCCTCTGGCCGGCCATGTTAGCGCCAGACCAGAGGAGACCCCCAGATGGCAGACCGGATGTCCAAGGCCGAATTCATCGCGCTGATCGCGATGATGTTCGCAACTATCGCCTTTTCCATCGACTCGATGCTGCCCGCCCTGCCCGAGATCGGGCAGGAGCTGACCCCCGAGGCGGTGAACCGGGCGCAGCTGATCCTGACCTCTTTTGTGCTGGGCATGGGCGTGGGCACGTTCTTTACCGGCCCGCTGTCGGATGCCTTCGGCCGCAAGCCGGTGATCTATGGCGGTGCGGCGCTCTATATCCTGGCCAGCGCGGTGGCCCTGTTCAGCTCGTCCCTGGAACTGGTCCTGGCCGCCCGTGTCGCCCAGGGCCTGGGCGCCGCCGGGCCGCGCGTGGTGGCAATGGCCGTGGTGCGCGACCTTTATGCCGGGCGGCAGATGGCGCGGATCGTGTCGATTGCGATGCTGATCTTTACCCTGGTGCCCGCGGTGGCACCGCTCTTGGGCGCGGGTGTGATCGCGCTGGTCGGCTGGCGCGGCATCTTCGTTTCCTTCATCCTGTTCGCGGGCATCGTGGTTCTGTGGCTGGGTCTGCGCCTGCCGGAATCGCTGCCGGTCGAGAACCGCCGGCCGTTTCGCGGCCCGCTGTTGGCCGATGCGGTGTGCCAGATGTTTGCCCATCCCACGGTGCGCCTGTCGATCCTGGTTCAGACCTTCTGCATGGGTACGCTCTTTACCATGCTGACCATGGTGCAACCGGTCTATGACGTGATCCATGGCCGCGCCGAGAGCTTTCCGTTCTGGTTCGCGCTGGTGGCGCTGATCTCGGGCTCGGCCAGTCTGCTCAACGCGGCGCTGGTGGTGCGGCTGGGCATGCGCCGGATGGTGACCTGGTCGCTGGGCGCGCAGATCGTGATCACCACCGGCATGATCGCCAGTGGCTGGGTCGAGCTTTCGCCCGACGTCCAATTCGGCCTGTTCGTGGCCTGGCAAACGTCGGTGTTCTTCATGGCCGGCACCACACTGGGCAATCTGAACGCCATCGCGATGGAGCCGATGGGCCATATCGCGGGCATGGCGGCCTCGGTCATCGGAGCGGTTTCGACGGTGCTGGCCGCCGCCATCGCCGCCCCTATCGGCCTGCTGTTTGATGGCTCGATGGCGCCGCTGACCACCGGCATCCTGATCATGTGCACGCTGGGCTTTGCCCTGATGCTGCATATGGGTCGGATCGAGGAGCGGGTGATCGCCTGACCTTTTCCTGTCGTGTCACCTGCTCTAGTCTCGGGCTGAAAGCACAGGGAGGTGACGATGACCGACTACGGCTATGACCTGGGTCAATACAGCTGCCCGGTGACCACCGCCGCGCCCGAGGCGCAGCTGTGGTTCGACCGGGGCCTGATCTGGACCTATGGCTATAACCATGCCGAGGCCGCTGCCTGTTTCCGCCGCGCGCTGGAGCATGACCCGGACTGCGCCATGGCCCATTGGGGCCTCGCCTATGCCAGCGGCCCAAATTACAACATGCCCTGGGAACGCTGGGACAGCGCCACCCGGGCCGAGGCGCTGGCCACGTCCTATGATGCGAGCCAGGCCGCGCTGGCGCGGGTCGCGGGCGGCACCCCGGTCGAACAGGCGCTGATCCGCGCCCTGCCCGCGCGCTATCCGCAGCGAGAGCTGGACGCGGACATGCACCGCTGGGATCATGATTTCGCAGATGCCATGCGCGCCGCCTTTGCCGCGCATCCGGGTCACCTCGACCTGCGCGCGATCTATGCCGAAAGCCTGCTGAACCTGACCCCGTGGCAGATGTGGGATCTGGCCACCGGCCAGCCCGCCGCCGGAGCCGCCACCCGCGAGGCGCAAGAGGTACTGGAAACCGCCCTGAGCGAGGCCCCGGGCGCGATGCACCATCCGGGGCTGCTGCATCTTTATGTCCACCTGATGGAAATGTCGCCCACCCCCGAAAAGGCGCTGAAGGCGGCGGATGTGCTGCGCACGCTGGTGCCCGATGCCGGCCACCTGGTGCATATGCCCACCCATATCGACGTGCTTTGCGGCCAGTATCACGATGTGGTGCACTGGAACCGCCGCGCCACGCTGGCCGACCGCAAGTATCTCGACCGCGAGGGCGCGTTCAACATCTATACCGGTTATCGCATCCACAATTGCCATTTCGCCATCTATGGCGCCCTGTTCCTGGGCCAGATGCAACCCGCGCTGGAGGCCAATCGCGACCTCTGGGACTCGGTCCCCGAAGAGATGCTGCGCATGGAAAGCCCGCCGATGGCGGATTACTTCGAAAGCTACATGGCGATGGGGCCGCATATCCTGATCCGGTTCGGCCGCTGGGACGAGGCCATCGCGCTGGAACCGCCCGCTGATCCCGACTTGTACCGCACACTGACCGCAACGGTGCATTATGCGCGCGCGGTCGCCTTTGCCGCTACCGGCCGCGTGGCCGAGGCAGAGGCCGAGGAACAGGTGTTTCTGGCCGCCGCCGCCCGGGTGCCCGAAAGCCGGCTCCTGCATAACAACCGCGTCGTCGATCTTCTTGAGATCGCAAAGGAAATGCTGCGCGGAGAGATCGAGTACCGCAAGGGGAGTTACGATCTGGCCTATGCCCATCTGCGCCGCTCGATCGAGCTGGACGACACTCTGCCCTATGACGAGCCCTGGGGCTGGATGCAGCCCACCCGCCATGCGCTGGGCGCGCTGCTGTTCGAACAGGGCCATGTGGACGAGGCCGAGACAGTCTATCGCGCCGATCTGGGGCTGGGCGGACAGCTCAGCCGCGCCGCGGTTCATCCCGACAATGTGTGGAGTCTCAAAGGCTTGCATGACTGTCTGAAAGCGCGTGCAGAGACGGTTGAGATCATCCAGATCCGCCAGCGTCTGGATCTGGCGCTGGCACGGGCCGACCGGGCGGTCGGCGCCTCGTGCTTCTGTGCCCAAGCAGCGATGCGGGCGGCAGGGTGAACATGCGCGCGATCCTCCTACCCCTTCTGCTGTGCCTTGCCCAGCCGGTGCTGGCCGAACGTCAGAGCTTCCCCCCTCGGGACGAGGCTGCGGACAACCCGGCGGTCCTTGCCGCGCGCGACGCGCTGCGCGCGGCGGTGGCCGCACGCGATCTGGGTCGCCTCAGTGCCGCCGCCTGCGCCGATCTGAGCCTCAGCGATGACGGCCCGGGCGGGCCGGAAGAGCTGCGTCAGATGCTGACCGTTTCGGACACGAACTCCGAAACCACGGTCGAAACCCGCTGGCAGATGCTGGCCAAGGCGCTGGCGGCACCGGGGTATTTCGATGCCGAGGGCGAGTTCTGGATGCCCCATCACTGGCGCATCCAGCTGCCCGCGCGAATCGACCCGGCGCAGGCCCATTTCGTCACCGGCGCAAACGTGAACCTGCGCAAGACACCGGAGCGGACCGGGGAGATCCTGACCCAGGTCAGCTTCGAAGTGGTTCTGACCGCCGGGTTCGATCCCGGGGCCGAATACCGGGCGATAATCCTGTCGGATGGCACCCGCGGGTATCTGCATCGCGACTATCTGACCCCGATGTCGGGCCCGCGCGCGGCACTGGCACAATCGCCCGAGGGCATCTGGCAACTCTGCACCTTTACCTCAGGGCGCTGAGCGCGCGACCGGGCGACAAAATCTTCATCGAAGATTTTGCAAGCAGATTTTCACTTGAAAATCTGCCCTCTACGCCTTGCTCTTCTTTTCCGCCGCAACCTTGTCGGCCAGATCCCGGGCCACCGCAAAGGCGCCCTTGATCTTGTCCGCCTCCGACCTCCAGTCGCGACGCACCACGATCTTGTTGTCCTTGATCTTGGCCAGGCCCTTTTGCGCCTGAATGAACTCCACCAACCCCGCCGGCGAGGCGAACTTGTCGTTGTGGAACTGGATCGTGGCCCCCTTTGGCCCGCCGTCCAGCTTGGCAATGCCTGCGCGCTTGCACATGGCCTTGATCCGCACCACCAGAAGCAGCGTGTTCACCTCCTTCGGCAGCTTGCCAAACCGGTCGATCAGTTCGGCGGCAAAGCCCTCCAGCTCGACCTTGGTCGTAAGCGACGAAAGCCGCCGGTAGAGACCGAGGCGCACGTCCAGATCGGGTACATACTCCTCGGGGATCAGCACCGGCACGCCCAGATTGATCTGGGGCGCCCATTGGTCGTCGGCCTCGCTCAGCCCCTCCATCTGGCCGCTGCGGATCTTGGCGATCGCCTCCTCCAGCATCGACTGGTAAAGCTCATAGCCCACATCCGGCATCTGGCCGGACTGTTCCTCGCCCAACAGGTTGCCTGCGCCGCGAATGTCCAGATCCTGGCTGGCCAGCGAGAACCCCGCCCCCAAGGTGTCGAGCGAGGCCAGCACCCGCAGCCGCTTTTCGGCGGCGGGTGTAAGCCGCGCCCTGGGTTTGGTGGTCAGATAGGCATAGGCGCGCGCCTTGGACCGGCCCACCCGGCCCCGGATCTGATAGAGCTGCGCTAGTCCGAACATATCGGCCCGATGCACCACCATCGTGTTGGCGGTGGGGATGTCCAGCCCGCTTTCGACGATGGTCGTGGCCAGCAGCACATCGTATTTGCCGTCGTAGAAAGCGTTCATTCGGTCGTCGAGCTCACCCGCCGCCATCTGGCCATGCGCCACCACATAGGTCAGTTCCGGCAGCTGTTCCTTCAGGAACGCCTCGATATCCGGCAGATCGGTGATGCGGGGCACCACATAGAAACTCTGCCCGCCCCGGTAATGCTCGCGCAACAGCGCCTCGCGGACAGTGACCGCGTCGAACTCGCTGACATAGGTGCGGATCGCCAACCGGTCGATCGGCGGCGTGCCGATGATCGAGAGATCCCGCACGCCGGTCAGGCTCAGCTGCAGGGTGCGCGGGATCGGGGTGGCCGTCAGCGTCAGTACATGCACGTCCGAGCGCAGCTGTTTCAGCCGCTCCTTGTGACCGACGCCGAAATGCTGTTCCTCGTCGATGATGAGCAGGCCGAGGTTCTGGAACCGGATGCCCTTGGCCAAGAGCGCATGGGTGCCGATCACGATATCCACCGTGCCGCGCGCCAGCCCCTCGCGGGTCTGCTGCGCCTCCTTGGCCGAGATGAAACGGCTGAGCTGACGCACCTCCAGCGGAAAGCCCCGGAAGCGGTCGCGGAAACTGGCGGCATGCTGGCGCGCAAGCAGCGTGGTGGGCGCGATCACTGCCACCTGCAGCCCCGACATGGCCGCGACAAAGGCCGCGCGCATCGCCACCTCGGTCTTGCCAAAGCCCACATCGCCGCAGATCAGCCGGTCCATCGGCATGCCCGAATGCAGATCGTCCATCACGTCACCAATGGCGCGCAACTGATCGTCGGTCTCCTGATAGGGAAAGCGGGCGCTGAAATCCTCCCAGGCATGCGGCGGCGGGTCCATCACCGGCGCCTTGCGCAAGGCGCGCTCGGCGGCCACCCGGATCAGCCGGTCGGCCATCTCGCGAATACGTTCCTTCAGCTTGGCCTTCTTGGCCTGCCAGGCGCCACCGCCAAGCCGGTCGAGCAGCCCCTCTTCATGGCCGTATTTCGACAAGAGCTCGATATTCTCGACCGGCAGGTACAGCCGCGCCTCCTCGGCATAGTCGAGCGCGATACACTCATGGGCCGCACCGGCGGCGGTGATCACCTCGAGCCCGCGATAGCGCCCGATGCCGTGATCCACATGCACCACCAGATCGCCGGGGGTCAGCGACTGGGTCTCGGTCAGGAAATTCTCGGCCTTGCGACGCTTCTTGGGCTGGCGGATCAGCCTGTCGCCCAGCACGTCCTGTTCCGAGATCACCGTCAAGCCGGGCGCCTCGAACCCGTGTTCCAGCGCCCAGACGGCCAGATGCAGGCCGCGCTTGCCGATGCGCGTGCCGTTGGTCACCGGGATCGCCTCGGCCAGGCCCTCGTCCTCGATCAGCCCGGTCAGACGTTCGCGCGCGCCTTCGGAATACGAGGCGATCAACACCGGACCATCCGCCATTCTGACCTTAAGATGATCGACCAAGGCCCCGAACAGGCTGACGTTTTCCAGAGCGCGCTCGGGCGAGAAATTGCGCCCGATCCGCCCGCCCGCGTCGATCACGCCTGGGCCGCTGGCCTGCGGCAGCGGGTTGAACTGCATCACCCGCCGATCGGCCAGTTGCGCCGACCAATCGCCATCATCAAGATACAGCAGCCCCGGCGGCAGCGGTTTATAGACGCTGTCCGTCCGAGAGCGGTCGGTCATGGCCAGACGGCGGGTCTCGTACTGGTCCTGAATACTGTCCCAGCGCGCCAGCCGGGTCGGTGTCACCTGATCGTCCAGCGTCACCGTTGCGGCGGGCAAATAGTCGAACAGGGTTTCAAGCCGTTCATGAAAGAAGGGCAGCCAATGTTCGACGCCCTGATGCTTGCGCCCGGCACTCACCGCCTCGTAAAGCGGATCGTCGCTGCCGGCGGCGCCGAACTCGATGCGATAGTTCTGGCGGAACCGGGTGATGGCCGCCTCGTCCAGAATGACCTCGCTGACCGGGGCCAGTTCGATCAGGTCCAGTTTCTCGGTGGTGCGCTGGGTGGCGGGATCGAACCGGCGCGCGCCGTCCAGCACGTCGCCGAAGAAATCGAGCCGCACCGGCCCGCTGTCTCCGGGCGGATAGATGTCGATGATGCCGCCCCGGATCGCGTAATCGCCGGGTTCCATCACCGTGGGACTCTGGCTGAAGCCCATGCGGACAAGAAATTGTCTGAGCGCCTGTTCATCCACGCGCCGCCCCACCTGGGCGCTAAAGGCCGCCTCGCGCAGCAGGTCGCGCGCGGGCACCCGCTGGGTCGCAGCGTTGAGCGTGGTCAGCAGCACGAAACGGTCGGGCATCTGGTGCACCAGCGCCGCCAGCGTCGCCATCCGCGCCGCCGAGACATCGGCGTTGGGCGAGACCCGGTCGTAAGGCAGGCAATCCCAGCTGGGAAACACGAAAACCGGCAGGTCGGGCGCGAAGAAGGCCAACGCCGCCCGCATCGCCTCCAGCCGCTTGTCATCGCGGGCCACATGCAGCACCGGTGCGCCCGCGCGGGCGACCTCGTTCAGGATCAGCCGCGCGTCAAAGCCTTCGGGCGCGCCGCCCACCAGCACATGGTTCGGTGCCTTCATCGTGACTTGTCCCTGTCCGTTTCCGTCCGTCTAGCCCAGAACCCCGATCGACAGGTTCTGATACATGCCCCAGAGCGAGGTGAAGAAGATCGACACCATGCCGATGATCTGGGTATAAATCCGGCAGCGCCCGATGGCCCGTGCCAGATCCTCGCCCATCAATTCCTGCGCCCGCACCCGCCGCGCGGTCGCGAGATTTAGCAGCGCCACCAGCGACATCGGAAAGGCCAGCATGAACACCGCCTGGGCAAACTCCATTCCATAATAGAACCCCAGCATCGCCAGCACCGACAGCATGAAGCAGCTGAAGGAAAACAGCAGCAATCCGGCAGTGTCCACGATATAAAGCATGCGGTTCACATTGATCCGGACGATATCGTTCAGATCCTGCGCGGCCTGACCGCCGACCCGGCGGGCACGGGTCACCATGTCATAAGGTACGCCCAGAACCCAATGGCTGGCCGAGGACCAGACCACCGCCAACGCGATCCAGAACCACAGGTTCGAAAAGCTGCGCATGTCGATAAGTTCGAAGATCGAGGAATACCAATCCAAACCTGCTGCCCTTCCCGCTGGCCGTCATCGCGGCCTTCTATCCCGCCTGCGCGGCCATTGGTACCCTTGTGACCGGATCAATTCCATGCCACCCAATACACAAATGTGCAAGGAGAGCCATGCATGACCCCGACCGTCGCCGCCTTTCCCGCCGCCCGTTTCCGGCGCGCGCGCAAATCGCCCGCGCTGCGTGCGCTGGTGCGCGAGAATTCCCTGGGCGTCGATGATCTGATCTGGCCGGTCTTCGTGCGCGATGGCGAGGGGATAGAAGAACCGGTGCCCTCGATGCCCGGGGTGATGCGCCGTTCTGTCGACAGGATCGCCCAGGCCGCGGTCGAGGCGCAGGCGCTGGGCATTCCTGCGATCTGCCTGTTTCCCTATACCGATGCCGCGCTGAAAACCGAGGATTGCGCCGAGGCCTGGAGCCCCGACAACCTGTCCAACCGCGCCATCCGTGCGATCAAGGCCGCCGCCCCCGACATCGCGGTGATGACCGATGTGGCGCTCGATCCCTATAACATCAACGGCCATGACGGCTATGTGGTGGACGGCGAGATCGTCAATGACGAAACCGTCGAGGCGCTGGTCAAGATGACGCTGGCGCAGGCCGAAGCGGGCGCCGATATCATCGGCCCCTCCGACATGATGGACGGGCGCATCGGCGCCATGCGCCAGGCGCTCGAGGCGGCCGGGCATCGCAACGTGCTGATCCTCAGCTATGCGGCCAAATATGCCAGCGCCTTTTACGGGCCGTTCCGCGACGCGGTCGGTGCCTCGGGCGCGCTGACCGGCGACAAGAAGACCTATCAGATGGACCCGGACAACAGCGACGAGGCGCTGCGCCTGATCCAACGCGACCTGTCCGAGGGCGCCGACATGGTGATGATCAAACCGGGGCTGGCCTATCTGGACATCTGCCACCGGGTCAAACAGAGCTTTGGCGCGCCCACCTATGCCTATCAGGTCTCGGGCGAATACGCGATGATCAAGGCGGCGGCGCAGAATGGCTGGATCGACGGCGACAAGGTGATGCTGGAAAGCCTGCTGGCCTTCAAGCGCGCCGGTTGCGACGGCATCCTGACCTATTTCGCCCCCGACGTGGCCCGCATCCTGCAAGGGTAGGTTCACGCAAACCGGCGCGGCGGGCGATATCCCGCCCAATTGCGGCAGTTGCATGATGACAGGGCGGCCGGTTCGGCGTATTGTCGCCATCAAGACCGGGAGAACCCGGCTTGTCAGGCAACATTACAGAGATCGAGAGATATGAGCAGTATCCACACTCCCCGACTGAGCCGTCGCGGCTTTGCCCTTGGCATGGCAGGTTTGACGCTCACCGCCGCCTGCGGCAATGGCGTCGGCAATTCCAACGCTTCGCAGATCGACGCCCGCGTCAACGCCACCCTGACCGAGATGTACGCCCAGTTCCCCAACACGGTCGAAATCTCGCACAAGGCGGCCGGCATGCTGGTGATGCCGCTGCTGACCGAGGCCGGTTTCGTCTTTGGCGGCGGTTATGGGCGCGGCGCCCTGCGTGTCGACGGGGTGACGGTGGATTACTACTCGGCCGTCAAGGGCAGCGCCGGGTTGCAGATCGGCGCCCAGCAATATGCCCATGTGCTGTTCTTCATGACCCAGGGCGCGCTCAGCGAATTCCGCCGCTCCAGCGGCTGGTCCGCCGGGGCCGATCTGGAATATGTGGTCAGCGATCAGGGCGACTCTCTGGCCGCCGATACCAACACGCTGCGCTCGCCGATCCTGGCCGCCGTGTTCGGGCGCGCCGGTCTGCGCGTCGGTGCGACGCTGGAAGGCACCAAATACACCCGCATCATCCCCTGATGCACGGGGCCGCGTGGGCCGCGCAACCGGCGCGGGCCTGTCACTTGGTTTGTAAGGGCGGCGGTGGCGCCGCCCTTTCGTTTTCTCCGCCAATCCCCTAATGTCACTCGGGAAATTCGAATTCAGCTCAATCACGGGTCGCTCATGGGTCTGCTCTTTCGCTGGCTACTTCGCCTTGCCGCCGGTCTGATCGCACTTGCCGTCGCGGCGGTGGCGCTGGTCTACTATCTCGCCAGCCAGTCGCTGCCCGATTACGACCAGACCCAAGAGGTGGCCGGGCTGACCGCGCCGGTCGAGATCGTACGCGACACCCATAACGTGCCGCATATCTTCGGCGCTTCGGATCCGGACGTGTTCTTTGGCCTCGGCTATGCCCATGCGCAGGACCGGCTGTGGCAGATGACCATGCTGCGCCGCACCGTTCAGGGCCGCCTGTCCGAGGTGTTCGGCCCCCGTACCGTTGCCATCGACCGGCTGTTGCGCCGGCTCGACCTGGCGCGGCTGGCGCAACAATCGGTCAGCGCCCAGGACGCCTATACCACCGCCGCGCTCAAGGCCTATGCGGCGGGCGTCAACGCCCGCCTGGCCGAGATCAACGACGAGGCGCTGGGCCGCGGCGCGCCCGAGATGTTCCTGTTCAACGCCCCCGTTGCGCCGTGGCAACCCGCCGACAGCCTGGCCATCATCAAGCTGATGGGCCTGCAACTCTCGGGCCATCTGGAGGAGGAGGTACTGCGCGCCCGAACCTCGCTGATGCTGGGCGATCCCGCGCGGCTGGTTGATATCCTGCCCGATGCCCCGGGCACCGGCACCGCCGCGCTACCGGAGTATGCCCAGCTGTTTCCGGGTCTTCCCCGCTATGCCGCTGGGCGCGATACGCCGCATGACCCGCTGATGCCGCTGCCGCGCCGGGGCCTGGCCGGGGCGTCGAACGCCTGGGCGGCGGCGCCGTCGCGCTCGGCCAGTGGCGGCACCCTGCTGGCCAATGACCCGCATCTGGGCTTTGCCGCGCCCTCGACCTGGTATCTGGCGCGGCTGGAGCTGGCCAATGGCGGCGTGATCGGCGGCACCATTCCCGGCATGCCGGCGGTTCTGCTGGGGCGCAGCGAGCGGCTGGGCTGGGGCCTGACCTCGTCCTACATGGACGATCAGGACCTGTTCGTCGAAAGGCTGAACCCCGACAATCCCGAGGAATACCTGACCCCGGACGGCTACAAGACCTTTGAAAGCCGCCCCTCGATCATCGAGATCAAGGGCGCCGCCCCGATCACCCTGACCCTGCGCTGGACCGAAAACGGTCCGGTCCTGCCCGGCAGCGTCTATGACCTGGAAACCATCACCCCGCCCGGCCATGTGATGTCGCTGGGCTGGACCATGCTTGATGCGCGCGACACCTCGATGTCGGCGGCGCTGGCGCTGATCAATGCTGGAACCGTGCAAGAAGCGATCCGCGCAAGCGAAGCCTATGTCGGCCCCTCGCAGAACCTGACGCTGGCCGACCGCGAGACGGTCGCGCTCAAGATGGTGGGCGCGGTGCCCCGGCGCGATCCCCGCCATCAGAGCCAGGGCCGCCTGCCCGCGCAGGGCTGGCGCGCCGAGAACCGCTGGCAGGGTCGGATGCCCTATGCCTCGAACCCGGAATTCGTCTCGCCGGTGGGCGGGATCCTGGGCAATACCAACAACAAGCTGCTGGAACGGCCCTTTCCCAACCATGTCTCGTTTGTCTGGGGCGACACTCAGCGGGTGACCCGCTGGCAGAAGCTGATGCAATCACGCGAGGTGCATACCCGCGACGGGTTCATCGAGGCGCAGCTGGACCCGGTCAGCCCGGCGGCGCGCACCCTGTTGCCCTTGATCGGCGCCGACCTGTGGTTCACCGGCGAGGCCGCGCCCGAGGGCACGCCCGAGCGCCAGCGCCAGATTGCGCTCTCGCTTCTGGCCGAATGGAACGGCGAGATGAGCGAGCATCTGCCCGAGCCGCTGATCTATGCCGCCTGGGTGCGGGCACTGCAAAAGCGGCTGATCACCGACGAGCTGGGGCCACTGGCCGATGAATACAAACAAGTCGAGCCGCTGTTCATCGAGCGGGTGTTCCGCGATATCGACGGCGCCTCGGTCTGGTGCGACATCCGCCAGAGCGCGCCCCGCGAAACCTGCACCGAGATCGCCCGGCTGGCGCTGGACGATGCGCTGGTCTGGATCGGCGACCGCTATGGCAGCGCGCTGGAAAGCCTGCGCTGGGGTGATGCGCATCAGGCCACCCATGACCATCCGGTGCTGGGCGAGGTGCCGGTGCTGCGCTATTTCGTGAACATCCGGCAATCGACCAGCGGCGGCGACCACACGCTGCAACGCGGGCGCACCTCGGGCGAGGACCCGGATCCGTTCCGCAACGTGCATGGCGCGGGATATCGCGGGGTCTATGATTTCGCCGATCCCGACAGTTCGGTCTTTGTCATCTCGACCGGGCAATCGGGGCATTTCCTGTCACGCTATTACGACGATCAGGCACAGCTGTGGCGGCGCGGCGAATATATCCCGATGTCACTGGATGCGGATCTGGCGCGCGCGGCGGCGGTGGGGGTGACCCGGCTGTTGCCCGCGCCCGAATAAGCGATGCAAAGCTATGCCGCCGACCTGATCGCGTTGGGGCTGTTGTTCCTGACGGGTCTGGCCGCCGATCAGCTGGGCGCGCGCAGCCGGCTGCCCCGGGTGACGCTGCTGTTGATCTGCGGCCTGCTGGCCGGCTCGGCCGGGTTCGACCTGATCCCCGAGAGCCTCGCCGCCCTCTACCCGATCATCTCGGTCATCGCGCTCAGCATGGTGGCGTTCCTGTTGGGAGGCGAGCTGTCGCTGCGCACCCTCAGCGGCCATGGCCGCGCGATCGTGGTGATCTCGGTGATGGTGGTGCTGGTGACGCAGCTGACCGTTTCGGCCGGGCTTGCGATGATCGGCATGCCGCTGGCGGCGGCGTTGATGGTGGGGGCGCTGGCCACCGCCACCGATCCGGCGGCGACGCTGGACGTGATCCGGCAGGGCCGCGCCAGCGGTGACTTTCCGCGCAGGCTCAAGGGGATCGTGGCCATCGACGATGCCTGGGGCGTGCTGCTGTTCGGGCTTGTCGCGGTGCTGGCCGGCGCGGTCGAGGGCAACGGCTCGGCCCACGGCCTGCTGGGCGGCGCGCTGGTCGAGATTGCGGGATCGGTTGCCCTGGGCCTGGCCGTCGGCCTGCCCGGCGCCTCTCTGACCGGGCGCTTGTCAGGGGGCGAGCCGCTCAGGATCGAGGCGCTGGGGCTGGTGTTCCTGACCGCGGGCCTGTCGCTGTGGCTGGATCTTTCCTATCTGATCGCGGGGATGACGGCGGGGGCGGTGATCGTCAACCTCGCCCATCACCACAAACGGGCCTTTCGCGAGATCGAACATATCGAATGGCCCTTCATGATCGTGTTCTTCATCCTGGCCGGGGCCTCGCTGGACCTCTCGGCGCTTTGGGCGGTGGGGCCGCTGCTGATGGGCTATGTGGCGTTGCGGGTGCTGGGCCGGGTGCTGGGCGGCTGGGCCGGGGCGGCATTGGCCGCAACCGCGCGGGGCGAACGCCCGTGGTACGGCCCGGCCCTGCTGCCCCAGGCCGGTGTCGCCATCGGCATGGCGCTGATCGCGGGTGATCTGTTTCCCCAATATGCCGACATGATCACCGCGCTGGCCATCGGTGCCACCGTTGTGTTCGAACTGGCCGGACCGCTGGCCGCCGCCTATGCGCTGCGCCGCGTCCGCGACAGCCGGGATCAGAGCGCCGCGTAACGCGCCGCCTGCCGAGGTGTCCACAGCACGGTCAGTCGGAACCCGTCATCACTTTGTTCCTCGGCCTGGACCACATCCTGCGCAAACAGCCAGGCGCGTCGCTTGCCATCGGCAAAGCCCAGCGTCAGCACCGCCTCGCTGCGGGTCTCGGCCAGCGCCTCGGCAATGGCTGTCAACAGCGACTCCAGCCCCTCGCCCGTCACGGCCGAGACCGCAAATAGCGAAGGATCGCGCGCGGTCCGCTCGCGCAGGGCCGCGCGCTTGTCGGGGTCGAGCAGGTCGACCTTGTTCCAGACCTCGAATTTCGGCCGTCCCTCGTCCACCCCCAGCGAGGCCAGGATGGTCTCGACATCGCGGGCCTGCTCCTCGGTCGCGGCATGGTGGATATCGCGCACATGCACGATCAGATCGGCGGCCAGCACCTCTTCGAGCGTGGCGCGGAAGGCGGCCACCAGCTCGGTAGGCAGATCCGAGATGAAGCCCACCGTATCGCTCAGGATCACCTCGGGCCCGTCGGGCAGCACCACCCGCCGCATGGTCGGGTCGAGCGTGGCGAACAGCATGTCCTTGGCCATCACCTCGGCGCCGGTCAGCCGGTTGAACAGGGTCGATTTGCCCGCGTTGGTATAACCCACCAGCGCCACGATCGGATAGGGCACCTTGGCGCGTGCCTTGCGGTGCAGCTCGCGGGTCTTGACCACCTTGTCGAGCTGGCGCTTGAGCCGCACCAGTTGTTCGTCGATGGCGCGCCGGTCGGCCTCGATCTGGGTTTCCCCCGGACCGCCCACAAAGCCCAGACCGCCCCGCTGACGCTCCAGGTGGGTCCAGGCGCGCACCAGCCGCGTCCGCTGATAGCTGAGCGCGGCCATCTCGACCTGCAACACGCCTTCGCGGGTGCGGGCGCGGTCGCTGAAGATTTCCAGGATCAGGCCGGTCCGGTCGAGTATCTTGACCTTCCACGCCTTTTCCAGATTGCGCTGCTGCACCGGGGACAGCGGCCCGTCGATCAGGACCAGCTCGACCTCGTTGTCGTGAAACAGGGTGGCCAGTTCCTCGACCTTGCCCGAGCCGAACAGATGGCCGGGATGCGGTTTGGGCAGGCGCACGATGCCCGACCCGACCACGTCAAGATCCGGCAGGGCCGCGGCCAGTGCCACGGCCTCTTCCAGCGCCGGAACCGGGTCGCGGCGATCAAGGTCGGATTTGAGTTCGGGGTGCAGCACCCAGGCCCGGGTGCGCGCCCGATCATGTTCCATCAATTGGCGTCTTCGCCCTCATACAGGCTGATCGGCTGGGCAGGCATGATGGTCGAGATCGCGTGTTTATAGACCAGCTGCGACTGTCCGTCGCGGCGCAGCAGCACACAGAAGTTGTCGAACCAGGTGATCACACCCTGCAATTTCACACCGTTGATCAGGAAAATCGTGACCGGAACCTTGGTCTTTCTGACGTGATTCAGGAATGCGTCCTGCAGATTTTGTCTGTCCGAAGCCATTTTTGTTCAATCTCGCCTTTGTTCTTGCAACGCACCGCGGACCAGCGCGCTCCCTCAGGCGGAGTATGTCGCGCGAATTTGGGATATGCCAGTCGAAAAAATACGTAACCCCTGAAAGCCGCTATCGGGCGTCAGGCTCAATTCCGCCACAGCGCGGGGGTGATCAGCGCGATAAAGGCCAGCGTTTCCAGCCGCCCGATGATCATGGCACCGCTGAGGATCAGCTTGGCCGCCGCAGGCATCTCGATCAGGCGGATCGGCTCCTGGGCGCCGATCTCGATCAGCGGGCCGGTGGTGCTGAGCGTGGCGATGCTGAGAACCATGGCGGTTTCGAAATCCGACCCCGCCGCCGCCAGCGCCAGCGCGATCGCCGCCAGCGAAATGGCGAACAGCATGAAGAACACCCAGGCGATGAACGCCCCTCCGCGTTGGATGCGGCGATTGCGCCCGGTGGCGGAACTGACCGACGAGGGGTGCACCAGCCGCTGCAACTCGCGCGTGCCATTCAGGTAGAGCGCATAGACCCGCAACAGCTTGACCCCGCCGGCGGTGGTGGCAACGCCGCCGCCGATCACCGACAGGCCCAGCAGGATCATGCCCGGTGTGCCCAATCCGGACCATTGCCGCGCCTCGGCCCAGTCGGTCGATTCAAACCCGGTGGTGCTCAGAAACGACATCACCGTGAACAGGCTGCCCCACAGTGCCCTGAGCGCCAGCGTCAGGTTCTCGCCCGAGGCGATGTCGATCGCGCCCGACCAGTGGCGCAGGAACAACAGCGCCGGAACCCCCAGCAGGATCAGCAGGCCGATGCGAAACTCGGGGTCCTGATCCAGCCGGGCATGACCGCGCATGGCGGTATCGGACGAGAAGGTAAGCCGAGACAGCGCGAAGAACATGAACAGGAACAGGATCGCCTCGCCGGTCAGGCCCGAGGCGCCGCCCGACAGCCCGCCCACCGGCGAAATGCCCGAGGTCGCCATGACCGACATCGCATGGCAGATCGCCACCAGCCCGGAATCGCCCGCCGCCAGCAGCAGGATCGCCACCACCAGCGTCAGCCCGGCATAGACCGGTGCCAGCGTTGCCGCGACGCGCAGCAGCCGGCCGCGGGGATCGACGCTTTCGCCCTGCCCCACCAGCACCCGGCCCGGCTGTCCCTGGGCCGTCACCTCGAACCCGCCCAGCGACAAGGGGGCCAGGATGGCCGAGGCCGCGATCCACATCACCAGCCCGCCCAGCCAGCCCACCTGCGCCCGCCACAGATGCAGCGGCGCGCTCAGCCGTCCGGGATCGGGGAACATCTCGGCCCCGGTGGTGGTGATGGCACTGACCATCTCGAAATAGGCGTTGAGGAAACTGGTGGTCTTGAGCGCATCGTGAAACGGCACCGCCAGAAACAGCGGCAGCACCGCGAAGGTCGACAACAAAACCGCCAACTGCCCCAGCAACCCATGACGCGAGGGTCGACCGGCGCGCGCCAGCGAGATTGTGGTGACCACCACCAGCCCCAGAATACCGGCATAGAAGAACGAACGCGACGTAGGATGATCGTTCAATGTCAGCGCATAGACCGCCGGCACCCACATCATCAGCGAGAACAGGCCCCAGATCAGCAGCGCCAGCGGCAGTTGCCGCAACAGGCCGGTTTCAGATGTCTGCCTGCGCCGCACCATCAGAAGAAGTCGATCGAGACCTGCATCAGCCTTTCGACCTCGGGCACGTCGTCGGCCATTGCAAATATGGCGATCACATCGCCCTCTTCGATGCGCAGCTCTCCGGTCGGGCGCAGCACCTTGTCGCCCTTGCGCACCGCGCCGACCAGCACCCCCTCGGGAAAGTCGATGTCGCGCAGGCGCTGGCCTGCCATGGGCGAGGTCGACAGCACCTCGGCCTCGATCACCTCGGCTTCGGCATCGCCGATGGAATAGACCTGGCGCACCCGCCCGTGCCGGATATGGCGCAGGATCGAGCTGACGGTGGTGGCGCGCGGGTTGATATAGGCGTCGATCCCCAACGGCGGCATCAGCGCCACCAGCGTCGGGTCGTTGATCAGGGCGATGGCCAGCCGACAGCCCTCGGCCTTGGCGCGCACGGCGGCCAGCATATTGGTTCGATCATCATCGGTCACCGCCAGCATCGCATCGGCGCGCGCGATCCCGGCCTCGGCCAGCAGGCCCGCATCCATACCGTCGCCATGCAGCACGATGGTGCGTTCCAGCGCCTCGGCGGCGCGTTCGGCATTGCCCCGGTCCCGTTCGATCACCTTGGCATGAATGCGGGTCTTGTGCTCTTCCAGCGCGCGAGCCACCTCCAGGCCGACGTTGCCGCCGCCTACGATCACCACACGATCCTGTTTTTTATGTGTTTTGCCAAACACTTCCATCGTTCTGCTCACGTCATCGACATGGCAGAAGACATAGCATTCATCGCCTGCAAAGATCTGGTCGCCCGGTTCCGGGGCAAACAGCGTCCCCTCGCGCCGGATCCCGACAACGATGGCGCGCAGGGTGGAAAACAGGTCGGTCAGCTGGCGCAGCGGCGTATTGATGACCGGGCTTGCCTCGTCCACCGACAGGCCCACCAGCTGCGCCTGCCCATCCATGAAGGTTTCGGTGTCAAAGGCCGAGGGCGCCGACAGCCGGCGCATGGCGGCGGCGGCCACTTCGCGCTCGGGGCTGATCACCACGTCGATGGGCAGATGCTCGCGCCGGTACAGGTCGGAATAGATGGCATTGAGATAGGATTTCGAGCGCAGCCGCGCGATCTTGCGCTGGATACCGAAGACCGAATGGGCCACCTGACAGGTGACCATATTGACCTCGTCCGAATATGTGGCGGCGATGATCATGTCCGCATCGCGCGCACCTGCCTTCTCCAGAACGTCAGGGTAAGAGGCGAAGCCGGCAATGCCCTGCACGTCCAGCGTCTCGGTGGCGCGGCGCACCAGATCGGGATTGTTGTCCACCACGGTCACGTCGTTCAACTCGCCCGACAGATGCCGCGCGATCTGCCAACCGACCTGCCCGGCCCCACAGATGATGACCTTCATTCCCTGGCCCCTTTTGCCTGAGGGTTTTTGAATGACAGAAGGCCGGGACAGGGTCAATTCAATTGTCAGGCCCCGGTTTCGGTGGCACTCTTGGCGCTATGAGAGTGCTGATCCCGACCCTTGCCGCCACAGTGATTCTAACGGGTTGCGGCCCGCTGTCGATCTATTACCGCGAGGGCGTCAGCGTCACGCGGCAGCAATCGGATACGCTCGATTGCGAGGTCAAGGCGCTGCGCGATGCGCCGGTGGCCAACAAGGTGCAGCAAAGCCCGCCGATCTTCTATCCCGGGCGCACCGTCTGCAACGCCGCCGGGCAGTGTTATACCACGCCGGGCAGCTGGGCGCCCGGCAGTGTCTATACCGTCGACGTCAATTCCGGCCTGCGCGCCCGGGTCGAGCAGCAATGCATGGCGGCCAAGGGCTATGCCCCGGTCGAGCTGCCCCGTTGCCGCGAGGCGGTGGCCGCCCAGGTACAGCCGGTGCGCGGTGCCAAACTGCCAGCGCTGGGGCCGACCTCTTGTGTGGTGACCTATCAGGATGGCTCGTTCCAGGTGGTCACGCCCCGGCCCGCAGGCTAGGGGCGCAACGCCTTCTTACTCGACCGTCTCGATCTCTTCGTCCATATGCGCCACCCGGGCACCTGACTTGCTCGAGGTGACCACGCCCAGCGATTTCAGCTTGCGGTGCAGCGCGCTGCGCTCCATCCCGACAAAGCTGGCGGTGCGGCTGATATTGCCGCCGAACCGGTTGATCTGGGTCAGCAGGTATTCGCGTTCGAACGCCTCGCGCGCCTCGCGCAGCGGCAGGGTCGCCAGCGCACCCGACAGCACCACCCGTCCCTCTTCGGCGGCCTTGTCCTCGTCGCTGGGCAATTCACGCGCCTCGATGTCGCCGGTGCCTTCGCCCAGGATCAGCACCCGCTCGATCAGGTTCTTGAGCTGGCGCACATTGCCGGGCCAGGACATGGTCTGCATCAGCGCCACCGCCTCTTCGCTCAGGGCACGCAGCGGCAGGCCCTGACCCTGATGGCACTGGTCGATGAAATGGGCGGCCAGAACCGGGATATCCTCGCGCCGATCCTCGAGCGAGGGCACCGCGATCGGCACCACGTTGAGCCGGTGATAGAGCTCCTGGCGAAAGCGTTCGGCCTGGATCTCGACCTCGAGATCGCGGTTGGTGGACGAGATCACCCGCAGGTCGACCCGCACCTTGTCAGCGCCGCCCACGCGCTGGAATTGCTGATCCACCAGCACCCGCAGGATTTTCGACTGGGTGCCCAGCGGCATGTCTGCCACCTCGTCAAAGAAGACCACGCCGCCATGGGCCTGTTCCAGCAGGCCCGGTTCGACGCCGCGCTCCTGGCTTTCGCGGCCGAACAGCATCTCTTCCATCCGCTCCGGCTCGACCCCGGCGCAGTTGACGGTGACAAAGGGCGCGTTGGCGCGGTTGGAATGGGCGTGGATATAGCGCGCGGCGATCTCCTTGCCCGCGCCCGCCGGCCCGCGCAGCATCACCCGGCCGTTGGATTTGGTCACCTTGTCAAGCTGGCCGATCATGGCGCGGAACGCCGCCGACTGGCCGATCATGTCGGCGCAGGTCACTTCGCGGCGTTTGAGCTGCGCATTCTCGCGGCGCAGGCGCGAGGTTTCCATCGCGCGCCGGATCACCACCATCAGCTGGTCGATGTTGAACGGCTTCTCGATGAAGTCATAGGCGCCCTGCTTGATCGCGGCCACCGCGATCTCGATATTGCCATGGCCCGAGATGATCACCACCGGCACATCCGGGTTGTCGCGCTTCACCGCCTTCAGGATGTCGATCCCGTCCATCCGGCTGTCCTTGAGCCAGATATCGAGGATCAACAGCCCCGGTGGTTCGGCGTTGATTTCGGCCATGCATTCGTCGGACGTGCCCGCCAGCCGGGTGGTATAGCCCTCGTCCTCGAGAATATCCGAGACCAGTTCCCGAATATCGCGCTCGTCGTCAACGATCAGAATATCACTCATGTCGGTCCTGCTTTCGCCTTGTTTCTGGCCGCCTGTCTTTGCATGGCGGTTCTGGAGGCCGGGTCGTAGCCCGGCAGACGGATGACGGCCATGGCGCCGAAATGGTCCTGGCCGTCAAAGACGGGCGCATCCTCCAGATGCAGCGTCCCGCCATGTTCCTCGATGATCTTCTTGACGATGGGCAGGCCCAGGCCTGTGCCCTCGTCGCGGGTGGTGACATAGGGTTCGAACAGGCGTGCCCGATCCTCGGGCAGGCCGATCCCGTTGTCCGCAATGGTGATCTGGCTGCCTTCGGCATCGCCGGTCAGGGTGACCCTGATTTCCGGCGCCAGCCCTTCGGGGGCACCCTTTTTCACCAATGTCTCAATCGCTTCGCCCGCGTTCTTGATCAGGTTCGTCAGCGCCTGGCTAAGCATGGTGGCATCCACATTGCCCATCAGCGGCGCTTCGGGCAGATCGGCCCTGACCCGCACATCGGGCTGGCCGGTCTGTTGCAGCAGTACCGCATCGCGCACCAGCCGGGTCAGATCCTCCTCATGCCGGTCGGGTTCGGGCATGCGGGCGAATTTCGAGAACTCATCAACGATGCGGCGCAAATCGTTGGTCTGGCGCACGATCACATCGGTCATCGATTCCAGGCTGTCGCAATCCTCTTCGTCCAGCTTGCGCGAGAACTTGCGCTTGATGCGCTCGGCGCTCAGCTGGATCGGTGTCAGCGGGTTCTTGATCTCATGCGCGATGCGCCGGGCCACGTCGCCCCAGGCCGCCATCCGCTGGGCGCTGACCAGATCGGTGACATCGTCAAAGGCGATCACATAACCTTCGAGCGTGTCATCCTCGCCGCGCCGGGTGGACATGCGCACCAGCAGGTTTTCCAGCTGCCCCTTGCGGGTCACCTTGATCTCGGCCTGCACGGTTTCCTGCCCTGCCGCGACCAGGCTTTCAAACAGCGACACGAACTCGGGCACCGCAACCGCCAGATCCAGGCTTTGTTCATCGCCCGACCAGTCCAGCAGCCGTTCGGCCGAGCGGTTGACGAAGGTTACCTTCCCCTGCGAATCCAGCCCCACCACACCCGAGGTGACCGAACTGAGCACCGAATCGAACAGCCGCCGCCGGCGTTCGATCTGGTGGGTATTCTCCAGCAGCGTGTCGCGCTGGCCCTTCAGCTGGCGGGTCATCTGGTTGAAATAGCGCCCCAGCATGGCGATCTCGTCATCGCCCGGCTCCTCGGGCACCTGCACCCCCAAATCGCCTCCGCCGACCCGCTGCGCCGCCGTCGTCAGCCGCCCCACCGGGCGCGACAGCCGTTCGGCGAACCACAGGCCCAGCCAGACCGCGGCCAGAATAAGAATCACCGCAAAGCCCAGGTACAGCAGACCGAATTCGAACAGCACCCGGCCGCGCTCGTTCTCGAGCTGCTGGTACAGGTGCACCGTCTCCTTGGTGTCGTCGAGCAGGTTCAGGATCTCGCCATCCACCACGCGGCTGACATAGAGATAGCGGTCGGGATAGGCCTGCAGCATCACCAGGGCGCGGAACTCGTTATTGTCCCAATCCTGGATGATCACATGACCGTTGGTCTGGGCGGCGCGGAACTGTTCCGGCTCGGGCTGCTCATAGTCGAACTGGTATGACCGGTCGCCACGGGCCCGAATCTCGCCGATACCGTCCACCACATAGGCCTCGCGCAGCCCGCGCTGGATCTGCCCCTGGCCCTGCGCCAGCACACCGCGCAGCTCGGCATCAGAGATGAAGAAGTTGAGCGTGCGCGCCTGATCCAGATAGCGGGCCAAGGCGCGGGCATCCTGGGTCAGCCCCTCGCGATGCTCCTGCTCATAGGCCTCGGCCGCCGCAAGCGAGCTGCCCACCACATTGCGCACCCGGTCCGAGAACCAGCCTTCGAGCCCGATGTTGAGCGTGAGCCCGGCAAAGATCGCCACCGTGATCGTCGGGATCAGCGCCAGCAGGGTGAACACCCCGATCAGGCGCAGGTGCAGGCGGGATCCCGCCGATTTCTCGCGTCGGGCGGCCACCAGACGGCCCACCTGCGACAGCACCAGCGCTGCCAGGGCCAGAATATAGACCAGATCCGCCAGAAGGATGAGTCGCAGCGTGGTCGAGCCCGCGCCCAGATCGAAGGGACCGGTCACCAGATAGGTGGCAACGGTCAGGGCCGGCCCCAGAACAACCAGGCCCAAAGT
>Ga0157387_14762_pt1 | contig 69867 bp, 52 predicted proteins | sample T8_LowC_AmetaT_FD_116788 | JGI IMG/M metagenome (GOLD analysis project Ga0157387, IMG submission 116788) | Metatranscriptome of Roseovarius nubinhibens ISM and Alexandrium tamarense co-culture from University of Georgia, USA - T8_LowC_A metaT... ... | reverse complement strand
GGCCGGTAGAGCGGCGTCCGCACCGCAATCGCAACAGTCGCATAGACCGCAAAGCCGAGCGGATCGCGCAGCAGATGCCCGAGAAGGCCCCCCAGACCCAGTCCGGGCGTGTCGTCATTTTTCATCAGATGCGGGTAGAGCCGGGCCACCTCGGCCACGCCGGCATCCTGCCGCCGCCGTACGCGCACCAGATTGGCAAACCCCTCGACCATGGGCCAGTCATACCCGGCCTCGACCCGCAGACGCTCTTGCGGTGTGAAGCTGAGCCGCACAAACGTGTCATCCGAGATGATGTCGGGCCAATCCCCCCAGCGCGCGCGCCCGGCGGTGTTCACCGCGAACAGACCAAAGCCCGGCACGCCGGTGGTGACAAAGGGCAGGCCCTGCCAGAAGCGCGCGTAAAGGCGGGTGATCGGGCTCTTTGCCCGGGCCACGCGGGGCGCGCCACTCGCATAGCGGGGCGCCTCGGTTTCGAGTGCGGCGACCAACCGCGCCAGCAGCGCCGGGTCCAGTTGCACATCCGCATCCAGATAGGCCCGCAATTCGCCTCGCGCAGCCGCATCCCCGGCGGTCAGCGCGCCCAGCTTGCCGCCCTCGGCCAGTTCCAGCACCTGCCAGTCCCAGCCGCGCGCCGCCGCCTGATCAGCAAAGGCGCGGGCGCGCGCGGCGGTGTCGTCGCTGCACCCATTGGCCACCACCAGCACCTCTCCGCGCCAGCCCCGAGGCAGCGGGTCCGAGGCCAAAACCGAACGGGCGCAGGCGCCGATCCACTCCGCCTCGTCATGGGCGGGCAGGATGACGCTCAGCCAGCGGCTCACTTCAGGAACTCCACCAGCGCGTCCCAGCGCGGGTTGTCGTCGTCGAGATGGCGCAGATGGCCCCAGCTGCCCCATTTGTTGGGCCGGTAGACATCTGCATAAGCGGTGAACAGCCCGCCCCCCAACGCGTGCCAGCCCCGGATCAGATCGGTATAAAGCTCTCCCATCTCGGGCGTATAGTTGAAATGCATGAGGAAGGCGGCCAGTTCGGCATCATCCACCAGCGGACCGCTGCCCACCACATGGCTGCCGCCCTCGTATATGATCAGGTCCAGCCCATAGCGGCGCGCGACCTCGGCCTGATAGGGCAGACGTTCGCCCAGATTGCCCAGCAGCGTGTCCTCGACCTTGCCGCTGGCGGCACCGTCGCGCACCTCGGCCCAGGCCAGCGCACTGGCCAGGTCATAGCGGTGCTTTGCGACATAGTCGTCGCGCGCCGCACCGCTCAGCCCCTGTGCATCGGCCTGCGCCTCGGCGGCGGCGTGGCTGTCGACCAGCCATTGCCGGACCAGCGGCAGCCGATCCTCCCATCCCAGCGTGCCGCCGAAATAGCCGGTCACCGCATAGGCGTCGAAATGGGTGGCGGGTGTGGCGCGGCCCGGTTCTTCGGCGGTCCAGATGGGGGCGTCGAGGATCATCTCCTCCAGTCCCAGCCAGCCGGTCTGGGTCGAGATCACCCGGATCAGCCGCGCCTCGGCCTGATCGCCGAACACCTGCGCCCAGATATCGGCCATCTCGACCGCGCGGGTGGCGTAATAGCTGACCCAGTGGTCCTTCTTGTTCCAGCGGGCGCGGGCCTGATCCTCGGCCCATTGCGCCTGGGTGAATTGCCAGTTCCAGACCTCGTTGGACAGTTCGACATAGGCGCGCTGTTCGACCCACAGATCGTCGCGCACCATTTCGGCAAAGCGGCGGATATAGTCGTCATCGGCCAGATGGGGCATGTTGAACCAGCCGTCGGCGCCGGTGCGGTTCAACAGTTCGATCATCACCTCGAGCGGCACGCCCTTCATCGCCCAGGTGAACTCCTCGGGCCGGGGGCGGTCGGCCCAGGCCGATTGCTGCGAGTCGTTGGTCTGCATCCAGTCCATGAAGCGCAGCGCGCGAAAGCCCATCAGCCGGTCCAGCCAGAGCGGATTGAACAGACCACCCGCCTGATAAGCGGCCAGATGTTCCTCTTTCACAACCGAGATATCGCGTACGTAATCGCCGCCACGATGGGTGCGCTGGATGCGGATATCGACCGATCCGGGACCGGGGGTGAAATCGAAACTGACGCTGTTCTTGCCATAGCGCACATTCCCGGCGCGGCCTGAAACCTCGACCACGCCCTGGCCGGCAAAGCGCAGCACATAGCGCCCCGCGGTCGAGACCGCCTCCTCGGGCAGGTCGGTCAGGATCAGCGTTCCGACCGAACCCAGCTCGGGCGGGATCGCCATCACCCAGCCTTGCGGGTCGAGATAGCCGGCCTCTTGCAGCTGCGCATGATCGACACCACCCCATTGCCGGGGCAGGTGGCCGATCCAGGGGCGGGCGGTCTTGAACACGTCGAGAAAGGGTTGCTGCACCGACCAGTCATTGACCCCGGCCAGCCCGATCGCCACCGGCACCGTCCCCTCGGGCACGGGGGGCGCGACAAAGCCCTGTCGCGGCTCGGCGGGTTCGCCCGCCTGTTCGGCGGCGGCGGGTTCGCTTGTGGGCTCGTCCGGGGGTGCCACCGGCTGCGGCGCGGGCGGCTCGGGCGCCTCGAACCCCTGCACCACGGTCCAGGCCACCTCCTGCAACCGCTGCGCCAGCGCCCGTTCCGGGGTGTCATAGGCCTTGCCCCAGCGATCCTGAAGCCGCCGGGGCAGGCCCACCGGGCTTTCCCCGGTCACGGCGGCATATTGCACCATGGTCAGGAAGTAGAAGCCCAGATCGTTGGGATGGATATCGTCCGAGAAAAGTTGCGCGATGCGGTCGATCCCCGGCACGGTCCCGGCTGCGATGGCATCGGTCAGGGCCAACATCGCCTGTCCGGCGGGCAACAGCTGCATCGGTGATGCGCCCTCGGGGCGGGTGGCATTGACGCCGTCGACGATGGATTGCCACCGGGGCAGATCCGCCTCGATCCGCTCGCGCCAGGGCACGTCGTCGCCCTCGTCATAGGGGATATCGACGCCACTTCCCGAGCGCAGGTCATGCCATGTCTCTTGCAGGAACACCCGGGTGTCGGGATTCGCGGACAGCGCCAGATCGTAATAGCGCCGGGCCGAGCCGATACTGTCGTTGTACTGCATCTGGTTGGCCAGCGGTATGCCCTCGGTCAGGATCACCACGTTGAACCCACCGCCCGGCAGGACCGAGCGCGCGTTCACGCCTTCGGCCTTGGCGCCATTGTCCCATTGATAAGACAGCGGCGCGCCATTGATGATTTGCGCCGCGACCCGCACGTCGCGCCCCTGCAGCACCTGCGACAGCATCTGCGGGTTGGTGGGGCCGAACAACGAATGGCCAATGAAAAGGATGCCGATCAGGCTGCTGATCCAGCTCATTGCGGGACTCCGGTCTTGGGATAGCTCGTGACGGTTTGCCAGACGGTGTCCTGCATCAGCCGCGCGGCCTCGGGCGAGGGGGCAAGGGCGGGGCTGCCATCGGCCCGGTTCAACTGATGGGGCAGACCGACGGGGGATGTCTGATAGAGCACCGCGTAATGGGTGAGCGCGATCAGATAGTTGCCCAGATCACCCATGTGGATCGGGTCAAGCTGGCCCTGATCGTCCCTTGCAAACAGCGCCTCGGGCCCGTCGATGCCCGGCACGCCGCCGCGCGCCTCGAGCGCGCGCACGAAACGGGACAGCACCTGACCCACCGGGATCACATGGGCCGGGTTGTCGGGGTTGCGGGCCAGGTCGCGCAGCAGGATCTCGTTTTCCCACAGCGTCACCAGATCGCGGTCGAGCCGGTTGAGCCAGCCATCGGGATCGTCCAGCCAGTGCCAGGTCTCGTACAGGAACACCCGCGTATCGGGGCGCGCCTGCCGGGCGAGGCCTGCCCATTTGCTGAAATAGCGGTCGCTGTCGAAATACTTGATCGCATCGGTCAGCTCGACCATTTCGGTCAGGACCACGGCGTCATAGGAGCCCGAGCGCAGGGCGCTGTCGGCGGCGCGATACCGGGGATGGTCGTTCATCTGGTCAAAGCCGTTGATCCCCTCGTCCGGCTCCCAATGGGCCTTGAGCGTGGTGCCCCATCCCAGTTGGCTGGCATAGTCATGCCCGGGCGGGGCCAGCTGTTGCAGCATCGCCGGCATGTCCTGTCCCACCAGGCTGTGGCCCAGGTGAAACACACGCATCGGGCCGGCGGGCGGCGGCAGCGGCCGGGCATAGGCGGCATCAATGGCGCCACTGTCGGGCAAGCGCGGACGCAGCCAGCCCCACCAGAGACCGGCCGAGAGAATCGCAAGGATCAGGAGAGTGGGCAGAACAACGCGCAACATGGGGGATTTCTAACGCAACCCGGGGCGGATTTCACGCCGCAACGGCCAATGCCGTGACAATCAGCCCGCCGCCCCGGGCAAAGCGTCCGTGCAGGGCCTCGCCCCTGACAAAGGGGGGCACATCGCTCTGGAATGTGGCGACAAAACTCTGGCCGGGGGCGTCGATCCGCAGCTCGAGCGCGTCAAAACCGATCAGGGCGTGGCTCAGCCGGTGTTGCGCCTTATAGGCCGCTTCCTTGGCCGAAAAGATCAGCTTGGCCCAGTGCCCGGCCTCATCCTGAGTGGCCAGCCAGGCGCGCTCGGCAGGGGTGCAGACGGTCTCCAGCAGGTCAGCGTCCAGCGGTGTGTCGGGTTCCATGTCCAGGCCCAGCAAGCGAAACTCGCCCTCCCAGGCGGTGGCGGCCAGACAGGCGGTGTCGGTATGGGTGATGCTGCCCAGCAGCCCCGGCGGCCAGACCGGTGCACGGTCGGCCCCCATCGGGATCGCCAGCGCCGGAGCACCCAGTTCGCGCAGCGACAGGCGGGCGGCAGCGCGCCCGGCGGCAAACTCGCGCGTGCGCTTTTCGGTGGCGCGGGGCAGGGCGGCCAGCTCTTCCGGATAGGCCTCGTAGGGGCCGGCGGGGTCGGTCGCGGCCAGTGCCACCCGCCTGTCCAGAAGCGGCGCCGCCAGCATCAGCGCGCCGGAGGCGGCCGCCCCTGTCACCGTACCCGTTCCTGTCGGCTGGCCCGCATCGCGCGCCGCCGCGACATGGTGCTGGCGCGTTCCTCGCTGTCGACGGCGGGCGGTGTCGGTTCGTCCGGGGCGCTGCCTTGTGACAGATGCGCGGCCAGCCCGCCCAGCGTGGGAAAGCGGAAGATGTCGGTGATCGGCAGGTTCGGCACGTTCAGCGCCGCGCGGATCTCGCGATGGGCCTGCACCGCCAGCAGGGAATGCCCGCCGAGGGTGAAGAAGTTGTCATCGGCCCGGATGTCGCCGACGCCTAGGATACGTGACCAGATCGCGGCGATCTGCGCCTCAGCGCCGCTGGCGGGTTCCGAGGGGGCGCTGGGTGCGGCGCGCTGTTGCACCGGTTCGGGCAGGGCCTTGCGGTCTATCTTCTTGTTGGGTGTCAGCGGAAACGCGTCAAGCGTCACGATATGGGCGGGCACCATCACCTCGGTCAGGCGCGCGGCCAGATGCGCGCGCAGGGCGGCATCCGAGACCGGCCCGCCGGTGGTGACATAACCCACCAGCCGCGTGTCGCCGCCCATTTCGCGGGCGATCACCACCGCACCGGTCACGCCGGGATAAGCCGCCATTGCGGCCTCGATCTCTCCCAGCTCGATCCGCTGGCCGCGGATCTTGACCTGATGGTCGCTGCGGCCAAGGAAATCGAGCTGCCCGTCGGCCCGCCAGCGCACCAGATCGCCGGTGCGATACATCTGCGGGGCGGCGGTCACGGTCAGACCGGCCTCGGCCGCAAACGGGTCGCGCGGGAATCGCTCGGCGGTCAGTTCTGGGCGCTGCCAATAGCCGCGTGTGACCCCCTCGCCGCCGATATGTAGCTCTCCGGGCACGCCGATGGGGCAGGGCTGGCCGCTGCCGTCCAGCACATAGACGGTGGTATTGGCAATGGGCTGGCCGATATCGACCGTGCCCTCGGCCCGGGGCGGCACCAGCGCGCAGGTGGACCAGATCGTCGTTTCGGTCGGCCCGTACATGTTGAGGATACGGGCGCCGGTCGCCTCGCGCAGATCCTCGACCAGATCGCCGGGCAGAGCCTCGCCGCCCAGCAGCAGGTGTTTCACCCGCCCCAGTGCCAGGCGCGCCTCGTCGTTCATGGCGATCATCCGCGCCATCGAGGGGGTGCACTGCATATGCGTCACCCCATGGCGCACGATCTGGGCCGCGAGCGAGAAATCATCCTCGGCCAACGCGCTGGGCGCGCGCACCCGCCGCAAGACCTCGGCCAGCGGTTTCAGCCCTTCGAGCACGACCGCAGGGTCGATGCCATAGTCGATGAGGCAAGCGACCTCGTCCACGCCGATGCGTTTGAGCTGTTCGACGCGGGCCACCGCATCACCGATGGTGCCGAACAGGCCCGAGTCCTCGAAGTACCGCTCGAAGGCGAAATCGAGGATCGCCTCCAGCTCGTCGCCGCTCAGCACCCCCAGATCCATTTCAAAGGCGTTGGTCACGCCTTTGGGTTTCTTGAAGGCGGGGAAGGCCCAGGCATATTGCTTGATCAGCCCGGCGGCGGAACGCAGATAATCCTTCATCGGCTCGCGGGCGATGCGCGCCGCCTCTTCGCGGGTATCGGCCAGATAGGTGTGCAGCATCAGCGTCACCTTGAAACCGGCCGGGTCATGGCCCGCCTCGCGCAGGGCGGCGTGATAGATGCGGATCTTTTCGGCCACCTCGTCGATGCTCTGGCCCAGAAGGTGGGTCAGCACGTTGGCGCCGATGGACCCGGCCTCGCGCCAGGTCTCCGGGTTGCCCGCCGTGGTGACCCAGAGCGGCAGTTCCTTGGACACCGGGCGCGGCTGGGTGACGACCGAATGCATGGTGCCATCGGCCTTGGCAAACTCCACCGCCTCGCCGCGCCAGAGCCTGCGCAGGGTCTCGATGGTTTCGAACATGGCGGGCTTGTTGCGCGGCGGCGTGTTTTCCGGGCGCAGGATGAAATCGTCGGGCTGCCAGCCCGAGGCGATGCCAAGCGCCGCGCGTCCGCCGGTCAGGTTGTCGATCACCGCCCATTCCTCGGCGATGCGGGCGGGATGGTGCAGCGGCGCCACGCAGGAGCCCGCGCGCACGCTCAGGTTCTTCGTCACCGCAGCCACCGCTGCGCCGGTTACCGAGGGGTTTGGATAGGGGCCACCAAAGGCATGGAAATGCCGTTCCGGCGTCCAGACCGCGTTGAACCCATGCGCATCGGCGAATTTCGCGCCTTCGAGCAGCAGTTCGTATTTCTTCGGCCCCTGACCGTCGTCATTGCCCCAATACATCAGGTTGAAGTCGATCGGCCGGTCGCTGACCGCGATCGGGCCTTTCGACACTTCGGCGCGGTTCTCGTCCGAACTCAGCACCACCTTGAAGCCGCGCGCCAGCGTCCAGAACAGTTCCAGCACCGAGATGTCGAAGCTGAGCGAGGTGACCGCCAGCCAAACCCCGCCCAATGCATGGTCGATGCGGTCATCCATCCCGGCAAAGAAATTGGCCACATTGCGGTGTTCGACCATCACCCCCTTCGGCGTGCCGGTCGAACCCGAAGTATAGATCACATAGGCCAGATCGTCGGCACTGGCGCAGCCATCGACATTCTCGGGCTGTCTGGCACCCGCCAGCGGGCCAAGGTCGAGGATTTGGGCCTGCGTCTTGGGCAAACTTTGCGCGCGCGTGCCTGTCGAAACGATGATCGCGGCACGGCTGTCACTCACGTAATGGGCGATGCGGTCGGCCGGATAGGCGGGGTCGAGCGGCACATAGGCGCCGCCTGCCTTGAGCGCGGCCAGCGCCGCGATCAGCAGTTCGGGGCTGCGGTCGAGATAGATGCCGATATGGCTGCCGGGGCCAGCGCCCATCTCGCGCAGGCGCGCGGCCACCGCATTGGCCCGGGCGTTGAGCGCGGCGTAGCTGAGCGTTTGACCCTCGAATACCAGCGCCGGGGCTTCGGGCGTGCGGGCGGCCTGATCCTCAAACGCGCGGTGCACCGTCAGCGCCCGGTCGTAATCGCGCGCGCTGCGGTTCCAGTCGCTGAGCATGGTCGAGCGTTCCGAGGCCGGCAGAACCGGCAGCGCGGCGGCGGTATCGGTGGCGCGCGCGCGCCCCATCGCATGCATCGCGGTTTCCAGCCGCCGGGCCAGGATCTCGGTCCGGCGCGGGTCAAGCCGCGCGGCATCAGCAAAGAGCGTGGCCTGACCCCGGTCCAGCGCCACGGTAAGCGCAGCGCCCGGAACCGGCCCGGCGCCATCCAGCGCCAGCGCCACCTGCGGCGTGTCGCGATGGGCGATGCGCGGGTCGCGCAGCAGCAGATCGGCGGGCGGCGCGCCCTTGGCCCGGGCGGCCTCGACCGTCTGTTCGATCCAGCCGATCAGGTCGGCCCGGGTCGAGGTCAGCGCCGCCTGCAAAGGCACCCAACCGTTGATATACCCCTCGGCGGCGGCCTGTTGCATGGCGCCCGTGGTCAGCGCCAGATCGCCGAATTCTTCGCCGCTGCTGCGCAGGGCCCAGACCACCACAGCCGCCATCAGCGCCGCATCGTCCAGCCCGTGGGGCACCGAAATGCGGTGCGGACCGGGGATGCCCGGCGCGGACGAACCGGCCAGCGGCACCGGCAACGGTCGCATCGCGGCAAGAGGCAGGCGCCAATGCCGCTCGGCGGGCAGGGCGGCGGCAAGCGCGCGGTCAAGTGCCGCGCTCTCGGCGGCAGAAAGCGCGGGCAGGCGTTGCCCCTCGGGCACCAGCGCGGCCAGATCGACCGGCGCGCCATCCAGCGCGCGCAACCCGCTCAGCACCAGATCGCCCTCGCCGCAGGCAAGGGTCAGGCTGTCGGAGCTGCTGGACAGAACCGTGCCCGGCAGCGCGCCGGAACGGCCCTCGGCCCGGGCGCGGCCCACGGCCAGCACCCGCCCGCCGGCCAGGATCTTGGCGCAGGTCAGCGGGTTGGCGTAATCGCCGAAATCAAGCGCGCGCACCAGCGCGGCGAGTGTCGCGGCGGGTTTGGTGAAATCCAGCCGCCCGGCGGCGGCAGGCCGGGCGTCGCGCCCGAAATAGCTGCGCTGGCTCAGATCCTGGGCCTGCCGCTCGAGCCCCTGTTCCAGCTGCCCGGCCACGCGCGCGAAACTGTCCAGCGCCGCGCCGTAGCATTTGGAGTTCAGCGAAAATGCGGTGTCGTCCTCGGCGATATCGAACATCTGCTGGGCCAGGATATCGCCTTCGTCGATGCCGCCCTCGATCAGGTGCCAGGTGACACCATAGCGGGTTTCGCCCGCCATCAAGGCCCATGCGGGGGTGTTGAGACCGGCATAGCGTGGCAGCGGCCCGTCGTGAAAGTTGATCGCGCCCTGGCGTGGTAGGGCCAGCAGCGCCTCCGGGATCACCCGCAGATTGGCGATCGACAGCAGCCAGTCGAACCCGGCACCGGCCAGATGCCGGTCCAGATCAGAGAGGTCGCGCATATGGGCCAGCCCTTTGCCCCGTGCCCAGGCGGCGATTTCGGCATCGGTCGAGACAACGGCGGCGATCTTGTGGCCCCGATCAAGCAGCATCTCGCTGCACCCGATCAACAGGGATTCGTTTCCGATCACGACATGGCTCAGGCTCATCTGCTGTCCTCCGGGATGGCGGCAATTGGGGCGGGGGCGGTGCGGGGCCGGCCCAGCGCGGCGCGCAGGGCATGAGTGACCAGATCGCTCAGGAAGCGATCAGGATCGGCCTGCGGCTTGGCCTGCAGCAGACGGCGCAGGCGCCAGATCATGGCACCGGCCACCAGCGCCAGCGTGGCGCCCGCCGCATAGGCCCGCCCATGGGTTTTCAGGTAGTAGTGAAGCCGGGAATCGAACCAGTATTGCGGGGTCCGGTTCCAGCTTTTCATGCCGGTGCTGGCCGAGCCGATATGCACCACACCCACGTCAGGCAGGTAATGCGTGCTCCAGCCCTCGGCCTGGGCGCGATGGCAAAGATCGGTTTCCTCGAAATAGAGAAAGAAGCGTTCGTCGAACCCGCCGGTGGCCGCAATCACCTCGCGCCGGATCATCAGGCTGGCGCCCGAGGCCCAGTCGACCCGTGTGCGCCGCGCGGGCAGGGGCGGCGCGATGATGCGCTCGCGCAGCAGGCGGCTCAGCGGGCCGGTACGGGCGGCGGCCTCGAACTCGCCCGCTGCAGTGGGAAAGCGAAAGGCGGTGCGGTGCGGATCATCGTCGATGCCGCGCACGGCGCTGGCGGCCAATCCCGCATCGGGGGTTTCCAGCAGGAAATCGCGCAGGCCGCGGATGCAGCCCGGATCGGGCCAGGCGTCCGAATTCAGCAGGTAATAGAAATCAGGCGCGGCCCCGTTCGACAGACCCGCGGTCATGCCCACGTTCATCCCGGCGCCAAAACCGCCATTGCGCCCGCTTTGCACCAGCCGCAGCTTGCCGCTGGCCAGCCAGCCATAGTCGGACGCGGCCTTGGAAAGCTTCTCGAACGAGCCATCGCCCGAGGCATTGTCGACCACCACGATCTCGCCCGGCAGGCCCTGCATCTCGCGCATGGCGGCCTCGCAGGCGCTGATCGTCAGATCGGGCGTGCGGTAGTTCAGGATGACGGTCAATACGGTTGCGCTGCTCATGGTCTCACTCCGCCGCATGCGGCAGGGCGCCGGGTTTGTCGATGGCGTTGAGCTGGCCGCGCAGATGCTCGGCCAGGACCGAGACATTGGGGACCAGCACCATGCTGTCATGGTCGCCGGGCACCTCGATCACCTCGAGCGCCGCGATCCAGCGGCCCCAGTCGTTGTCGGGATAGACATAGTGGCGTTCATGATTGACCCAGTTGCCGCCCGACACCTGCCAGAGCCGTTCCAGCGGCGGCCGGAACAGTACTGTGGCGCCCTCCCATGGCCGTAGCGCATAGCCCGCCGCCGAGCGCAGAAAAGCCGCCTCGATCCGTGTGTTGTTGAAGGCACCACCGCCGCTGTCCTGAGCCGGGCCGCGCCTGCGCTGCACTTCCCAGGCAAAGCGCGCCTTGACCCAGTCGACCAGATAGCGCGGGCCACGTTCGCGGAATTGTTGCAGCTTGATCAAGGCCTTGTCGCTGCGGCCAAGGGGTGGGCGCTGCGGCAGCGGGGTGTCGAGCAGTACGAGCAACGCCACCTCTTCGCCCGCGTCGCGCAGTTGTTGCGCGATCTCATAGGCAATGATGCCGCCGCCCGAGAAACCACCCAGCAGATAGGGGCCATGCGGCTGCACCTGCCGCATCTCGGCGATATAGTCGCGCGCCGCCTCGGGGATAGTTTCATGCGGGGCATCCTCGCCCACCAGCCCGCGCGCCTGCAGGCCATAGACGGTCCGGTCGCGGCCGAGCATCAGTGCCAGATGGCGCAGGTTGAGCACATTGCCGAACATGCCGGCCACCACGAAGAACGGGCTGGCATGGCCGCCCGCCGCCTGATGCAGCGGCACCACATGGGTCAGGTCGGGCGCGCTGGCCTCGGCTGTTTCGGGGCTGTCGCCCGTGCCGCTGCGGCCCAGCCGCGCGTCGATCCGCGTGGCGATGGCCTCGACGCTGGGTGCCTCGAACAGCAGCGAAATCGGGAATTCCACCGCAAAGGCGCGGTTGATCTGCGCAAACAGGCGCACCGCGATCAGGGAATGACCGCCAAGGTCGAAGAAACTGTCCTGCGTGCCGACCTTGCTGACCCCCAGCAGGGTTTCGAAGAACCCGGCCAAGGTCTTTTCCGTCTCGGTCGCGGGCGCCACATAATCGGTGTCCAGCTCGGGCCGATCAAAGCTCTGCCCGGCCTCGGCCGGGGCGGCGACCTGATCGGCCTCGGCGATCAGCCGGGGCAGGTCGAGCGAGCTGACCACCAGTTGCGGCAGGCCGGTGCCCAATGCGCGCACCAGCGCCTCGGCGCCTTCTTCGGCGCGGATGCCCTGGGCGATGTTGTGATGCAGGCGCTGTTCCTCGGGGGACAGCGGCGTCGATTGCCGCGCGGGTTCCAGCCCCAGCGCGCGCGCATCCGCATCGGGGCGTTCGGGATCGCTGAGGTCGATGGTGCCCGAGGTGCGCTGCATCTGGAACCCTTCGATCTCGACCAGAACGGCGCCCGTGGCATCGCTCAGCGTGATGTCGAAGGAGGCATGCCCCGCCACCGAGGCCTGATCCGGCGTCAGGCGCATCCAGCTGCGGATTTCAGCAGGCAGCGGCGCATGGACCCGGATCGAACGGTAGGAGACCGGTACCCAGAGCGTCGTGTCATCATAACCGGCGGCTAGCTCGATCGCCCAGCCGGTGGCCAGGTCGAGCAGGCCGGGATGCATCCGGTACCCCTTGTCCAGATCGCCGCGATAGGCTTCGGGCAGGGCAAGCCGGGCCAGCCCCTCGCCCGTGCCGCGCGCGGTGGCGCGCAGCACCTGCCAGCGCGGGCCGAATTGCAGGTGCCGTTCCTGCGGGCTGTGCAGCACCGCGTTGGGCGCGGCGCTCTGTGCCTCGGGGCAGCGGGTGGCAATGGCAGCCAGGTCGAGCGGTTCGGCCTGTGCCCCGGGCGCGGGCACCAGCCGGGCCTGCGCGTTCTGGGCATAGCCGCCGCCGGGCAGCGCGCTCCAGACGGAAAAGGCAACGCCGTCCGGCGCGTCTTCCAGCCGGACCACCACCTCGCGCGGGGTGCCGTTCACCCTGAGCGGGCGGAAGAAATAGAGATCGCGGATGTCATAAGGATGCGTGATGCCCTGGGCGTGCAGTGCTTGGGCGGCCAGTTCCAGATAGCCGGTCCCGGGCAGCAGCGCGGTACCATCGGCGGTGCGGTGTTCGTCAAACACCCAATCCTCGGCGCTCAGCCGCGAGACGAACAGGCGGTTGCCCGCCTCGTCAAACCCGGCCTCGTGCAACAGCGGCAACCCGGTCGGGCTGCGGGCGGTGTCGTGACCGGTGCCCAGCCGCGCGGCGCGGGCATCGGCGGCCATGCCGACATCGGCCCAGACCCCCCAGTTGACCGCGACCACCCGGGTTGCGCCGCCCTGCCGGCTGTCGGCAAAGGCGTTGAGATATTCGTTGGCGGCCACGTAATCGACCTGCCCCGCCGGGCGGCTGGCGGTGGATGACGAGGCACAAAGCACCATCAGCTCCAGCACCCCGTCGGGGAACAGCTCGTCCAGCACCCTCAGCCCGGTCATCTTGGGCGACAGGACCCGGTGCAGATCGGCCTCGGTCTTGGCCAGTGCGGGGCCGTCGGCGATATGGCCGGCGGCATGGATCACGCCGGTGAGCGCGCCGAACCGGTCCTCGGCCAGGGTCAGCGCGCGGCGCATCTGGTCGATATTGGCCACATCGGCGGCAATCGCCATGACCTCGCCGCGCTCCAGCGCCTCCAGCTCGGCCAGGGCGCGCAGGCGGCGGCTGGTGCGGTCGGCGGGGCTGTGCCCGGCCAACCACGCGGCAGGGTCGGTGGGCAGCGGGTCACGCCCCAACAGGATCACGTTCGCGCCGTGGTGGTCCATCAGGTGGCGGGCCAGCGTCAGACCGATACCGCCGAAACCGCCGGTGATCAGATAGGTGCCACCGTCGCGGAACGCAGGCCCTGCGTCGGTCAGCGGCGCCGGGCGGTAACTGCGCGCGTACCGCTTGCCGTCGCGCCGCGCAGCGAACGCGTTGCCGGGTTCGACCAGCAGCTCTTCCAGCAGGGCCGGGGTCAGATCCTCGTCCTGCTCGGGTGCCGCGCCGCGCAGGCGCGCAAAAAGCGGCGGGCGCAGCCGGGCGGGCAGTTCGATATCCACCGTTGCGCAGGTCAGTCCGGGCATTTCATGCGGCAGCACCCCCATCGGCCCGGCGATGGTGGCCTTTTCGGGATAGGCCAGCCCCTCGTCGCGCAGCCGCGCCGCGCCCGAGGTGAAGACGGTGATATGCAACGCTCCGGGCAGGTCCACCTGCCCCAGCGCCTGCGCCAGCCAGGTCAGCCCAAAGAAGCCGTGTTCCATGTTGCGGTCATGAAAGCTCGACCCGGGGCGAAAGCGCTCCGCCTCGGTCACAAGCCAGAAATGACCGATCCGGTCGGGCAGCCGCTGCTGCTCGTCCAGGTCACGCAGCAACAGGTCATAGCCCATCCGCCCCTGTTCGGGCGCGAGCGTATAGCTGCCATCGGTCAGGCGGGCATAGCTGTCGCCCGAGCGGACGCGGGTGACATGATGACCAACGCCCTCCAGCCTTTGCGCGGCGGCCTCGGCCAGCCCGGTCTCGTCCATGAAGAACAGCCAGTTGCGCGGCGCGGCCTCGGCCAGCTCGGTAGCCGTGTCGATATCGCAATCGGCCAGACGCGGACGCCAGACCGGGCGCCAGCCCCATTGGCTCAGGTCGTCGCTGCGCGCAGGCAAGGCGCGCGGCGCCTCGGCCTGCCGGGTGCCGGGCTCGATGAAGTAGCGGCTGCGCTGAAAGGCATAGGTCGGCAAGGGCAGGCGGCGGCGGTGCGCCTCGCCCCAGATCTGGGGCCAGTCGGCTTCGACCCCGCAGGCCCAGAGCCGCCCGATCACGCCCAGGAAATAGGCATCATCGGCAATCTCCTGATCGGGGTGGCGCAACGAGCTGAGCACCTGGCCCGGGGTCACACCCGGGCACATCTGTGCCAGCGAACTCAACGCCTTGCCCGGACCCACCTCGAGGAAGACCCGGTCAGGGTCTGAGGAGAGGCCCGCGATGCAATCGGCGAAATGCACCGTGTTGCGCAGCTGCGCGACCCAGTAATCTGGGCTGGTGGCCTCGGCCTCGCTCAGCACCGCGCCGCTGCGGTTGGACTGGATCGGGATCTGCGGCGCGCTCAGTGTCAGGCCGCGCAGGAAATCGCCATATTCCTTCAGGATCGGCTCCAGCATCCGCGAATGGGCGGCGATGTCGATCTGGATACGCTGATACTCGACCTCGCGGGCCTTCAGCACTGCGGCCAGCCGGTCCAGCGCCGCTTGCGGGCCGCTGACGGCGGTCAGGCGCGGCGCGTTGACGCTGGCGATGTCCAGATCCTCGCCGATCAGCGCCTGCACCTCGTCCAAGGGCAGCGAGATCGACAACATGCCGCCCGGCGCCACGGTGTCGAACAGCCGCCCGCGCAGAAGAACCAGGTCGATGCAATCCTCGAACGCGATCACGCCTGCCAGACAGGCGGCGGTGTTCTCGCCCATGGAATGGCCGACCAGCGCGGCGGGCCGCACGCCCCAGCTGAGCCAGAGCTGGGCCAGCGCATATTCCACGATCATGATCAGCGGCAATTGCACCGAGGGCTGTTGCAGCTTGGCGTCTGCCTCGGCAGTATCGCCATCGGGCAGCCAGATGGCGCGGATGTCGTAATCGAGGCTCTGTTGCAGATGCGCCAGCCCCCGGTCCATCCACTCGGCAAAGACCGGTTCCACCTCGTAGAGGTCGCGTGCCATGCCGGCATATTGCGCCCCGCCGCCGGGGAACATGAAGACCACATCGGCCCCGGCCCCCAGCGCGTCATGGGTGAACACCCGGCGCGGATCGCCCTGGTCCAGCAGGTCTGCGGCCTCAAGCGCGGTTTCGGCCACCAGCACGCGGCGTTTCTCGAACCCGCGACGGCCCTCTTTCAGCGTATAGGCCACATCGGCCAGGTTCACGTCCGGGTTGGCGCGCAGCCAACCGGCCAGCGCCTTGGCATTGCCGTCGAGCGCGGCGCGCGAGCGTGCCGACAGGCACAGGATCTGGAACGGGAAGTCGCTTTCGTCGGAGGCGGCGCGCTCGGGCGCTTCCTCAAGGATAACATGCGCGTTGGTGCCGCCCACACCCAGACTGTTCACCGCGCCCCGGCGTGGCCCCTTGTGCGGGGTCCAGTCGGTCAGCTTGTCGTTCACCCGGAACGGGCTGGTCTCGAAATCAATCGCCGGGTTCGGCGCCTCATACCCCAGCGAGGGCGGGATCTGTTTGTGATGCAGCGCCAGCGCGGTTTTCACAAAGCCCGCGACCCCGGCGGCGGTGTCGAGATGGCCGATATTGGTCTTGACCGAGCCGATCCGGCAAAAGCCGCTTTCGGCGGTCTGTTCGCGATAGGCCTGGGTCAGGGCCGACACCTCGATCGGATCGCCCAGATAGGTGCCGGTGCCATGGCATTCGATGTAATCAATGGTCTCGGCAGGCACATCCGCCGCCTTCAGCGCGGCGCTGATCGCCTGCGCCTGACCGCCCACCGAGGGCGCCAGATAGCCCGCCTTGTCGGCGCCATCATTGTTGATGGCGCTGCCCTTGATCACGGCCCAGATATGGTCGCCATCGGCCAGCGCGTCCTCGAGCCGGCGCAGTGCCACCACCCCCGCGCCCGAGCCGAACACGGTGCCCTGCGCCCTGTGGTCGAAGGCATGGCAATGGCCATCAGGGCTGAGGATCTCGTTTTCCTTGTAAAGATACCCGCGCCCCTGCGGCAGTTCGATGGTCGACCCGCCCGCCAGCGCCATATCGCATTCGCCCTCGCGCAGCGCCTTGCAGGCATAGTGGATGGCGACCAGCGAGGTGGAACAGGCGGTCTGGATATTGAGGCTTGGCCCGCGCAGGTCGAACACATGGCTGACCCGGGTCGACAGGAAATCCTTGTCGTTGCCGGTATGGCGCAACAGGAACATGCCCACATCGTCGACCAGCCCGGGGTTCGAGCAGATGTTGAAATAGAAATAGCTGCCCATGCCGCAGCCGGCATAGACACCAATGGGCCCGGCGATGGTCTCGGGCGGGTGGCCCGCATCCTCCATCGCCTCCCAGGCGGTTTCCAGGAACTGACGGTGCTGGGGGTCGAGGATGGCGGCCTCTTTCGGCGAGAAGCCAAAGAAATCGGCATCGAACCGGTCAAACCCGTCCAGCGGTGCCGCCGCACGGACATAATTCGGGTCGGCCAGCCGGTCGGGGCGCTCGCCAGCCTCCAGCAGCGCCGCGTCATCCAGGACACGGATCGATTCGATCCCAGCCCTCAGATTGCGCCAGAATTCCGCCGCCGATTGGGCGCCGGGAACATGGACGGACATGCCGACGATGGCGATGTCTTCCTGTTCGAACTGTGTTTCACTCGTTGCCATGGCCAGACCAAACGATCCCGTTCGTTCACATCAGCCCGCCTACCCGCGCCCAATTTAGAGAGCGCCAGAGAGGGCGGAAAGTCTCGAATTTTAACAATCTCACCCGTACCGCGCTTAACCACCTGTATTCGTGACACAAAGTCTAGCGGGTTTGGAATATGTTCGCTCCAAGTTTAGGAACAAACCCAGTTCTTTCTGAATTTTGTGGCCTGAATGGGGACAATTGGTGATCATTTCAGGCGGCTCTGGGGCGGCCACATCACAGAACGGGCCGGGTTTCGTCGCTGGGGACATGCCGGCCAAGGACGGGCGCGCGGGCCTGTTGGCGGCGCCCCGGCTCTGCCACCGGGCGGCGCAGCTGTTCCACATATCCCAGCACCGCCCCGGCGCAGAGCCAGGTAAACGGCGTCAGCGTGTCATTGAGCAACATGTCGGTCATCGTGGCGGCTAGGATCAGGGCCAGCGGCGCGGCGAAATCCGAGATCTCGGCCGATTTCATTTTGCGGGATTGCCAGGTCATCATGGCAATAGGCGCTGCCAAAAGGCCCATTTTCGCAATATATCCGAGCCAGCCGAAGGTGCCGAAAGCGATGATCCAGGCGCCATCGGGGATGGTGATGATCAGCCCGGTCTCGTCATCCAGTACCAGGTTGCGGTTCCAGCCGCCCCAGCCGAACCAGGGTTTCAGATGGGCCCGATCCAGCAGCTGTTCTTCGTTGGTAAAGCGGAATTCCAGCGATTGTGCCCGTTCCGCGCTGATCGCGGCGGCACGTTCCAGAATGGCATCCAGCGGGATGACCCCGATATTGCGCAGCGCCGGATAGGCGATGGCCAGCGCCGCGATACCCAGCGCGATACGCAGCACCGCCTTGCGCCGCAGGAACAGCACCACCGGCGTCAGCGCGAGGCCATAGCCCAGCGCGGCCAGGCTCTTGCAGGCGTTGAGCACCAGCAGCATGTAGATCAGCGCCCCGGCCCAGCGTTCGCGAATCTTGGCGCGGCTGTGGCGGGTCAGGGCGGCCACCGACAGCACCGCCGTGGTCATGAAGAAGGCCAGCCATAATCCGTGCGGCATGAACACGATGGGGCGAAAACCGCCCTCGCGGATCATCTGGTTAAAGTCGTGCTGGAAGAAGCCGTAGATATGGATGTTCAGCACCGGGGCGAACAGAATCTCGAAGATCGACGGCAGGGAATAGGCCAGGCCCGCCACCGCCATCGCCAGCACCAGATTGCGCAGCCCCGCCTCGTCTGCCAGATGCGCCCGCCCCAGAAAGAAGGGCAGCAGGATGATCAACTGGCTCAGGATGATCGACAACAGGTCGCGCAGGCCCATTCCGGGCACGTAATTGGTAAAGAAGCGGATCGGCTCGGCCTGCATCGCCATTTCAAAGATCAGCGGCTCGCGATTGGTCAGCACCGTGGGCACCGCGCACAGGACAAAGCTGAACAGCAGCACCCGCACCGGCCAGCTGTCGGGGATCAGCGGCACCCGCTTGCGCGCCACAAAGAGGCAGGCAAGGAAGGTGCTGACAGCGGCAATGGAATCCTTGTTCATCGACGGGACCAGCGGCAGGTCGAACTCGGCCACCGGCGGCAGGATCAGATAGGCCCCCAGGATGCCCCAGATGATGGCGCGCTGCAGCGGCAGGCGCGTGAACAGGAACGCGCAGGCAATCGGCCACAGCATCAGCATCAGATAGGCGACGGGATTGGGCATCTGCTCCTGCCTTATGGGTCGCATGCGGATGGGCAAAGCCTAACAGGGCAGCGCCCGCTTGTCCCGGGGGTAGCGCGCGAATGCGGCGATCCGGTGGCAGGATCGGTTCGCTTTCGCAGCAGGGGCTGGCCTGAGAGCGCGCCGGCGGCTAATCAAGGCGGGGGCAGTCGGAGGCGGGTCGATGGAATTCAGTTTTGGCACGGACAGGGTGAGCGTCAACATGCCGACCCGCGAGGCGCTGATGGGCGAGGTGGGGCGCCGGTTTCGCGCGGGCGAGGGGTTTGCCCTGGCGACGATCAACCTCGACCACCTGGTCAAGCTGGGCTGCGACCCCGTCTTTGCCCGCGCCTATGCCGGGCAGGATCTGGTGGTGGCCGATGGTCGCCCCATCGTGGCGCTGGCGCGGCTGGCGCAGCGCCCGGTCGAGCTGATGCCGGGCTCGGATCTGGTGCGCCCGCTTTGCGCGCTGGCCGCGGCCGAGCGGGTGCCGGTGGCCTTGGTCGGCAGTTCGGATGAGGCTCTGGGTGATGCCAAGCGCGTGCTCGAGGCTGAGACGCCGGGGCTGGACATTGCCTGGACCCATGCCCCCGAATACGGGTTCGACCCCGAGGGCGCGGCGGCCGAGACGATCCTGATGGAACTGGCCACGCGGCGTATCGGCCTGTGTTTCCTGGCGCTGGGCGCCCCCCGGCAGGAACGGCTGGCGCTGCGCGGCCGGGCCTTGGCGCCCGGGGTCGGGTTTGCCTCGGTCGGGGCGGGGCTTGATTTTCTGGGCGGTCACCAGCGCCGGGCGCCGCTGTGGATGCGGAAACTGGCGCTGGAATGGCTGTGGCGAATGCTGAGCGATCCGCTGCGCCTTGCGCCGCGCTACGCGCGTTGCGCGGCGATCCTGCCCGGCCATATGGTGCGGGCGCTGCGGCTGCGCGGGCGCTAGGCTCAGAACCCCAGAAGCCCGGCCTCGTCCACCGCGTTGGTCAGGAAAGCGTCGGCATCGCTGACCGGGTGCCAGCCGAGCGCGGATCGCGCGCCCGAGATGTCGAACCGGCTTTGATGGGCGCGCGACAGCCAGTCGGCGCGCGAGGGGCGGGTCAGCCCGCTGCGCCCCAGTACCCGGGTCTTGAGCTGGAACTTGACCCAGTCGGCGGCATACATCAGCGACAGGTTGCCGCCGCTCACCCGGATGCGGGCGCCCAGCCGGTCATGGATGGCGTCGAAATAGTCACGCGCGCTCAGGATCGGCGGGCCGACCAGGTTGAAGGCGCGGCCTTCGATCCCCTCTGCCTCGGCGCAGCGGATCAGCCCGTCGACGCAATCGCCGATCAGCACGAAGGGCAGCGGGTTGCGCCCGTTGCCCCACAGCCGTACCGCCCCGGCGCCGTGCCAGCGGCCGATCCCCCAATGTTGCAGCGGTCCGCCCGCACCCAGCACGATGCCGGGCCGCGCGATCACCAGCGGCAGGGCGCTCTGGCGGTGCAGCGCCATCAGGCGCCGCTCGCATTCGGCCTTGGAGCGGGCATAGAGGTTGCGCTCGTCCATCTCGTCCGGCAGCGGTGTGGCATCGGTGATCGTGGCTGCCGGATCGGACATGTCGAAACTGGCGATGGTGCCGGTATAGACCAGCCGCCGCACCCCTGCCGCCAGTGCGGCCTTGCCGATGCCCTCGGCCACGGCGACGTCGTTTTGCAGGCAATCCTCCCAACTGCTGTCGGTGGAACGCGCTAGGTTATAGACCGTGTCGATCCCCGCCATCGCCCGGGCCAGCCCCTCGGTGTCGCGCAGCGACAGCGAGACGGTTTCGACCTGATCGGGCAGGTCGGCAAAGGACCCCTGCCGCCCGCGCGAGATCACCCGCACATCGCTGCCGCGCGCCACCAGTTCGCGGGTCAGCGCCCGACCGATGAAGCCGGTGCCGCCGATCACCATCGCGCTGGGCGCCGGTTTGCGGCTGGGGCTGGCGGGCACCGGCGCGGGCCAGTCGACCCGCTCGAGCACCGCGTCAAGCGCGGTCATCACCGCGACGGCGGAACTGCCCGACCAGCGCGGATCGGCGGGGGCATTCTGCGCCAGCGGCTCCCAGATACCGTTGGCGAGGCCACGAAAGCTGAGTGCGTAAGGCGATTTACGGTTGAACGAGGTCAGTTGCCGGGCCGCATTCACGCTGCCCTGAACCAGGTGCTGGCGGGCAAGCGACAGCTGGCGCAGCAGCGGGTTGGCCACCAGATCGGCGGTATTCTCGGCGTCGATGACCAGCGTGTCGGCAGCCAGGTCCAGCCGCGCCCGCGCCGAAGACCCTCGGATCGTCACCGAGCGGTCATCGGCGGTTTCGACCAGCGACAGGATCAGCACCAGCTCGACCTCGCCCGCCCGGGCCAGGATGCGCCAGCCCTGCGGCCGGGTGCCCGCCCCGGGCAGCGCCACCGGTTTGGACAGCGCCACATGTTCGATCTCGGGCAGGCCGAACAGGTCGATCACCAGGCTCATCAGATGCGGGCCGAATTCCAGCATCAGATTGCGGGTATCGCGCAGCGGCCAGATGCCGAACGGCCCCGCCCTGAGCGGCCCGAACGGATAACACCAGCGGATCTCGGCGCCCGAGACGCGGCCCAGTGCGCCGCGCCGGATCTCGCGTTTCAACCGCGTGTACGAGGGCAGGCCCAGGAAGTTGTGACCGGCGTGAAAGCGCCGGTTCGCTGCGCGCGCGGCATCCTCGATCTCTTGTGTCTGGGCGGCGTTCAGCGCCACCGGTTTCTCGACCAGCACATGCAGGCCCGCGCGCAGGCAGTGCAGCGCCAGCGGGTGATGCAGGTCGGGCGGGGTCAGGATATGCACCCCGTCGCACAGACCGGCGCCGATCAGGTCGTCCAGATCGCCAAAGGCACGCGCGCCATGGGCCGCGGCCAGCCCCTCGGCCAGGTCCATGTTGGGATCGCAGACGGCGGTCAGCTTGACACCCGGCACCGCGCGCAGGGCATCCGCATGCCAGGCAGCGATATAGCCGGCGCCGATCAGTCCGATGCGAAGGGGGGGCGTGGTCATGATACTCTCACTGATACTCGATGATCCGGGGGCGGCGGCGCGCAAGATGCGTCAGCCAGTATTTGCCCATGCCGATCAGGTTGGGGAATTTCGACAGGGTCAGCAGAAACGCCTGTTTGCGGGCCTCGGGGGCGGGCATCCCCTCGGCGCGCAGCCCCTTGGCACTGCGCAGCCACGACAGCGCATAGAGCAGCGCCACCAGCACTGGCACGACCGGTCCCCGGGTGGCGCCGAGCAGCGCGATCAGCGGCAACACGAGGCCCCAGGCCAGCACCCGGCGCTGTTCGGTACGGAAATGGCCGGGATGGCGCAGGCCAACTTGTGCAAAACCATGCCCTGCACGAACGGCGCGTCGCCACCATTGTGCAAAGCGGGTCATCGCGGCGTCATGCCGTGTCATCTCCAGCGGCAGGCGTTCCAGCTGCCACCCGGCCCGCGCCAGCCTGAGGCAGAAATCGTCATCCTCGGCGGCGATCACCGTGGGATCGAACCCGCCCGCCTGCGCAAAGGCCTCGGCCCGGACCATCATGTCGCCGCCGCAGGCCACGATCGGCCCGGCGGGGCGGCGCCATTCATGATCGCAGATGCGGTTGTAAAGGCTCGCCTCGGGCGCGATTTCCGAGCGCCAGCCAGTGACAAGGCCCAGCGCGTCATCCTGGCTCAGCCGGGCCTCGGCGGCGGCGAGCCAGCCGGGAACCAGCGCGCAATCGCCGTCGATGAACTGTACGAAAGGGGCCGGATCCTTTGCCTGCGCGGCCTCGAATCCTGCGTTGCGGGCGCGGGCGGCGCTGAAGGGGATGGACATGTCCAGTTCGACCACCAAGGCGCCGGCGGCGCGGGCGGCGGCGACGCTGCCATCGGTCGAGCCCGAGTCCACATAGATCAGGCGGCGCGCCTGACCGCGTGCGGCGCGCAGGGCGCGGAGCAGCCGCTCGCCCTCGTTCCGGCCGATGAGAACCAGATCGACGCTCATGATCGGCCCTCGCCGCTCAGCACCGATTCCAGCAGATCGCAGGCATGGTCCCAGCTTTGCCCTTGCGCGATCTTGTGATTGCGTGCGGACATGGCGCGCCATTCGCCATCGGGCAGCGAGAGGATGTGTGCGGCGCCCTCGGCCAAGGCACTCGCATCGCCCACATCGGCCAGATAGCCTGTCACGCCCGGTTCGATCAGGTCCTCGGCGGCGCCTACGCGGGTCGAGACCAGCGGCGTGCGGCAGGCCATTGCCTCGAGCAGCGGCAGAAAGAACCCCTCGGCGGTGCTGGCGCAAAGGAACACGTCGCAGGCGGCATAGATGTCGCGGATCCGCTCCTGCGCGGGGCGCAGGTGAAAATCGGCGCCGGGGGGCAAGGGCAGATCGGGGGTCACCGGTTCGGCGCCAAAGGCGACCACATGCAGATCGGGGAAGCGTTGCCGCAGCAGGGCAATGGCGGCTAGCGCGGTATCCGACCCCTTGATCGGGTGCGGGCTGTAGAGAAACCCGACCGTGGGGCGGGCGGCCTTGCCCCGCTCGGGCGCGTGGAACTGGGTCAGGTCGATGCCATTGGGCACCAGCCGCGCGTCGTCGCGGCCATAGGTCCGGCGCAGGATGCCGTCCAGCCAGTTCGAGATCACGATGGGGGTCAGTGGCAGGTAATAGGTGGCGCGCGAGATCTGCCAGGGCAGGAAATCATGCACCTCGTGATGCTGAATCAGGTAGAACTTGCGCCCCTTTTCGGGCGGCATCGCGGCGGCGGCAAAGGCGGTCTCCCACCAGGTCGCCACGATCACGTCCGCATCGGGGATTTCATCCGGGTCGACATGGAAATCGGCACGCGCGGTTTCGATCACTGGCAGGTCCAGCGTGTCGAGATGGCCGGGTGGCTCGGGTGAGTTGGATGCTTGCCCGCGCAGCAGCGCGCGCAGTTTCTGCCGGCGGCCGGGCTGTGCCCGGGCCGGAGTGACAAGGGTGACCTCGTGCCCGCGCGCGCGCAGCATGCGGGCATAGATCGCGATCACGCGCAGGCCGCCCGACAGGTTCGAGCGTGGGCTGAGAAACGTGATGCGCACCGGGTCTGCTCTCCTTGGTCTGATCCGCGCGGATTGCCCTGTCCTAGCATGGGGGCCGGGACTGGCGAGTGAAAATCTCTCTGTGCGCCTCGATACCGCTGCCGGGGTACGGTTTTGCGACCCGACTGTGACCAATCCGGGGCAGGGAGGGCTCTTTTTAATTTGACACTTAAATTAAATCGGGCAAAGCTCTGGCAACGGCTGGGGAGGCGACATGTTCATAGGGCTCGATCTGGGCACATCGGGGGTGCGCGCGATACTGGTACGGCCGGATGGCAGCGTGTTGGACAGTGCCGAGGCCGGCTTGCAGGCAAGCCATCCGCATCCAGGGTGGAGCGAACAGGACCCCGACGACTGGCTGTCGGCGGCGCGCGCCGCTCTGGTCGCGCTGGCACAGCGCCATCCGCTTGCGATGGGCCGCGTCGCAGGTCTGGGCCTGTCGGGGCAGATGCATGGGGCGGTGCTGCTCGATGCGGCTGGGGCGGTGATCCGGCCCGCGATCTTGTGGAACGACAGCCGCAGCTTTGCCGAGGCGGCGGAACTGGACAGGACGGAGGCGGTGCGCGACCTGTCCGGCAATATTGTGTTCCCGGGCTTCACCGCACCAAAGCTGGCCTGGCTCGCAAAGCACGAGCCTCGATCTTTTGCCCGCGTGGCCAAGGTGCTGCTGCCCAAGGATTATCTGGCGTTCTGGCTGACCGGCATCTTGGGGTCCGAGATGTCCGATGCCGCCGGTACCGCCTGGCTGGATGTGGGCGCGCGCGACTGGTCCGACCGGTTGCTGGAGGCGGGTAGCATGCGCCGCGACCAGATGCCGGACCTGCGCGAGGGGACCGGGACTGTCGGACCTGTGCGCCCCGACCTTGCCGCAGATCTGGGCCTGCCTGATGGGGTGCAGGTGGTGGCAGGGGGCGCCGACAATGCCGCCGCCGCCTGCGGCGTGGGCGCATTGGCCGAGGGTGACGGCTTTGTCTCGCTGGGCACTTCGGGCGTGCTCTTGGCGGCGCGAAACGGGTTTCACCCGGACCCGGCCAGCGCAGTGCACACTTTCTGCCATGCAGTTCCCGGACGCTGGTACCAGATGGGCGTGATCCTGGCCGCGACCGACAGCCTGAACTGGCTGGCGCGGATCACCGGCGCCAAGGCCCCAACGTTGACCGCCGAGTTGGGCGCGCTGGGCGCGCCCGGTCCTGTGCGGTTCCTGCCGTATCTCTCGGGCGAACGGACCCCGCATAACGATGCCGCGGTACGCGGTGCCTTTCTGCATCTCGACATTGCGCAGGACCGCACCGACCTGACCCGCGCCGTGGTCGAAGGCGTGAGTTTCGCCCTGCGCGACAGTCTCGACGCCCTGCGCGCCACCGGCGCCGATCTGCCGCGCCTTCTGGCGATCGGCGGCGGCACCCGCTCGCGCTATTGGGTGGAACTGCTCGCCACCGTGCTGGGCCTGCCGCTCGACCTGCCCGAACAGGGCGAGAACGGCGCGGCGCTGGGCGCCGCGCGGCTGGCCATCTGCGGCGTCACCGGGGCCGATCCGGCACAGGTGATGACCCGCCCAGCCGTTGCCGAAACCATCGACCCGCGCGCCGACTTGCTGGAGGCCTATGAACAGGCCCATGCCGATTTCGCCGCCACTTACCCCAAGCTGAAAGCCCTGCCATGACCGAGTTCTTCGCCGATATCGCCCCCGTCCGTTACGAGGGACCGGACAGCGCCAACCCGCTGGCCTTTCGCCACTATGACCCCGACGAAATGGTCATGGGCAAGCGGATGGAGGATCACCTGCGCTTTGCCGTGGCCTATTGGCATTCCTTCGCCTGGGAGGGGGGCGATCCGTTTGGCGGCCAGACCCTGATCCGGCCCTGGCATCCGCAGGACGACATGACCCGCGCCAAGGTCAAGGCCGATGCCGCGTTCGAGATGTTCGATATCCTGGGCGTGCCCTATTTCTGCTGGCATGATGCCGATATACGCCCCGAAGCCGCGACATTCGCCGAGTCCTTGCGGAATTTCGAGGAAATCATCGACCATTTCCTTGCGAAAATGGAAAGCCGCAGGACCCGCCTGCTGTGGGGCACCGCAAACATGTTCAGCCACCGCCGCTGGATGGCGGGCGCTTCGACCAACCCCGACCCGGACGTCTTCGCCTATGCCGCAGCGACCGTCAAAACCTGTTTGGACGCCACCCAGCGGATGGGCGGACAGAACTATGTCCTCTGGGGCGGGCGCGAGGGGTATGAGACGCTTCTGAACACCGATATGGGGCGCGAGCTGGACCATATGGGCCGGTTCCTGAGCATGGTGGTGGATTACAAGCACAAGATCGGCTTCAAGGGCGCGATCCTGGTCGAGCCGAAACCGCAGGAACCCTCGAAACACCAGTACGATTTCGACGCCGCCACCTGCATCGGCTTCCTGCGCAAATACGGGTTGGAGGGCGAGGTAAAGCTGAACCTTGAGCAGGGCCATGCGATCCTCGCCGGGCATTCGTTCGAACATGAAATCGCGGTGGCCGCGTCCGAGGGGATGCTGGGGTCCATCGACATGAACCGCAACGATTACCAGTCGGGCTGGGACACCGACCAGTTCCCCAACAACGTGCCCGAGGTGGCGCTGTGCTATTACCACATCCTGCGAGCGGGCGGCTTCACCACTGGCGGCACCAATTTCGACGCCAAGCTCCGGCGCCAGTCGCTCGATGCAACCGACCTGATCGCGGCCCATGTGGGCGGCATGGATATTTGCGCGCGGGGGCTGAAAGCTGCCGCTGCGATGATCGAGGACGGCGGGCTGGAGACCGCGCTGCGCGACCGCTATGCCGGATGGGACAGCGACCATGGTCAGGGCATCTTGGAAAGCGATCTGGACAGTCTCTTTGCCCGCGTGCTGGCCGGCGAGATCGACCCGCAACCCCACTCGGGCCGTCAGGAGATGCTGGAAAACCACGTGAACCGCTTTGTCTGACCGGGGTGGCATCCGGCGGCACGTGCTGGAGGGGGGCGACGTTTCGGTCGCGATCCTGAACCGTGGCTGTATCACCCAGGACTGGCAGGTGCCGCTGCGTGGCACCCGGGTGCCGGTGGTGCTGGGCTATGCCGACCCTGCCGACTACGCCCATAACCCCGCCTATCTCGGGGTGATTGCGGGCCGGGTGGCCAACCGTATTTCGGGCGCGGCGTTCACGCTGGACGGGCAGCGCTATGACCTGCCCGCCAACGAGGCGCCGAACCACATCCACGGCGGGCCAGAGGGGCTGCATACGCGCCTGTGGGAGATGGAGGCGGACGGTGCCCGCGCGGTGCGCCTGACACTGGTGTCCCCACATGGCGAGGGCGGATACCCCGGGCGGCTCGATCTGACGGTGACCATCCGGCTGGAAGGTGACGCGCTCACCTATGACATACGTGCCGTCAGCGACCGTCCGACCCTGCTGAACCTGGCGCAGCATTCCTATTATTCGCTTGGGGCCGAGACCTGCCGCGATTTCCACGTGACCCTGCCCGCCAGCCGCCATACCCCGAATGACGCCGCCAGGATCCCCACCGGCGAAATTGTCCCGGTCACCGATCGCCCCTTCGACTTTCGCAACGGGCGCAGCATCGCCGAGGCGGACCCAGAGAGACAGGGGCTGGACATGAATTTCGTACTCGACCGGGGGCAGGCGCGGGTGACCGGCAACGGGCTGGTGCTGGAGATCGAGACCGACCAGCCCTGCCTGCAACTCTATAGCGGTCAGCACCTGAACCCGCTGCACCCCCCCTTGCCGGGCCAGAGCCACGCGCCCTTTGCGGGCCTCTGTCTGGAGCCGCAGGGCTATCCCAACGCGGTGAACACCCCCGGCTTTCCCTGCCCGCTGGTCACCCCCGATCACCCCTACCGCCAGCGCACGACAGTGCGCATACGCGAACAGGACGCGGCATGAGACGGCTGGTCGCGCTTCTGACGTTTGTGGCAGGTCCACTGCTCGCCGAACCGCTGCCACGCGCCGATGCAATATTTGCCGAACCCGCGATGGAGGCGGTGCGGCTGGGGCAGCTTCTGTTCTATGACCCGATCCTCAGCGGCAACCGCACGATATCCTGCGCCAGCTGCCACCATCCGCGCTTTGGCACCTCGGACGGGGTGTCGCTGGGCCTGGGCGACGGCGCGGTTGGGATCGGGCCGGACATGCGCCTCGACCCGCAAAACCCGCCGGAACAGCGCATCCCGCGCAATGCACCGGCGCTCTTCAATCTCGGCGCGGCGGAGTTCACCCGTTTCTTTCACGATGGCCGACTGGAAAGCGATCCCACCCGCCCCTCGGGCATCCGCACGCCGCTGGGTCCCGATATGGAGCAGGGCTTCGCCTCGGCGCTGGCCGCACAGGCGATGTTCCCGGTGCTCTCGGGCGATGAGATGGCCGGGCATTACTCGGAAAACGACGTGGCCCAGGCGGTGCGGCAAGGCAGGCTCACAGGCCCAGGCGGGGCCTGGGCGATCCTGGCGGCGCGCATCGAGGCGATCCCCGACTACCGCCGCTCCTTTGACGCGGTCATCGGGCCGCGCCCGGTGACATTTGCCGACATTGCCAATGTGATCGCCGATTTCATGGTGTTCGAGTGGCGCGCCGATGACAGCCCCTTTGATCGTTTCCTGCGCGGGGAGGGGGACCTGCCCGAGGTGGCGAAAGCGGGGATGGACCTCTTCTATGGCAAGGCGCGGTGCGCGACCTGCCATGCGGGGCAGTTCCAGACCGATCATGCGTTCCACGCCATCGCTATGCCGCAGATCGGGCCGGGCAAGGCGGCGCGCTTCGAGCGGCACAATCGCGATATCGGGCGGATGCGGGTGACGGGCGATCCGGCAGACGCTTATGCGTTCCGCACGCCCTCGCTGCGCAACGTGACCGCAACCGCGCCCTATGGGCATAGCGGCGCCTATGCCAGCCTGCGCGCGGTGGTCGAACATCATCTCGACCCGGTGGCCAGTCTCGAAGCCTATGATATTGCGTCGGCGCTGCTGCCGGGGCCCGGGTTCGCCAGCGACCGGGCGGTGCTCGACGATCCGGCGGAGATGGCGGCGATCGCCGCGTCGAACCGGTTGGAGCCGATCCGGCTGACCGAAGCGGAGGTCGATGCCCTGCTGGCCTTTCTGGATACGCTGACCGACCCCGTGGCGCTGTCGGGGCGTCTTGGCATTCCCGATAGTGTCCCGAGCGGCCTGGCGGTGGCGCGATAGATTTTTCGTCGAAAAATCTTTGCCTCCGGCGTGAGTATTTTTAGCGGAATGAAGGGGCTATCGCCGTGCTTTCAGGCCCTTGGCGGTGCGGATCAGCGTCAAGGCCTGATTGGGGCCGACATAGACGGTTTCGGATTTGGCGCCGTCGGGCCAGATCACACGAATGCCGATCTCTCCGGCATCCGCCAGGCCGAAATGTTCGAACCCCGCCATACCTCCGGCATGGCCGCCGCCCACCATGATCTCGCGAAGTTGCGGGGCGCCGGTGGTGGTGACCTCGATCCATCCGCCGATGGCGGCGCGGTTGGGGCCGGGCTGTTCCAGCGCCAGCGCCAGCCAGTTGCCAGTTTCGGGCGTCACATTCTGCCAGATTTCCATCGGCGCGCGGCGGTTGACCACCGCGATATCAAGCCGCCCGTCGCCGTCCAGGTCCACCAGCGCGCCGCCGCGCCCCCGGTGCAGGCTGGCGATGCCGGCGCGGTCGCCGGCCTCGGCGAATGTGCCGTCGGGCTGCTGGATCAGCAGGTTGTTGGGGTCCTCCATCGCCGCGTCGGGCATCTGTTCGACATTGCCCTTGGTGATGAAGACATCGTCCAGCCCGTCATTCTGTACATCGCCGAAACCGATATGCCAGCCGGTCGAGGGCCGCCCGTCGCCACCGGTATAGGGGCGGTGGGCGGTTGTGCCCATGGCATAGGGCACATCCGTGAACTCCGCCCCGTTCCCGGTCATCCGCTGCAACCGCTGGTCGCCCATCGAGGACAGGAAGACCTCTTGCCGCCCGTCGCGGTCCAGATCGCGCTGGGCAATGCCCATGCCCCAGAGCTTGTGGCTGAGCCAGCCATCGGCGGGGCCGAGCAGGCGGGGCGTGGACCCGATCGCCCACATCTGTTCCTCGCCGTCAGAGACATAATAATGCCGGTCGTTGCTGACCCGCAGGTCGGCGCGGCCCTGCCGCGCCCAGTCGCTGAACAACATCGAGAGCGGGCAATACCCCGGCGTGAGTTCGATGGGCGGGCCGTACCGGTCGCCCTCGGGCCGGTAGAGCAGGTTGGTGTCGCAGGTGCCGAACGGCCCGTTCGGGTTGCTGCGGTCGACATAATTCCCAAAGGCTAGTGTCGGCAGGCTCTGCCCCGTCTCCCAGGTGGCGGAAAAGGCGGTGGTCCAGCGGTCGTCGCTGGTGAAACCCAGCCCCTCGAACGGGGCAAAGCTGCAATCGGCGCCCCCGCGCAAGAGTTGGTTCGAACCCACCCGCAGTACCACCAGATCCATGGTCCCGTCGCTGTCGATATCCAGAGGATAGGCGCCGGTCATCCCCGGTTCGGTCAGGGCTTCGGGCGTGTCCGCCTCGAAGCGCAGCGCGCCCGCATCCGAGCGGTTGCGCAACAGCGTGGCCGGGTTCTCGCCGCCTGCCGCCAGCAGCTCGGGCAAGCCATCGCCGTCGCAGTCGAACACCGCCAGCCCGCCGCCGACGAAATGCTCCCAGCCGCCCGCATAGACATGTTCGGGCACCGGGACCGGGTGGAACATGGGTTCGGCCACAGCGGGTGTGGCCCCCAGCGCCAATGCAAACAGCTCAGGCCGCATCTTCGTCCAGCCGATCCAGCGCCAGTTCCGAGACCTGCTCCAGCGCATAGGCCGCCGCGCCGCGCGCCCACATCAGGTCGCCCCATTTGTGCACCACCACCTCGGGCGGGGGCTTGTCCACCTGCACGATGGATTTGCGCATCGCCTCGATCACCGCATCGGCATAGAGATGGTCAAGCTGCATCTGTTCGCCGGCAAGGATGATCAGCTCGGGGTCGAAGATATTGACCAGATTGGCCAGTCCCATGGCAAAGATCTGGCCCGCCCGGTCCAGGATGCTGCGCGCGGTCGCATCGCCCGTCCGCGCGGCATCCAGCAGGGTTTCGATCCTGGTGCCCGGGTCGCCAGTGGGTGGCAGGCCACTGACCAGCGTCGCCTCGCGCAACAGCGCGTAATCGGCCACATAGGCCTCGAGACAGCCGCGCTGGCCGCAGCGGCAGAGCGCGCCGTTCAACTGCACCTTGGTATGGCCGAACTCGGCGCCGCACCCGCGGGTGCCACGATAGAGCGCGCCGCCGATCACCATGCCCAGGCCAACGCCGCTTTCGATGGTGACGACCAGAAAATCCTTGTGTTCGCGCCCCAGGCCAAAGGTCTGCTCGGCCACCGCCACCAGATTGGCGTCATTGTCGATGAAACAGGGGGTGCCCAGCGTCCGTGTCAGCAGGGCGCCAAGATCGACGTTGCGCACCGAGAGCGAGGGCGACCAGTGCACGAAGCCGTCGGTCGCCTCGACGATACCGGCGATGCCGACACCCACGCCCGAGATCTCCTCGGCCCGGCGTCCGGCGGTGGTGGCCAGATGGGCGACCGCGTCGCGGATCGCATCGGCCAGCGCCTCGGGGGCGTTGACGGGGGCGGGCAGGTCGCATTCCTTGGCGGCCAGCTGTTCGCCCTCGAAATCCAACAGCACCAGCGACAGTTTGTGATGCGAGACCTTGACCCCAACCAGCAGATGCGCGGCGCCGCGAATCTTGAGATCGACGCGGGGCCGGCCCCGGCGGGAATCCGGCCCGGACTCGTCGCGCTGCACCTCTTCGATGAGGCCGCGCGACAGCAGTTCGGCGGTGATGGTGGTGACCGTGGCCCGGCTGATCCCGGTCAGGTCGGCCAGCTCGATCCGGGGGATGCGGCCCGCGCGCCGGATCTGATGCAGCAGGGTGCGGCGGCCATATTCCCGTTGCATCACAGCCATTTATGCATGTCCTTCCTGGTTCTTTCGGGCGCCGGTCTGCGGATCCTATCCAGCCGGGGACGCCGGGCCAAGCCTTTTGGGGCGCGGCCTGTTGCACAAGCCTATCTTATTTAATTTGACATTCAAATTAAAATCACACACGATCCGTCGCATCGGCCCCGCCTGTGCCAATGTCCTGGCGTGCGGCTGCAACCGATTTGGGAGGACAGAATGAAACTCTTTGCAACCGCGGCTGCGGTGATTGCGGGTGCCGTGATGAGCACCTCGGCCCTGGCCCAGGATGTCGTTGTCGGCGTCAGCTGGTCGAACTTTCAGGAAGAGCGCTGGAAAACCGACGAGGCCGCGATCAAGGCCGAGCTGGAATCCAAGGGCGCCAAGTATATTTCCGCCGATGCCCAAAGCTCCTCGGCCAAGCAGCTGTCGGATGTGGAAAGCCTGATCGCGCAAGGCGCGACCGCGCTGATTATCCTGGCACAGGACGCGCAGGCCATCGGCCCCGCCGTGCAGGCCGCAGCAGACGAGGGGATCCCGGTCGTCGGTTATGACCGCCTGATCGAGGACAGCCGCGCATTTTACCTGACCTTCGACAACGTCGAAGTGGGCCGGATGCAGGCCCGCGCGGTGCTCGAGGCCGCGCCCTCCGGGCGCTATGTCATGATCAAGGGCTCGCCCACCGATCCGAACGCCGATTTCCTACGCGGCGGTCAGCAGGAAGTGCTGCAAGCCGCCATCGACAAGGGGGACATTACCATCGTCGGCGAGGCCTATACCGACGGCTGGCTGCCCGCCAACGCGCAGCGCAACATGGAACAGATCCTGACCGCCACAGACAACGGTGTGGACGCGGTTGTCGCCTCGAACGACGGCACCGCCGGCGGCGTTGTGGCGGCGCTGACCGCGCAAGGGATGGAAGGCTTGCCGGTCTCGGGCCAGGATGGCGACCATGCCGCGCTGAACCGGGTGGCCAAGGGCACCCAGACCGTTTCGGTCTGGAAGGACGCTCGCGATCTGGGCCGTGCGGCTGCGCGTATCGCCGTGTCGCTGGCCGAAGGCACCCAGATGAACGCCATCGGCGGCGCCGATGACTGGACCTCGCCGGGTGGCACCAAGATGAACGCCATGTTTCTCGAGCCGCTGCCGATCACCAAAGACAACCTGTCGGTTGTTGTCGACGCTGGCTGGATCACCCAGGAAACCCTGTGCCAGGGCGTGACCAACGGTCCCGCACCCTGCAACTGATCCTTTCCCAACACGACCGGTCTCACCCTGTTTCGGGGTGAGACCCCCAAAATCGCAGGACATCCCATGACTCATTCCGAGGCGGAGCTGTCCCCGGCACATCCCAAGAAATCCTTTGTACAGACGCTGGAACTGGATCTGCGCCTTCTGGGCATGATCGGGGCCTTTGCGATCCTGTGCGTCGGGTTCGACATCGTGACCGGCGGCCGTTTCCTGACACCGCGCAACATCTTCAACCTGACCATCCAGACCGTTTCGGTTGCGATCATGGCCACCGGCATGGTGTTCGTCATCGTCACCCGTCATATCGATCTGAGCGTCGGCGCCCTGCTGGCCACCTGCTCGGCAGTGATGGCGATGACCCAGACCGAGATCCTGCCCAACATGCTGGGCCTGGGGCTGGGCCATCCGCTGATCCCCTGGGTGACCATCCTTGTCGGCCTGCTGGTGGGGTCGCTGATCGGTGCCTTTCACGGCTGGCTGGTGGGCTATCTCGCCATCCCCGCCTTTATCGTCACGCTGGGCGGACTGCTGGTCTGGCGCAATGTCGGCTGGTACCTGACCAGCGGCAAGACCATCGGCCCGCTGGACCCGACCTTCATGCAATTCGGCGGCATCAATGGAACGCTGGGCGCCACCTGGTCCTGGATCGTCGGTCTGCTGGCGCTGGCCGCCGCGCTCTATGGTCTGTGGGCGAGCCGCAAGAACAAGCTCCGCCATGGGTTCCCGGTCAAGCCGCTCTGGGCCGAGGGGGTTCTGGCGGCGCTGATCTCGGGCGCGATCCTGGGCTTTGTCGCCATCCTGAACGCCTATGAGGTGCCACTGGCCCGGCTCAAGCGCGATTTCGCGGCGCAGGGCCTGACCTTGCCCGAAGGCTATACCGAGGCTTATGGCATCCCGATCTCGGTGCTTCTGCTGATCTTTATCGCGGTGGGCATGACCATGCTGGCACGCCGAACCCGGCTGGGCCGCTATATCTTTGCCACCGGGGGCAACCCGGATGCGGCGGAACTGAGCGGCATCAACACCCGGCTGCTGACGGTCAAGATCTTTGCGCTGATGGGCGCGCTCTGCGCCATCTCGGCGGTGGTGGCCTCGGCCCGGCTGACCAACCATTCCAACGACATCGGCACGCTGGACGAACTGCGCGTGATCGCGGCCGCCGTGATCGGCGGCACCGCGCTGGCGGGGGGCTTCGGCACCATCCACGGCGCCATCCTGGGCGCGCTGATCATGCAGTCGCTGCAATCGGGCATGGCCATGGTCGGTGTCGACGCGCCCTTGCAGAATATCGTCGTGGGCGCGGTTCTGGTGCTGGCGGTTCTGATCGACATTCTCTATCGCAGAAAGACGGGGGCACGGTGATGATTGACAGAACGGGAACACCCTTGGTCGAGATGCGCGACATCTGCATCTCGTTCGGTGGCGTACACGCGGTCGACCATGTCAGCGTCGATCTCTATCCGGGCGAGGTGGTGGGCCTTTTGGGCCATAACGGCGCCGGCAAGTCGACGCTGATCAAGATCCTCTCGGGCGCCTACCAGATGGACTCGGGCGAGATCCGTATCAACGGGGATCGGGCCGAGATCCACAATCCGCGCGACGCAAGGCGTTACAATATCGAGACGATCTATCAGACATTGGCGCTGGCGGACAATCTCGACGCGGCCTCGAACCTGTTTCTGGGGCGCGAATTGGTGACGCCCTTCGGATTGGTCGATGACGATGCGATGGAGGCCGAGACGCGCAAGATCATGGCGCGGCTCAACCCCAACTTCAAGAAGTTCAACGAGCCGGTCTCGGCCCTTTCGGGCGGCCAGCGCCAGTCGGTTGCCATTGCGCGCGCGGTCTATTTCGATGCCCGCATCCTGATCATGGACGAACCCACCGCCGCGCTAGGCCCGCATGAAACGCAGATGGTTGCCGAGCTGATCGAGCAACTCAAGGCACAAGGGATCGGCATCTTCCTGATCAGTCACGACATTCATGACGTGATGAAACTGTGCGACCGGGCCAGCGTGATGAAAAACGGCCAATTGGTGGGTACGGTCGACGTGGACAAGGTGACCGATGACGACCTGTTGGGCATGATCATCCTGGGCAAGCACCCGGGCGAGCAGGCCGAGGCGTGAGCATGACCGTCCTGGTGGCAGATGTGGGGGGCACCAATACCCGCGTCGCGCTGGCCAGCGCCGGGCAGCTGGTGCATCTGGCCCGGTTCGCCAACGATGCCTATGGCTCTTTCGCCGAGGTGCTGACGGCCTATGCGCGGGGCAGGGACCTGCCGGGTCTGCGCGGCGTCTGTGTCGCGGTGGCGGGCCCGGTGGCGAATGGGCGCGCCGAGCTGACCAACCGGAACTGGCATTTCGATACGGCAGAGCTGGCCGCGCCGCTGCCAGGGCAGGGCGATGTTGCGGCGCGGCTGATCAACGATCTGGTGGCGCTGGGCCATGCCTTGCCGGGGCTGACGGCAGCGCAGCTTGACGTGATCCGCGCGGGCGCCGTACAGCCTTCGAACGATCAGGCGCTGGTGGCCGGGCTGGGCACCGGTTTCAACACCTGCCTGCTCAAGGGTGGCGCGGTGGTCGAGGCGGAACTGGGCCATGCCAGCCTGCCGCTGGCCATCGCCGAGGAACTGCGCGCGCAGCTTGGCGACGCGGCGGGCGGGTTTCGCACCAACGAATGCCTGTTCTCGGGCCGGGGCCTGTCGCGGCTGCATGCCATCCTGTCCGGTCAGGACCGGCGCGGACAGGACATCCTGGCGGATTATGCAATTGGCGAGGACCCGCAGGCCGCCGCCACGGTGACTCTGACCGCGCGGCTCTTGGGTCTGTTCGCCCGCGAACTGGTGTTTCAGTACCTGCCGTTTCGCGGCATCCACTTTGCCGGCGGGGCCGCGCGCGGCATCCTCGGCTCGGCGGCGCGCGCCGAATTCCTGTCGGCCTTCGAGGCCGATGGGCGGTTTGCCGACCATCTGGACCGGGTACCGGTGCGGCTGATCGCCGACGATGCCGCAGCGCTCAGCGGCGCAGCGCGACTGATGGAGGAATGCGCATGAGTGCACCGCTGTTCCGCTGGGGTATCCTGTCGACGGCAAAGATCGCGCGCGAACAGGTGATGCCCGCGATTGCGCGATCGGAGACCGGCGTGATCCACGCCATTGCCAGCCGCGACGCGGGCCGGGCACAGGCGCAGGCGGCGCGGTTCTCGGCTGCGCGCTGGTATGACGGGTACGATGCGTTGCTGTCTGATCCGGATGTGGACGGGGTCTATATCCCGCTGCCCACGGCGCAGCATGTCGAATGGGCAATCCGCGCGGCGGAGGCAGGCAAACACGTGCTCTGCGAAAAGCCCATCGCGCTGAGGGCCGAGCAGATCGACCGGATCATTGCGGCGCGCGACGCCACGGGCCGGGTCGTGTCCGAGGCGTTCATGGTCTGGTATCACCCGCAATGGCACAAGGTGCGCGACCTGATCGCCAGCGGCGCCATCGGGGCGTTGCGGCAGGTCACCGGCGGGTTTTCCTATCACAACACCGACCCGGACAACATGCGCAACCGGCCCGAGCTGGGGGGCGGGGCGCTTCCCGATATCGGGGTCTATCCGGTGGTGACGACCCTCTTGGCGACCGGAGGGGAGATGCGCCGGGCCGAGGCGCGGGTCGCGTATTCGCCCGAGTTCGGCACCGATATCCTTGCCCGCGCCACGGTTGGCTTTGACGGGTTCGATCTGGATTTCCATGTTGCCACCCAGATGGCCGCCTATCAGTCGATGCTCTTCTTTGGTGAAACCGGCTGGATCGACGTGCGGACCCCGTTCAATGCCGGTCTCTACGGGTTTGACGAGGTTGTGCTGCACGATCAGAAGGCGCTGTCGCGACAGGTGTTCCGCTTTCCGGGCATCAATCAGTACGAGGCGCAGGTGGATGCTTTCGTTCGGGCGACGCGCGGCGCGGGCGCGGTCTTTCCGCTGGAGATGTCACGCCGTGTGCAGGAGGTGATCGACGCGATCTATGCCGCGGGCACGCCCCGCCGCGCCTAGCGCGGCACCGTTTTCCGGCCCGGAAAACGGCCCGGAATTCTTGCAGAATTCCGGCGCTCAGCGTCCGATCGCATAGGCCTGCATCAGCCGGGGCGTTGCCGCCGCGCGCAGCGTGCCGTCAGACAGGCGGCTGGCCGCGGTCAGGCGGCCGACGCTCCAGGGCTCGGCCACCTCAACCCGGTGACCGCGTGCGCGCAACTCGGCGATTGCGGCCTCGCCCAGGGCGGGTTCCACCATCAGATGCCCGGGCTGAACCTCGCGCGGGTAGAATGAACTCTGGAAATGGTTGGTATGGAACAGTGGGGCGTCAATTGCCTCTTGCAGGTTCAGCCCGCCATGCACCAGCCGCAGGAAATAGATCAACTGCCACTGGTCCTGCTGGTCGCCCCCGGGCGTTCCAAAGGCCAGCTCGGTTCCGTCCGGCCCCCGCGCCATAGAGGGCGACAGGGTGGTGCGCGGGCGGCGTCCCGGTGCCAGCGAGGTCGGCAAGCCTTCCTCCAGCCAGAACATCTGTGCCCGGCTGTTCAGCGGCATTCCCAGCCCCGGCACCACCGGCGCGCTTTGCAGCCAGCCGCCCGAAGGGGTGGCCGAGACCATGTTGCCCCAGCGGTCGATGACGTCCAGATGCACGGTGTCGCCCTTGCGCTGGCTCAGATGCGCCATGGTGGGTTCCCCCGCGCCGGTTCCCCCGGCCGAGGCATAATCTTCCCGCGCATGGCGCAGCGCCGCCGCGACCCAGCTCTCGTACCCCTCCACCAGCCCCGGGCGCTGTTCGGTCGATGCGCGTTCGCCGATCAGGCCGCGACGGGCCTCGCCATAGCGGGCCGACAACAGGGCCGACATGGGAATGTCGCTGTGCTCGGGGTCGCCGTAATAGGCCTCGCGATCGGCGAAGGAAAGCTTCATCGCCTCGCTCACCAGATGCACGAACTCGGCGCCATTGAGGTCGATCGCATCCAGATCGAACCCGTCGAGCAGATGCAGCGATTGCAGCAGCGCGGGGCCTTGTGTCCAGGGGCCGCCCTTCCAGACGGTCCAGTCCTTGTAGCGGGTCGAGATCGGTGCCTCGTAACTGGCCTGCCAGCAGGCCATGTCCTCGCCGCTCAGCACGCCCTTGCGGCGCCCGCCGGCAGCATCCATCACGCAGGCATGGCGCAGATAGCGGTCGATGCTCTCGGCCACGAAACCACGATAGAAGGCGGCACGTGCCGCCTCGATCTGCGCCTCGCGGCCCGATACCGTCTCGGACTCGGCCAGAAGGCGCGTCCAGGTGTCGGCCAGGGCCGGGTTCTTCATCAGCGCCCCGGCGCGCGGGGCGCTGCCGCCGGGCAGCCAGGTTTCGTGAGAACTCGGCCATTCCGCGCGAAAGAACTCCGCCAACCCGGCAATGGTGGCGGCGACCCGGGGCAGGGCGGGATGCCCCGCCCGGGCATAATGGATGGCCGGTTCCAGAATATCGCGCAGCGGCAGGGTGCCGTAATCGCGCAGCATCAGCATCCAGGCGTCGAAGGCACCCGGGATGACGGTGGCCAGCAAGCCCGATCCCGGAATACGGGTCAGCCCTTCGGATCGGTAATGCGCGATGGTGGCCCCGGCAGGCGCGGTGCCCTGTCCGCAGACCATGGTGGGCACCACATCACCTGCCGGTTTGATCAGCATCGGCATATCGCCCAGCGGGCCGTTCAGATGCGGTTCGACCACTTGCAGGACGAACCCCATCGCCGCTGCCGCATCGAACGCGTTGCCGCCGCGCTCCAGCACCCCCATCCCGACCGCCGAGGCGATCCAGTGGGTGGAGGTGGCAACGGCAAAGGTGCCCGCGATCTCGGGTCGGGTGGTAAATCGCATGGCTCAGTAATCGCGCTCGAAGAAGATGCCCAGCGAGGTGTCGCCAGCATTGTCGACCATACCCTTGAGCGTCAGATTGTCGGTCACGTCCAGGTTCAGGTTCACCTCGGTGTCGCCTTCGATATTGACGGTGAAATCGGTGTAGAGATTGTCACTCAGATAGGCCCCGGCACCCAGCCGTCCAACCCCGCCCGCGTCCGTACCGATTTCGACCGTGTCGGCGCCGGTCTTATCCCTTGCCCCTTTGGCGACGTCACCGCCATGGCCCGACAATGTCGCCAGCGAGGCGGCCATCTGCGCGATCACAAAGGGCGAGAGCTGCGAGAACTGGTTGCCGAACAGCAGCATCGCCAGCGCCTCTTCGGAGGGGCGGTCGGGGTCCGCGGTCACCCGGACCTCGGGCTGGTCCAGCGGCCCGATGATCCTGAGCGTGGCCTGCCCTTCCGAGGTGGTGGCGGTCGAGGCGAACTCGACATAGGGGGTAAGATCGCCCTGCAGGGTGACGACGCCCTTGGTCAGTTTCAACCGTCTGCCGAGGATGTTGAAATCGCCCCGGATCAGCCCGATCTGGCCCGAGGGAACCACGGCCGCGCTGGTGCCGCCGATATGGATGCGTCCGCCCATCTCGGCATTCAGGCCGCGCCCGCGCGCATAGACCTTGCCCGGGGCGTTGATCGCGATGTCCAGTGCCATGCTGGTGCGCCCGCCATTGCCATTGCCGCTATCGATCAGCTTGGCGCGCTGCCGGGTGGCACGCACCGCAGCCGGTTCGCGCTGATGTACCATGCCTTCGGGGATCGGGGCCGCGCCAACCGCGCCCGAGGCGGTGTTGAGGTTGATATTGGTCTCGCCCACCTCGATCTGCCCGGCCAGCCTGCTGTTGCCCGTCAGCGGCCCGGACAGGGTGATCTGCCCGCCCAACCGGCTGTCATAGGAAAGGTTGTCGGTCAACACCAGGTCGTTCAGCCGCACCGCGATCTGCCCGTCAAAGGGGGGCAGCAGCGAGACCGGGCCGCTGACGGTAAAGCCGCCGCCGGCGCGGACGCCACCACGGATGTCGATCCGGGCGGCGCTGTCGGCAAGGGTGACGGTGCCGCCGATGCCGGTGATGGTTTGGCCCAGATCGGGGATCGCCAGCGCCGACTCTGCCGTGGTGATGGTGCCGCTGAGCGCGCCCAGCCCCGGTGTGCCGCGCAGCGCCAGATCGAACCGGGCGGTGCCTTCGATCTTGTTGGGGGCCAGCGCCTTGTTGGCTGCGCCCAGGCTCAGCTGGCCCGTTGCCGTCATGTCCGCCGCGCCCTTTGCCTCGTCAAAGGTGCCGGCCACATCCGCCGTGATTCCGGCGGGGCCCCGGGCGTTGCCGGCGACGGTCCAGATGCCGCTTGCGCGGGTGGCGGTTCCGACAGCCTTGAGCGCCCCGGCCAGATCGGGCACGAACCGTTCAAGCCGCGCCAGTTCGGCGTCAAACGCCAGATCGGCGGCGCCATCGGTATCGACGGTGCCGTTCAGCCGGGCAAAGGAACTGTCAGGCCCCAGCAATTCCACCTCGCTGCGCAGGCCGGTTGCGGTGGGCGACAAGGTCCCGCTCAGTTGCAGCGGCCCCGAGACAGAGGGCGTCACCCGCGACAGCTCGTCCAGACGGGCGGCGAAACGCAGGTTGCTGCCGGTACCGCGAAAGGCGCCCGAGGCCTCGGCGCTGAGCGCGCTGCCGTCCAGGTCGAAATGGCGGATATCCATGCCGCCCGCATCGCGGCTGCCGTCGAATTCCAGCCGGGTCTGCCCGGCGATCAGGGCGTCGGCCTGGGCGATGCCGGTGCGCAGGTCGGTGGCATCAAGCGCCAGGCTGAGGTCGAAGCGCTCGCCGTTCAGCGCCGAGCGCCCCTCCAGCCCGGCACGGATCCGTCCGCCAAGTTCCAACCCGGCCAGCGCCGAGAACGGGGCCAGATCGGGCGCTTCGATCCGCGCGGTGCCGTCAAAGACCGCTTCCGTGGTCAACCCGGTCACCTCGCCCTGCACCTGCGCCGTCAGCACCGGCGCGTCGAGAGTGAAGCGGCGCAGGGTCAGGCTGTTGCCCGCCCGGCGGGCATCCAGCCCGATCCGGCTGGCCCCGGCCAACAGCGGGTCGATCTCGGCCATGCCGCTCGACAGGTTCTGGCCGCTCAGGTCGATACTCAGGTCGAATTCCTCGCCCAGCCGGGCGACATTGCCGGTGATGTCAGCCACCGCGCCCCCGCTCAGCGGACGCCCGGCCAGCGCCGAGAACGGGGCCAGATCCGGCGTGTCGATCCGCAGGCTGCCATCCAGCGCCAGCTCGCCGCCCGGTTGGGTGACCCGGGCCTGGGCCGTGATCCGGCCCGCGGCTGCGTCCAGTGTCAGCTTGCGCACCGTCATCCCGGTATCATCGCGCAGCGCGTCCAGATGGAGGCGGCTGTTGCCGGTCAGCAGCGGGTCGGCCTCGGCCATGCCGGTTTTCAGGTCGCGGCCGTCAACATCCAGCACAAAGTCGAAGCTGCCCGACAGGGGCGCGCCGGTGCCGGTCAGTCGTGCCTGGGCGACGCCGCCCAGATCGCGGCCCGCAAGCCCCGAGAAGTGGCTGAGATCGGTGGCGGTCAGGCTGACCGTTCCGTCCATTTCAAAGCCCGAGGTCAGCCCGTCGATCACAGCATCTGCGGTCGCGGTGAAATCCGCGCCGCGCAGGGTGAGGCCGCTCAGCGACAGATCCCGTTCGGGGGGCAGCTCGAACCCGCCCTCCAGCGTCAGCGCGGTGCCCAGCGCGCTGTTCAGCGCCGGGTCGGCAAAGCCCATCCCGCTCAGCGCCGCCTCGATACGGCCCGCCAGGGTGGGGCCACCCGCGCCCGGTGTCAGGGTGCCGCTGGCGTCGATCCGGGCAAGGTCGAGCCGCAGATCGGGCGTGTCAAGCGCCTCGGCGCTCAGGTTCAGAGACCAGCCATCGCCCTGGGCCCGGTCATAGCGGCCTGCCAGTCGTGCCGCGCCCAGCGTGATGCGCTGATCGGGCACGGGCAGGGTGACACGGGTGCCATCGGGCGGGGTGATCCGCCCATCGAGCACCGCGCGTTCCAGCGCGCCGCCCGCCGCCAGCGCCAGCGCGCCGCTGAGGTCGAGCGCGTCGGAACGCAGGTCGAACCGGTCAAGCCTCAGCGCCCCGTCCGCCAGCGACACCCCCTCGATCCCAAGCCGGGTATCGGCGCCGAAGAACGGGTCGAACGCGGCATCAAGCAGCGGCGTGACATCGCCGCCCAGGTCGGCGGCAAAGGCGATGCCGGGGGCGGTGTCATCGCCGGTGCCGCGCAGGCGCACCTGCCCGCTGACCCGCTCGACCGCGTCGCTGCTCAGCCCGATATCTGCGGTGAAATCGTCGACCGGCCCGGCGCCCTTGGCGCTGAGCATCAGTGCGGGGGCGTCGGGGATGGCCAGCGTGGTCGCGATCAGACCGCCAGCCGCCTCGGTCAGGGTCAGGTCCAGGGTGATCTGCCGGGTCTCGTTGGCAAAACCCGCCACCAGATCGACCTTGTCGCCGGGCCGGTCCAGCCGGGTCACGCTCAGCGTGGTGTCAAGCGCCCCGTCGGCCAGGGTCAGGTTACCCCCGATCGACAGTGTCGCCGCCACGCCCAGCAGCGGCGCGCCCAGCGTCAGTGTCTCGACCCCAAGCTCTCCCAGTTCCACGGCGACGGGCAATTCGGGCACCTGGAACGGGGTCGCGGCGGCATCGGGCAGTTCGAGCTCGGCGGGCGCGGGCAGGGGCGCGCGGGCAATGTCGATTTCGGCGGCGGTCAGCGTGTTGACCGAGAACCGCCCGCGCAGCAGCGCCAGCCGGTTCCAATCCAGTTCCGCCGCGCGGATGGTCAGCCAGACCCCGTCAGCGTCGGCGACGGTGATTTCCTCGATGGTGGCGCGCGCGCTGAGCGCGCCCGAGAGACCGCGCACCCGGATATTGCGCCCCTCGCCCGAAAGGGTGTCCTCAAGAAAATCGACCAGCAGACCGCCGCTTTCCTCCAGGCTCTGGGTCTGGGCCACGGCCGAGGACAGGGTGAGCGCGAAGGCCAGCGGATATACAACCGGTTTCATCAGAATGCCTGCCCGATCCCCAGATAGAATTGCAGCCCGCCATCGGTGTTGCCGCTGGTGGGATAGGCCAGGTCCAGCCGCAGCGGCCCCAGCCCGCCCAGATCATAGCGGATGCCCAGCCCGGCGCCCGCATGGCTGTCCGAGCCCGAAGTGATGAAGGACGATGCCCCCACCGTGCCGAAATCGTAAAAGCCCACCAGCGAGATTTTCTCGGTCACCTTGCCCCGGACCTCGGTCGACAGACCCACAAAGGATTTGCCGCCCGCGATATTGCCGCCCACCGGCAGGCCCAGGCTTTCGTACGGCTGGCCGCGCACGGTGCCCGCCCCGCCCGAAAAGAACAGCAGTTCGGGCGAGATCTCGGATTGCGACGGACCAAGAACCGAGCCGATCTGAAGTCGCCCGGCCAGCACGAACCGGCCCTCGGTATTGAAATCCCAATAGGCGCGGCCATCGGCGGTCAGCCGGGCCCCGGATTTGCTGCCTGAAAGCCCGATGAACGGGTCCAGCCCGGCGTTGAGGTAAAAGCCGCGGGTGGCGCTGACCTTGTTGTCGCGCTTGTCCCATTCCACCGTGCTGCGCAGGCCGAAATAGCGGAACTTGCGCCCGCTGCCATAGGCGTCGTCGGCATCGCCATAGTTAAAGCCCACGCCCGCCTCGGCATAGAGCGTGTCCGAGAAGGTGCGCCGCGCACCGATGCCCAGCACCGCGCGGGTGATCTGGTAGTGGGTACGGTTTCGCCGTTCCGCCTCGCCGATGTAAAAGATGCTGTCATCCGGCCCCAGCCGGTCGGGCCGGTCGAGGCGGAAACCGATGCGCCCGTCGATATCCTCGGTACCGCCGATATTGCGCACCGTGGCCTCCAGCCGCAGCCGCTCGGCGGCGCCAAACAGGTTGCGGTGGATCCAGATCGCCGACAGGTCGAGCCCATCGCGCGAGGACAGCTCGGCGCCAAAGGTGATGCGCCGCTTGGGCAGGTCCTCGAAGGTGGCGTTGAAATCCAGCGTTCCATCGGGATTGGGGTTTTCGTGTTCGGTGAGCGACACCAGCGCAAAGGCGCCGGTGCGGCGCAGGCGGGTGCCGACCCGCTGGACCTGATCGGGCGAATAGACCTGTCCGCTGGGAAAGCCCGCGATCCGGGCGATGGCCTCGGGGCGCACATCGCTGTCGCCCTGTACGACCATCTGGCCAAAGCGCAATTTCGGCCCCGGCAGCAGGCGGATCTCGGCGTCAAGCTCGGCGGGCGCATGCCGCACCACGATGCGCTGGTCGCCAATGCGGGCCTTGGCATATCCGGCCTCGCGCCAGCCCAGAATGCCGGTCTGTGCCGCATCGCGGATGGCGCCCGTTGTGGCGGGCTGGCCGGGGGCGAACGCGTCAGACAGGCGCGTTTCGGCGCTCAGCGGTTCCACCCGCGCGGTGCCAAAGCGGAAGGCGGGGCCGGGATCGACCGCAATCTCGATCCGTTCGATCCGGGCAGGGGTGGAAAACGGGTCGATCGCCGCCGCCTCGCGCCCGTCGAGGCGGATATGGACCACCGGGCTGAAATGGCCCGCGTCATAGAGAACCTGAACCAGGGTGCGGTAATCGGAAAGCGCCGAAGACAGCAGTTCCAGCGGGCTGTCCTGGCCACGGGCCGACGCCGAAAGCGCGGCCGAGCTCTGGCGCAGGCGATCCTGCAACTCTTCCGAAGCGCCGGGCGCGGTCAGCACCGCTTCAAGCGCGCTCGCATTCACCGGCACAAGAAGAAGACCCGCGGTGACGAGACCACGCAAACGCGCACCCAGAGGGCCTGTCAGATTCATGCCACGGCTCCAGACTCTTCGGCCTATAGAACTACGGGCCTCCCCCCAAGGATGACTCGCCGGTTACCCCTGTCTAGCACAGGGCGAGAGGGGAGCGGAACGGCATAATCCGGGATGGGCGGAACTGTGGCGGTTCGGGCCGGCTCAACGGGTGGCGGCGCGGTACCAGGCAATGATCGCGGCGCGGTCTTCGGGTTCCATATAGGTGACATTGGCGGGGGGCATGGCATGGCTGACGCCGGATTGCAGATAGATCGCCCGCGCATTGCGGGCGATGTCACCTTCGGTTTCCAGCAGCACGCCCTTGGGCGCCCAGAGAATGCCTTCCCAGACCGGTTCGCGGGCATGGCACATCGAGCAGCGCCCCAGCACCACGTCATGTGCCTGGTCAAAGCCGGGCGCGGCGGCCAGGCGCTGCTCTTGCGCGGTCATCGGCATCGCCTCGGCCTCTTCCAGCGGCTGATGCATCGGCGCGGTGGAAAGCCAGATGATGGCGAGGAACAGCAGCGCCGTCACCAGCCAGGTCCAGGTCGGGTTGCCGGTGCGGGCATGCAGCGAGTTGAAATAGTGCCGGATCGTCACCCCCATCAGGAACACCAGCGCCGCGATGATCCAGTTGTACTGGGTGGCAAAGGCCAGCGGATAGTGGTTCGACAGCATCAGGAACAGGACCGGCAGCGTCAGATAGTTGTTATGGGTCGAGCGCAGCTTGGCGATCTTGCCATATTTGGGATCGGGCGCGCGCCCGGCCATCAGGTCGGCCACCACGATCTTCTGGTTGGGGATGATGATGAAGAAGACATTGGCACTCATGATCGTGGCGGTGAAGGCGCCCAGATGCAGCATCATGGCGCGGCCGGTGAACACCTGGTTCAGCGCCCAGCCCATCACCACCAGCAGAACAAAGAGCAGCAGCATCAACAGCGTCGGGCGCTCGGCCAGGCCGGATTTGCACAGCCGGTCATAGACCAGCCAGCCAATCGACAGCGTCGCCGCAGAGATCAGAATGCCCTGCCACAGCGCCAGCTCCGCCTTGGACTGATCGACCAGATACAACTCGCCCCCGACCCAGTAGACGATCATCAGCAGCGCAAAGCCGCTGAGCCAGGTTGCATAGCTTTCCCATTTGAACCAGGTCAGGTGTTCCGGCATCCGCTCGGGCGCGACCAGGAACTTGCGGATGTGATAAAAGCCGCCGCCATGCACCTGCCATTCCTCGCCATGCGCGCCCGGGGGCAGGTCGGGCGCCTTGCGCAGGCCAAGGTCCAACGCAATGAAATAAAAGGACGATCCGATCCAGGCAATCGCGGTGATCACATGCAGCCAGCGCACACCAAAGGCCAGCCAATCCCAGAACACGGCTAGATCATACATAGGGGGTCTCCGATCCGTTTGCGCCAGACTAGGCAAAGCCTGTTTTTTTCGGTATTCCAGCATATTGCCAAGCTGTATCAAAATTTCCGGAACAATGTCCTATCTTGATAATATCCGAACCTTCGTGCGGGTCTATGAACTGGGCAGCATGTCCGCTGCGGGGCGCGATCTGCGGATCTCGCCGGCGGTGACCTCGGCCCGGATCTCGCAGCTTGAGGACCATCTGAACGTGCGGCTGTTCCAGCGCACCACCCGCAACCTGACGCCCACCGAACAAGGACGTGCCTTTTACCCCGGGGCGGTGGCGGTGCTGGATGCGGTGGACGAGGCCGAGGCGCAGGTGATGCACCTGACCGAAGCGCCGCGCGGTTCGCTCTTCGTGGCGGCGCCGCTGGGGCTGGGGCGGCGGTTGCTGGCGCCCAACGTGCCCGACTTTCTGGCACAATATCCCGAGATCGACATTCGTCTGCGGTTGACCGACCGCACCATCGACCTGACGACCGAGGGGCTGGATCTGGCCTTTTTCCTTGGCCAGCCCGAGGACAGCAACCTGCGCATCCGCAAGATCGCCGATTGCCGCCGGGTACTGTGCGCGGCACCTGACTATGTCAAACGCCGGGGCCTGCCCGCGACCGGGCAGGACCTGATCACGGGGCGGCACGAATGTCTGAACCTGCGCTTTCCCGGCGCGACCGAGTTCCAGTGGCTGTTGCAGACCGCCGAAGGCCCGCGCCGGTTTGCGGTTTCGGGGCGGCATGAATGCGACGATGGTGATGTGCTGACCGATTGGGCGCTGACGGGGCAGGGGATCGCGATGAAGCCGGTCTTTGAGGTGGCCGAACATCTGAAGGCGGGGCGGCTGGTGCCGGTGGCGGTGGACACACCGCCGGTGACGGTGCAGATGGCCTGCCTATATACCCACCGCCGCCACCAGGACCCCAAGACACGGCTGTTCATGGAATTCATGATCGAACGGGTGGGGCGGGCGGTGAAAGCCGCCGAAAGCGCCGCCGCCTGAAACGGGGCCCTCCCGCCCCCGGATCGCTGCCCTGACGGGCAACTCCCGGCGTTGGGCCGGGCGCCGGCCCTGCGTTCCGGCGCGGTCGGTCTACCTGGCTGGGGTGCGTGCAGCGCAACCGCGCCGCGCCAGAGGCGCGGCGCATGGCCCAACGGGAGGAGGGCATCTGTGATGCCCGATCGACGGGCGGGAGTGGCCCGCCCCATGAGCGACCGCGCCTAGCTGCCGCGATAGGTTGAATAGCCGAAGGGCGACAGCAGCAGCGGCACATGATAATGTGCCTCTGGGTCCGAGATGCCGAACCGGATCGGCACCACATCCAGGAACAGCGGCTCCACCCCGTCCTGTCCGGTGGCTCGCAGATAGTCGCCAGCGGCAAATTCCAGTTCGTAGATACCGGGAGAAAAGCTCTCTTGCGGCAGGATGGGCGCATCGGTCCGCCCGTCTGCATTGGTAAGCATCTCGACAATCTTGTGGCGCGCGCTGTTCTCGATCCGGCACAGGGTGATCCGCAGCCCTGCGGCCGGGCAGCCCCGGGCGGTGTCCAGAACATGTGTGGTCAGATATCCGGTCATGGCGGTCTCCTTGCGTGTTTCCCTGCCTCTCACATCCACCCTGCCTGTGGCAGACCCGGAATGCACGAGAGAGTTTCTGCCTCTTTTTGAGAATGGCCGTTTGCCCCTGCGCCCGGCCCCAAGGCACCCGAACCCGGATGCCCGGCGCCGATGATGCCCGCACCTGACCCCTCCCGGTCTTTCCAATTTCCGAAAGCTGCGTCAAATCGCATTTGATAAACGGAACCCGCTTTGTGAGATATGGACAAAGGCGGTACCTTTCTCGAACCAAGCAGGATCCAGACATGACAGCCCCCCGCTATCCGCGCGACATGATCGGCTATGGCGCCACGCCCCCGAATGCCAATTGGCCGGGCAATGCCAGAATCGCGGTGCAGATCGTGCTGAACTACGAAGAGGGCGGCGAGAACAACATCCTGCATGGCGATGCCGCCTCAGAGGCGTTCCTGTCCGAGATCGTCGGCGCCGCGCCATGGCCGGGTCAGCGCCATTGGAACATGGAGACGATCTATGAATATGGTGCCCGCGCCGGGTTTTGGCGTCTGCACCGTCTGATGCGGGACCTGCCCGTCACCGTCTATGGCGTCGCCACCGCGCTGGCCCGCTCGCCCGATCAGGTGGCGGCGATGAAATCGGCCGGTTGGGAGATCGCGAGCCACGGGCTGAAATGGGTCGAACACAAGGACATGCCCGAGGAGGAGGAGCGCGCCCAGATCGCCGAGGCGATCCGCCTGCACACCGAGGTGACCGGCAGCCGTCCGCGCGGCTGGTACACCGGGCGCTGTTCGATGAACACCGTCCGCCTCGCGTCCGAGGCCGGGATTGATTACATCGCCGACACCTATGACGACGATCTGCCCTATTGGAAACGCATCGACGGGCGCGATCAGCTGATCGTGCCCTATACGCTCGACTGCAACGATATGCGCTTTGCCACGCCGCAGGGGTTCAACTCGGGCGATCAGTTCTTCGCCTATCTCAAGGACAGCTTCGACGCGCTCTATGCCGAGGGGGGGGAGGGCGCGCCCAAGATGCTCTCCATCGGCCTGCATTGCCGCCTGATCGGGCGGCCGGGCCGGGTGATGGCGCTGAAACGCTTCCTCGATTATGCGCGCGGGCATGAGGATGTCTGGTTCGCCACCCGCCTGCAAATCGCCGAGCACTGGGTGCGCGAACATCCGCCGGTGGCGCGCACCCGCCCGTCCGAGATGCCCAAGGCCGATTTCGTGGCGGCCTATGGCGGCATTTTCGAACATTCCCCCTGGATCGCCGAGCGCGCTCATGGGCTTGAACTCGGCCCCGCCCATGACACGGCGGGCGGGTTGCACAATGCGCTTTGCCGCATGTTCCGCTCGGCCAGTGCCGAGGAGCGGTTGGGTGTGCTGACCGCCCACCCGGATCTGGCGGGCAAGCTGGCGCAGGCCAAACGGCTGACGGCGGAAAGCACCTCGGAGCAGGCCTCGGCAGGGCTCGATGCGCTGACCGACGAGGAACGCACCACCTTTACCCGGCTCAACACCGAATATGTGGCGCGCTTCGGCTTTCCCTTCATCATCGCGGTGCGCGACCATGACAAGGCGTCGATCCTTGCCGCCTTTCAGCGCCGCATCGGCAATGACCGCGAGACCGAATTCGCCGAGGCTTGCCGTCAGGTCGAACGCATCGCCGAGTTCCGCCTGCGCGACGTGCTGCCCTCATGAGCCGCCGCATCGTGACAGAGCCGATCACCGTCGCCGGGTTCGCGCCCTTTGGCGACCTGCTGTCGGTTTCGGGCGCACCGGACAAGATCATCAACCAAGGGCAATGCGGGCGCTATCATGACCGGGCGCGGCTCGATTTCGCTGATGGGCGCGCGGGCATCAGCCTGTTCGACGCCAATCCGCGCGCGCTGCCCTATACGCTCGACATGGTCGAGCGGCATCCCGATGGCAGTCAGGCCTTCATCCCGATGAGCCATCAGCCCTTTCTGGTCATTGTGGCCCCCGACGAGGATGGGCGCCCCGGCACGCCGCGCGCCTTTGTCACCGAGCCGGGACAGGCGGTGAACTATCATCGCGGCACCTGGCACGGGGTGCTGAGCCCGCTGGCCGCGCCGGGCCTGTTTGCGGTGGTCGACCGTATCGGCCCCGGCGCCAATCTGGAAGAATTCTGGTTCGACGACCCATGGGAGGTGGTCGCCGGATAAAGAAGCCGCCCGGCAGACAAGAGGCGGCAAGACCCCCATGATCCACACAGGGAGGACAGTGACATCATGGCCGACACTTCGATAGGAACGCCGGAGCAACTCCGCGATCCGAATTACACCCCGCCGCTGATCAAGGCGGTTCCGCTGGGCATCCAGCATGTGCTGGCGATGTTCGTCTCGAACGTCACGCCGGCGATCATCGTGGCGGGGGCGGCGGGCTTCGGCTTTGGCTCGAACTCGCCCGATTTTCCCGAACTTCTCTACCTGATCCAGATGTCGATGCTGTTCGCCGGTGTGGCGACGCTGTTGCAGACGGTGACGTTGGGCCCGGTGGGCGCGGGCCTGCCGATCGTGCAGGGCACCAGCTTTGCCTTTCTGCCGATCATGATCCCGCTGGTCGCGGGCAAGGGGGTGGACGCGCTGGCGGCCCTGTTTGGCGGCGCGATCCTGGGCGGTCTGTTCCATTTCTGCCTCGGCTTCTTCATCGGGCGCATCCGCTTTGCGCTGCCGCCGCTGGTCACCGGCCTGGTGGTGACGATGATCGGTCTGGCACTGGTCAAGGTCGGCATCCAATATGCCGCTGGCGGCGTGCCCGCAATCGGCACGCCGGAATATGGCTCGGCTCTCAACTGGTCAGCAGCGCTGGTGGTGATCCTGGTGACGCTGGGGCTGAAATTCTTTGCCCGGGGCATGCTGTCGGTCTCGGCGGTGCTGCTGGGGCTGATCGTTGGTTATGTCTATGCGCTGATGGTTGGCATGGTGACCTTCGAGGCGATCGGCACCAGCTGGAGCCGAGCGGCGGGTTTTGCCCTGCCGGTGCCGTTCAAATACGGGTTCGAATTCTCGCTGGCCGCCGTCATCGGCTTTGCGATGATGGCGGTGGTTTCCGCCATCGAGACGGTGGGCGATGTTTCGGGCATCACCAAGGGCGGCGCGGGACGCGAGGCGAGCGACAATGAAATCGCTGGCGCCACCTATGCCGATGGTCTGGGCACCGCGGTTGCGGGCCTGTTCGGCGGTTTCCCGAATACCTCCTTCAGCCAGAACGTGGGCCTGATCGCGATGACAGGGGTGATGAGCCGTCATGTGGTCACCATCGGCGCGCTGTTCCTGATCCTCTGCGGGCTGGTGCCCAAGGTGGGCGCGATCATCCGTACCGTACCCATCGAGGTGCTGGGCGGCGGTGTCATCGTGATGTTCGGCATGGTGGTCGCCGCCGGTGTCTCGATGCTGTCGGATGTGCACTGGAACCGGCGCAACATGGTGATCTTTGCCATCGCTTTGTCGGTCGGGCTGGGCTTGCAGCTGGAGCCCGGCGCGGTGCAGCACCTGCCCGATACCGCGCGGATCCTGATGACCAGCGGGTTGTTGCCCGCCGCCGTCATCGCCATCGTCCTGAACCTGATCCTGCCACAGGAATTGGGGGAAGAGGCGACCGAGGAGGTCTCAGGCGGCATGGCCGGCCACGGGCGTCGGTAAGCCTTTCACCGGGCGGGCCGCTCCCGCCCGGGTCCGCCGCATTAAAGATGCGTTGGCCCCGGTTGGGCCGGGCGCGCGGGGGCAAGCCCCCCGCGCGCGGATCGCGCTGAAGCGCGATGCCTCCGGCGGAGGTATTTTCGAACAGAAGAAAGGTGCCGGGTGCCGTGGCCGGGGTCAGACGGCCATCAGGCGGGCGATATCCAGCATCCGGGCCGAGAACCCCCACTCATTGTCGTACCAGCCGAACACCCGAACTTGCTTGTCCCCCACCATGCGGGTCTCGGGACCGGCGATGACCAGCGATTCCGGGCGCGCGCGCAGGTCCGAGGAGACCAGCGGCTTGTCGGTCCAGCCAAGCACTGGCGAGGCTTCGACCGCGGCGCGCAGGGCGGCATCGAACTGTTCGGGTGTCATCGCGCGGTCGAGCTGCACCACCAGATCGACCGCGGAAACGCTGGCGGTGGGAACCCGGACCGCCGCGCCCGAGATGCGGCCGGCCAGATGCGGCAGCACCTCGTCGATCAGATGGGTGGCGCTGGAGGTGGTGGGCACCATGGACAGCGCCCCGGCCCGCGAGCGGGCGAGATCGCCCCGGGGGGCGTCCACCATCGGCTGGCTGTTGGTATAGCAGTGGATCGTGGTCATATGGGCGCTGGTGATGCCAGCGATATCGTCGATCATCCGCGCCAGCGGCGCCAGCCCGTTGGTGGTGCAGGAGGCGTTGGAGACGATGCGGGCATTGCCCAGCAGTGCCTCGTTCGCACCCAGTACCACGGTGATCTCGGCGGCAGGCGAGGGGCCCGAGATCAGCACCTTGCCAGCGCCGGCACTGAGGCCCCTTGCGGCTACATCCGAGGATCGCGCGATTCCGGTGCAATCAAGCAGCACGTCCACGTCCGAGAGATCGACCCGCGCCAGATCGGCGCTGTGGGTGACCGGGATGGCCAGACCATCGACGATGAGGCTGTCGGCGCCGGTGGCGACATCGCCGCGCCAGGGGCCGAAGGTGCTGTCATATTCGAAGAGATAGGCACAGGTGTCGAGCGGTGCGATGTCGTTGATCAGAACCAGGTCTATATCGGTGGCCCGCGGCGCAGCCAGCAGCTGCCGCAGGATGGTGCGGCCGATGCGGCCGAATCCGTTGATCGCGAGTTTCATGGGCAAGCTATGGCAGGAGCTTTGAGTGATCTCAATGCTTTTGGGGGCCAGGTCGAAAGGATGTCTTTGGGGGAGGTTGCCGGGGCAGGCGCCATTTTCCTGCAAGGAAAATGGACAAGAAAATTGCTAATTTTCTTGTGTGGAAACCAAGGTTTCCACACCGGAATTCTTGCAGAATTCCGGTGGCTCGTAACAGCGCCACTCAACGCCGGGGCAGCGCCATGTGCCGGTTCACATCCTTGTAAAGAAGATAGCGGAACGGCCCCGGCCCGCCCGCATAGCAGGCTTGCGGGCAGAAGGCGCGCAGCCACATGTAATCACCCGCCTCGACCTCGACCCAATCCTGGTTCAGCCGGTAGACCGCCTTGCCCTCGAGCACATAGAGCCCGTGTTCCATCACATGGGTCTCGGCAAAGGGGATCACGCCGCCGGGCAGGAAGTTCACGATGGTGACATGCATGTCGTGGCGCATGTCCTCGGGGTCGACAAAGCGTGTGGTCGACCAGCGCCCCTCGGTGCCCGGCATCTCGTTGGGGGTGACATCCTGTTCGCGGATCACGAAGGGGGTCGGGGGATCGATCCCCTCGACCGCTTCATAGGCTTTGCGGATCCAGTGGAACCGGGCGGCGGGGCCAGCATGGTTACGCAGCCGCCACGGGTGGCCCGCAGGGATATAGGCATAGCCGCCGGGTTCCAGCACATGTTCGGCCCCGTCCAGCGTCAACGTCACCGCCCCTTCCACCACGAACAGCACCGCCTGCGCGCCCGGATCGGTGTCGGGCCGGTCGCTGCCGCCGCCGGGCTGAACCTCCATGATGTAATGCGAGAAGGTCTCGGCAAACCCGCTCAGGGGGCGGGCGAGGATCCAGGCCCGGGTACCCTGCCAGAAGGGCAGCTTGCTGGTGACGATGTCGCGCATCGTGCCCTTGGGGATCACCGCATAGGCCTGGGTGAACATGGCCCGGTCGGTCAGCAGCTGCTCTTGTCCGGGATGGCCGCCTTGGGGCGCGTAATAGCTTGGGTGTGCCATGGGTCCTCGTCTTGTCGTTCCGGTTAATCTGGGGCGTTGGCGGCGACAGTCCAAGTGCGGATGGCCAGATAGGATCCTTCGCCTTTATTTGAAGATTGACCGCCACGGGTCAGCCTGACGCGTTGGCGTCTGGCGCCGGGCCGTGTAATCATCGGACAGATCTACGCGCGTTGAGGAGAGAGCGATGAGACTGGTTGTGGCGTTTCTGCTGGCCGTGGGGCTTTTTGGTGCAAGTGCCGAGGCCAAGCCCCTTTCGCGCATCATCGCCGAACTGGGGCTGGAGCCCGAGGATTTCCAACTGATGGGCGCGGCCTCGCGGCAGTTGATCGTCGATGGCAAGCCCGTGGTGGGGCGAGAAAGCGGATGGGAGAATGCAACGACCGACTCGCAGGGAACCGTGCGGGTCGATGCGGTGCAGGGCGATTGTGCGGTGCTGCATCACGTGATCCGGCCCAAGGGCGCGCAAGACCCGCGTGTGATCGGCACCCGCCTGTGCAAAGGCGCGGATGGCGCCTGGACGCTGACGCCGTAAGGCAGGGCATCGGAGAGCTCTGCTCTGTTCGGGATGATTGGCTGCCGGTCCTATGCCCCGGTTCGCGCGATCTATGGGAAGAAGAGCGTTCTGGCCCCCGATTCACCGATGCTGCGGTTCGTGTGATTGTCGGCTATCTATGTAGGCCCGCGAGATTATCCCGCGGATTGACAATCCCGTGCCGTGACGATCACGGTTGTTGGATGATCCAGATGCAGCAAGACGTTCGTCAGTATGGCGATATGCCCTCTCGCGTGGTCGTGCTTCATGGCGGCCCCGGCGGCGCGGGAGAGGTTGAACCGCTGGCGCGTGAACTGGGAAACAGGGGCCATGCGGTACTGGAGCCTTTTCAGACGTGCCAAACAGTAGGTGGGCAGGTTGATGAACTCAGCTCACACATCGAACGTTTCTGTGCGCCACCTGTGACGGTGATCGGTTGGTCATGGGGCGCGTGGCTTGGATGTTTGCTCGCTGCGCAACGCGGGATGCTGGTCCGCAGGCTCATTCTTGTCGGCAGCGGACCGTTCGAGGAAAGCTATGCCAGTGCGATCAGAACCACAAAGAATTCCCGCCTGACGAAGGACCAGCGCAAAGAGATATCGCAGCTGCGTCCAACAGAAGGAGACCCGGCAGAAGTGGCGCGTTTCATCGCCCTCAGCGACATCGCGGATACCTACGCACGAGATACCTCGCAGCAACCGTTTGTCGCGTTCGACGGGGCGATACACGCAGCAGTTTGGGCCGAAGCGGTAGACATGCGCAGAAATGGCGCTCTTCTGGAAGCGGTTTGTGCCATTCGTTGCCCGGTTGTCGCAATCCATGGCGATTACGATCCAAGGCCGTCAGAGGGGGTGCAGATACCACTGCGAGCGGCGCTCCCATCAGCAGATTTCGTGCAACTCGAACGGTGCGGGCATAAACCGTGGCAAGAAACCTTTGCCAAGGCCGATTTTTATCGTGCGTTAGAGGCTGCAATCGTCTGAACGACAGGAACAGCGGGTCGACGCACAATGGAAATTTGCCCGCACTTGGGATCTTCGGGCAGAATGCGGCGGGTGCACCATTGCGCATACCTGTTCCCATCACGCGGTGCGTCGCGACCTATCGGCGTTGCGAGCGGTGCCCAAACCCGGCCAAGGCCTTGGGTCATTTGCTCTATTGCCGCAACCGGGGACCGGGGCTAGGCTTGCCGGCATCAAGCGTTTTTCACAGGGAAAGACACCGGATGAAATATACCGAAGAGCATGAGTGGCTGCTGGCCGAGGATGACCTTATCGTGGTTGGGATCACCGCCCATGCCGCCGAGCAGTTGGGGGATGTGGTGTTCGTGGAATTGCCCGAACCCGGCACCGAGGTCAGCAAGGATGACGAGATCGTGGTGATCGAATCGGTCAAGGCGGCCTCGGATATCCTGGCGCCGCTGGATGGCGAGATCGTCGAAGTGAACGAAGCGCTGATCGACAATCCCGGCATGGTCAACGAAGACCCGATGGGCGAGGCCTGGTTCTTCAAGATGCGCCCGTCCGACCTGTCGCCGATGGACGACTATATGGACGAGGCGGCCTATACCGATTTCATCAGCTGATTTGTCGCGCGTGCGTGCGGCAGGCGGCCGTTTTCCGCGCCGGAAAACGGCCCGGAAAACCCTGTTTTCCGGCACCCCCTCACGGATGGCGCTATTGGCCCGGCCACATTCGGGCCGGTGACGTTTCGTCACGCGGCTGGACATTCGCGCGCGCACCGCGCCATCCTCTTTCCAGACATTCCCCCGATCATCCGGGGGCAGGGAGGCAAGGCCATGAACATGACGTTCGCGATGCGCGACGAGAACCGCAAGCTTCTGGATCGCGTCGCGGCGATGATCCGGGACGAGATCATGCCGCTGGAGGAGGAATACCATGCCGAGATCGCCAAGGGCGATCGCTGGCAGTATACCGCCCGCCAGACCGAGATCCTCGAATGGCTCAAGGCCAAGGCCAAGGCCGCCGGCCTGTGGAACTTCTGGCTGACCGACAGTGACCGCGGGTTCGGCCTGACCACCGTCGAATACGCCTATTTCGCCGAAGAGATGGGCAAGACCCCGCTGGCGGCCGAGGTGTTCAACTGTTCCGCCCCCGACACCGGCAATATGGAAGTCTTCGAGCGCTATGGCAGCGAGAGGATGAAGCGGGACTGGCTGGCGCCGCTGCTGGATGGCCAGATCCGCTCGGCCTATCTGATGACCGAACCGGATGTGGCCAGTTCGGATGCCACCAATATCTCGATGTCCTGTGTCCGTGATGGCGACGACTATGTGCTGAACGGCGAGAAATACTGGGCCTCGGGTGCCGGTGATCCGCGCTGCAAGGTCTATATCGTGATGGTGAAAACAGGGGGCGAGGACGCACCCAAGCACCAGCGCCATTCGATGATCGTGGTGCCTGCCGGGGCCGAAGGCATCGAGATCCTGCGTCCGATGCTGGTGTTTGGTCACGACGACGCGCCGCATGGCCACATGCATATCCGCTTCACCAATGTGCGGGTTCCGGCCGAGAACATTCTGGTGGGCGAGGGGCGCGGCTTTGAGATCGCGCAAGGCCGGCTTGGACCCGGCCGCATCCACCATTGCATGCGTTCGATCGGTCAGGCCGAGATCGCGCTGGAACGCATGTGCAAGCGCGCGCTCGACAAGGAGGCGTTCGGCAAGAAACTCGCGCATCTGGGTGCCAATTACGACATCATCGCCGAATGCCGGATGGAGATCGAGATGGCGCGCCTGCTGTGCCTCAAGGCCGCCTGGATGATGGATCAGGGCGACGCCCGGGCCGCCGCGCCCTGGATCAGCCAGATCAAGGTGGTGGCGCCGCGCGTCTCGCTCAAGGTGATCGACGAGGCGATGCAGATGCATGGCGGTCAGGGGATCAGCCAGGACACGCCACTGGCCGCCGCCTGGACCGGTCAGCGCACCCTGCGCTTTGCCGATGGTCCCGACGCGGTGCACCGCCGCCAGATCGCCCGGACCGAGCTGAAGAAATACACCCAGGAAAAGGTCTGACTTCCGTGACGGCCCCGGTCTATTTCACAGAAACCGAACCGGGGCTGTTTGTCGGCAACGATCCGGCGCGCGGGCCGTGGTCGCCCGATCACTGCCATGCCGGGCCGGTCACCGGCCTGGTGGCGCGCGCGGCCGAGGCGGTCGCCGGGCCGGAGAAGATGCTGACCCGGCTGACGCTTGACGTGCTGAAACCGGTGCCTCTGGCAGGTATCCGGATCACCACCGAGATCGCCCGCAACAGCCGCACCCTGACCACGACCCGGCTGGCGTTGCATGACACGACGGGCACGCTGTGCCTCACCGGCACTTCGATGCACCTGGTGCGCAAGGAGCTGGGAGAGGTGCCCACCGCAACGGTGCCCGCTCCTGATTTTGCCCGCGCCCGTCCGGGCCCGGCCCTGCTGGTGGGCAAGCTGCATGACCAGCCCGCCTTTGGCCAGTATATCGAGATGGCCTATCCCGAGGGCGAGGATCTGGGGCCGGGGCCGAAAACCGTCTGGATGAAGGCGCCCCACCTTCTGGCGGGCGAGGTGCCTTCGCCGATTCAGGCGATCTGCCCGCTGGCCGATTGCGGCAACGGCATTTCCTGGAACGAGCCTCCGGTTCGGTTTGGCTTCATGAACACCGACCTGACCCTGCAAATTCACCGCGAACCGCAGGGCGACTGGTTCGCGGCCTCGGCGGTCTCGCATTGGCAGCCCAACGGTATCGGCATGTCGCAGGCGATCCTCTATGACACGCTCGGGCCGGTGGGCATGGCGCTTCAGACGCTTGTTCTGCATCCGATGGCGAAATAGCGCCGAGTTACAGAAAGATTCTGCGGCTGCGCTTCTCTTCTCCGTCCGGACCAGGCTCGACGATCAGCAAATCCGCTCCGTTCAGCTTTGCCATCGCAAGCGAGTGATAGACGATCAGGGCGCGGCGCACGACATCGGTCGGGGTTTCCGCTGGTGTTTCATTTTGAATTTCAGAAATCATCTCGCCCAGTTTCCCACTGAGTCGAACAGTCACCCGACCGCTGGATTTTTCTTCCGACATCTTGTCGCCTCCCCATCTGCGCCAGTGCCTGACTTGCGTTCATACGCATGAAGGCAAAGTGATTCTGATGGCGCAGTGTGTCGCCAGAGCACTTCTCGTCTGACATTGGTGTGTTTTGGCAGAAATTTTGGACCTGTTCAACACTAAATTTACCTAGCGTCATATGGACGGACAGATGCGCAAGATTTTATGCTATTTTAGCGCTAACATCGTGAAATTTAACATGTTTTCGAAATGCTCATTTAGGAAATCGTTTGCTCATCCGGCGGATTCGGGCCCGTCGGCCGATAGCGATCCAGGCCGAGGGGGGAAGCTGTTCATTTGTGTACAGTGAAATCCATGCTACGGTGAAGGAGTTCCTAAATGTCGGAACGATGTGAAATCTAGCAACTTTGTTATCAAGGAGAAACCGATGACCGTCTTTTCAACACTTCGAAATCCAGGGAGCTTCAACTGGAATATCAGTGGTATATTTCATTTTCTTGAAATCACCTTGGACTCTGCTTTCCGAGCCCGGCTGATTGCCAAATCTGACGATTGTCGCGTAGCCGGTCTGCCAATCCCCACCCGTTTCGCTTCCCTCGCACCGGCCTTTGCCGGAAATACCGAAGCCCATGTGACACGAAAGGAGAAGAACCGTGACAGGTCGCCAGAAAGGAAAGGAAACTGTACCTCGTAAACCCGACCCGCTGTTCGATCAGCTGGGGCCGGATGTAAAGTCCTCTTTGGAACGCAACACCTTTGCCGGATCATTCAGTCCAGAACTGAAACGCGCCATCCGACGTTTCGTATTCGAAGTTGCCATCATCCTGGTCGCCACACTGATCATCTTCGCGGCAACCAAGGCATATGCCCACTACATTTCCGACGATTTCGGCGGGTCAAAATTCCCGGCCAATATCGAACAGATGGACAAGCATGCGCCACCCACAAGTTGCCGGAAACCACAATACTGGAGATGGAACAGTGAGTCCTTCAAAATCTGAGACCGAGAGCGATGGCTCTCAAACTTGACCCGCCCGATCTGATCGCGGCGGGTTTTTCTTTGGTGGCGATGGCGAAATAGCGCCGCAGCCGCGCCTGCCCGGATTGTCAGCCCTGCACCCGCGCCCTATCGTCTGGCCATGCGTCGGATTGCCCTTGCCCTCTCTTTGTTGTTCCCTGCGCCGCTGACGGCGCATCCGCATGTGTTCATCGACACCGGATTCGAGCTGATCTTTGCCCCTGATGGGGCGTTGACTCAAGTGCGGGTCACCTGGGCCTATGACGATTTCTATTCGTTGGTCATCCTCGAGGAACTGGGAATGGACCCCGATGGCGATGGCAGCCTGACACCCGAGGAACAGGCGCAATTGGCGGGGTTCGATGCGCAATGGATCGACGGCTATAACGGCGATCTCGACCTGCGGTTGGGCGATCAGCCACTGGCGCTGTCCGGCCCGCTGGAGCCCACCGCCACCACCGAGGCTGGACGGATCGTGTCGACCCATCTGCGCGCGGTTACTGGTGGCGGGGTGGGGGCGGGCGCGCCCCTGTCGCTGCGCCCTTATGACGAGAGCTATTACACCGCTTACGAGGTTGCGCGCCCGGTCACGATGAGCGGCCGCGACGATTGCCTGCTGGAGCGGTTCGAGCCCGATATCGACGGGCAGTTGGCGGAAATGCAGCAGATGCTGCTGCGCATCGACGCCGATGCCGATCTGGAGGAGATGGATATCCCCCTGATCGGCGCTGAATTTGCCACCGAGATCCGCGTCACATGTCCCGGCTCGTGATCGTTCCGGTTGCGCTTGTGCTGGCCCTCTTGGGCTGGTTCTGGCTCAGCGGCGGTTTCGACCAGCTGACGCTGTGGGCGGCGGGCGAGCAACGGGATTTTCAGAACCGGATCGCCCAGGCGCTGCGCGGATTGCGCAGCGGGCAGGGTGAGGCGCTGATGCTGCTGTTGTCGGTCTGTTTCGCCTATGGCTTCTTTCACGCGGTCGGGCCTGGCCACGGCAAGGTACTGATCGGCGGCTATGGGCTGGGTCGGCGGGTGCCGGTTCTGCGGCTTGCGGCGATTGGGCTGGCGGCGAGCCTGGGCCAGGCGGTTACTGCGATCGCGCTGGTTTATACCGGGGTAATGGTGCTGGATCTGGGGCGTCAGCATCTGGTCGGCGTGACCGAGCGGATCATGGCGCCCGCCAGCTATGCCGCCATCGGGTTGATCGGCTGCTGGCTGGTCTGGCGCGGGGCCCGGCGGCTGCTGGCCACCCAGAAACCCACGCACCACCATCACCATCATGACGGCGAGACCTGTTCTCATTGCGGCCACAAGCACGGCCCCAGCCTGAGCGAGGTCGAGCAGATCGGCACCCTGCGCGAGGCGCTGGCGCTGATTGCGAGCATCGCGATCCGGCCCTGCACCGGGGCGCTGTTCGTGCTGATCCTGACCTGGCAGATGGGCATCGCTTTGGCCGGAATCGCCGGAACACTAGCCATGGCGCTGGGCACCGCCAGTGTGACCGTCGGGGTCGGGCTGGCCTCGGCCGGGCTGCGCGGCGGGGTGCTGGGCGCGGCCTCGGCCTGGCGCTTTGCCGGCGTCGCCCTGCCGATGGTCGAGCTTGCCGCCGGTCTGCTCGTTGCGACCCTTGCCGGCGGGCTGTTCCTGAGTGCGATCTAGGCGCGCCGGGTGATGAAGTTGCGGACCAGATCGACCATCACCGGGGCCAGTTTCGGGGTGATGATATGGCCCATGCCCTCGATGGCGTGAAACTCGGATGCGGGGATATGGGCGGCGATCTCTTCGCCCATTTCCAGTGGCACCAGCGTGTCCTGCCTGCCGTGGATCACCAGACAGGGCAGGTCGAGCTGGCGCAGGCCGGGGCGCCGGTCGGGCGCGTGCAGGATCGCCAGCACCTGCCGGTTCTTTCCCGCCGCATCGACACCGCGGGCCCAGGCGCGCTCGGCCATCGCGCGGATATCGGCCTCGGGCATCGGATAGCCGGGGCTGCCCCACAGCCCGTGTTCGGCGATCTGCGCCTCCAGATACTCTGGCTGGCTTGTGTCGCGCACCAGCAGATTCGCGGCCAGTGCCAGCAGCGCCTCGCGCCCTTCGCCCGCGCGCTCGGTAAAGGGGCGGCAGGCGGTCATCACGATGGTTGCCGACAGCACCCGGCCGGGGTGGTCGATGCAAAGCTGTTGCAGCACCGCGCCCCCCATCGAGATGCCAAAGAAATGCGCGCGTTCGATCCCCAGCGCATCCATCAGGCCGGTGATGTCATCCACCATATCCTCGATCCCATAGGGTTTGGGCAGGTCCGCGCCTGCCGCCAGCGCCGCCAGAATGTCGTCGGCACTGTCGGGCACGCCCGGCGCCGGGCAGCGCCGGGACAGTCCCACGTCGCGGTTGTCAAAGGCGATCGTCCGGAACCCGGCGGCGGCAAAACCGGCGCCCAGCTCCTTGGGCCAATGCACCAGCTGGCTGCCCTGGCCACGGATCAGGATCAGCGGCACCCCGTCCGCCGGCCCGCTCTGCTCGACTTCCAGGTAAATCCCGTTCGCTTCGACCCGCATCGATCCTGCCCCTGATGTTGACCGGGCAAATCTGCGCAAGCGGGCGGGGGATGTAAACCGGTTTGGCGCGCGGCGCTCGATCAGTGCAGATTTTCACATCACCGATGTTGACTCGGCTCTTTCCACCCCCTAGCTATGCGCCGTTAGCACTCGTCAGACCTGAGTGCTAATGCCTCTGTGAGAGAGCAGGGGGAGGGAAACAAACTTTGAGCCTCAAGGAGCTGCAAAGATGGCATTGAAACCGCTTCATGACCGCGTGCTGGTTCGCCGTACCGAAAGCGAAGAGAAAACCGCAGGCGGCCTGATCATCCCCGATAGCGCCAAGGAAAAGCCCAGCGAAGGCGTGGTTGTCGCCTGTGGCGAAGGCGCCCGCAAGGATAGCGGCGAGCTGATCGCGATGGCAGTCAAGTCCGGTGACCGGGTTCTGTTCGGCAAGTGGTCGGGCACCGAAGTCACCGTCGACGGCGAAGAACTGCTGATGATGAAGGAAAGCGACATCATGGGGATCATCGAGTAAGCCACGCGCTTCTCTGATCTCTGGTCGCATCATTCCAAACATATTTCTCAAGGAGAAAGAACATGGCTGCTAAGGACGTCAAGTTCAATACCGAAGCCCGCAACAAGATGCTCAAGGGCGTCAACATCCTGGCCGACGCGGTCAAGGTGACCCTGGGCCCCAAAGGCCGCAACGTGGTTCTGGACAAGAGCTTCGGCGCGCCCCGCATCACCAAGGACGGTGTGTCGGTCGCCAAGGAAATCGAACTGGAAGACAAGTTCGAGAACATGGGCGCGCAGATGGTGAAAGAAGTCGCCAGCCGCACCAATGACGAGGCCGGCGACGGCACCACCACCGCCACCGTGCTGGCCCAGGCCATCGTGCGCGAAGGCATGAAATCGGTTGCCGCCGGCATGAACCCGATGGATCTGAAGCGCGGCATCGACCTGGCCACCGCCAAGGTTGTCGAGGCCATTAAGGCAGCCTCGCGCCCCGTCAACGACAGCGCCGAAGTGGCGCAGGTCGGCACCATCTCGGCCAACGGCGAATCCGAAATCGGCCGCCAGATCGCCGAAGCCATGCAGAAGGTCGGCAACGAGGGTGTCATCACCGTCGAAGAGAACAAGGGCCTGGAAACCGAGACCGACGTGGTCGAGGGCATGCAGTTCGACCGTGGCTACCTGTCGCCCTATTTCGTCACCAACGCAGACAAGATGATCGCAGAACTCGAAGACTGCATGATCCTGCTGCACGAAAAGAAACTGTCCTCGCTGCAGCCGATGGTTCCGCTGCTCGAGCAGGTGATCCAGTCGCAAAAGCCGCTGCTGATCATCGCCGAGGATGTCGAAGGCGAAGCGCTGGCCACCCTCGTGGTGAACAAGCTGCGCGGCGGCCTGAAAATCGCAGCCGTCAAGGCACCGGGCTTCGGCGATCGCCGCAAGGCCATGCTGCAGGACATCGCCATCCTGACCGGCGGTCAGGTGATCAGCGAAGACCTGGGCATGAAGCTCGAGTCCGTCACCATGGACATGCTGGGCACCGCCAAGAAAATCTCGATCACCAAGGACGAGACCACCATCGTTGATGGCGCAGGCGAGAAGGCCGAGATCGAAGCACGTGTTGCCCAGATCCGCACCCAGATCGAAGAGACCACCAGCGACTACGACCGTGAAAAGCTGCAAGAGCGCGTGGCCAAGCTGGCCGGCGGTGTTGCCGTGATCCGCGTCGGTGGCATGACCGAAGTCGAAGTGAAAGAGCGCAAGGACCGCGTCGATGACGCCCTGAACGCCACCCGCGCAGCCGTGCAGGAAGGTGTTGTTGTGGGCGGCGGTGTCGCTCTGGTTCAGGCAGGCAAGGTTCTGGCCGACCTGGAAGGCGCAAATGCCGACCAGACCGCCGGTATCAACATCGTGCGCAAGGCCATCGAAGCGCCGCTGCGCCAGATCGCCGAGAACGCAGGCGTCGACGGCGCCGTGGTTGCCGGCAAGGTGCGCGAATCGGGCGATGCCTCGTTCGGCTTCAACGCGCAGACCGAAGAATATGGCGACATGTTCAAGTTCGGCGTGATCGACCCGGCCAAGGTTGTCCGCACCGCTCTGGAGGATGCGTCCTCGGTTGCCGGTCTGCTGATCACCACCGAAGCTATGGTTGCCGACAAGCCGCAGAAAGACGCCCCCGCAGGCGGCGGCATGCCCGACATGGGCGGCATGGGCGGCATGATGTAAAAGGCGATTTCGCCTGAACATCATCTGTAAAAGGTGCGTGTTCATAGGCCCTTGGGCCTATGTGATACCCACCCTTCGCAGTAGAATACCGGGGCCGCCCTTGGGCGGCCCCTTTGTTTTTCCACCCGCCGCAGCTGGCAGAGTCTCGCCGGTTTCGATTACGGGGAAAGAAAACGATTGGGTGACCGTGACCTTGCGGGCCATGCGGTGTATGCCGAACCCGCCGATCGGGGCGAATTGAACCGCCCTTAGTCTAGCGAAAGTTGATCTTTGCATGAAACCATTCCCGCCCGCCGTATTTCCCGATCTGGTCGACGCCTTGCTGCGCGCGGCCTTCGATACCGGGGCCGAGGCGGATCTGGTGCGCGAATTGCGCGCCGACCGGGATATCGCCACCGAGGTCACCTTTCAGGAACATGGCGAGTTGCTGGGTTATGCGGCGCTGTCCTGGATGCGCTCGCCCGATGGCTGGCTGTGTTTGGCCCCGCTGGCGGTGGCGCCCGGGGCGCAGGGGCGGGGCATCGGTTCGAAAGTGCTGCAACTGACCCTGAAATGGGCGGCCGAGCGCGATCTGATGATCGTGGTACTGGGCGATCCCGCCTATTACGAGCCGCGCGGCTTCTCGCAGGCCCGCGCGGCCGAGCTGCGCGCGCCCTATCCCAACGAACACCTGATGCTGGCCGGGCGCGGCAGTGAGGCACCCAAGGCACGGCTGGTCTATCCGCTGGCGCTGGAGCCGCGCTGACGCGGAAGTGTCTGTTGCGGCGCCCCGCGATCCTGTAGGCCGGGTTTATGCGCCTGTTTCTGCTCACTGCCCTGACCATGACCGCCTTTGCCGCCAACTCGGTCCTGAACCGGCTGGCGGTCGCCCAGGGTTGGGCCGATCCGGGTGGCTTTGCCATTCTTCGGGTGCTGGCCGGTGCTGCCATGCTGACGGTGCTGGTTCTGGCGCAGGGCCAGCGGCTGCCGCTCTGGCGGCGACGCCGGCTGTTGGGGGCGGGATCGCTCACCCTCTACATGGTCGGGTTCTCGCTGGCCTATCTGACGTTGGATGCCGGGCTGGGCGCGCTTATCCTGTTCGGTGTGGTGCAGATCGCCATGTTCGGCTGGAGCGCCGCAACCGGCGCACCGCCGACGATGCGGCAGATGGCCGGTGCGGCGATCGCCTTTGGCGGGCTGGTCTGGGTGCTCTGGCCCTCGGGCGCCTTTCGTGTCGATGCGGGCGGGGCGGGGTTGATGGCGCTCGCCGGGATCGGCTGGGCCGCCTATACGCTGGCGGGGCGGCGCGAGGCGGATGCGCTGGCCGCGACGGGGGCCAATTTCGCGCTGGCGCTACCGTTGACCGCCGCTGCGATCCTGCCGGTCACGGGAGTGCCCGCGATGTCGGGCGCGGGCCTGCTGCTGGCAACGGTGTCGGGGGCGGTCACCTCGGGGCTGGGCTACGCACTGTGGTACCGGTTGGTGCCCGCCTTGGGACCGGTCCGGGCGGCGACGGTACAGCTCAGCGCGCCGGTTATCGCGGTCCTGGGGGGCGTGTTGCTGCTGGGTGAGACGGCCCCGCTGCGCCTGCTTCTTGGCGGTGCGGTGCTGCTGGGTGGGATCGCGCTGTCGATCCGGCGCGCGCCTGACGCTTGAACCTTTCGCTGCGCCGCAAATCGCAGTATGCCGCGCGCATGCGTTGTCTGCCGATCCTCCTTCTCTGCCTGCTGCCCGGCACTCTCTGGGCCGATTGCGTCGTGCTGCTGCATGGGCTGGCCCGGACCGAAGCGTCGCTGTCGGTGATGGACCAGGTGTTCGAGGCGCGCGGGCTGCGGGTGGTGCGCCCGGGCTATCCCTCGACCGACATGTCGATCCCGGACCTGGCGCGCGAGACCCTGCCGCCCGCGGTCGCCGCCTGCGGCGACGAGACGGTGCATCTGGTCGCCCATTCCATGGGGGGGATCCTGATCCGCTACTGGCTGCTCAGCAACCGGCCCGCAAAGCTGGGCCGGGTGGTGCTGCTGGGCCCGCCCAATCAGGGCAGCGAACTGGTTGACGAGCTGGGCGCCTGGGAGGTGTTCGGCCGCCTGAACGGCCCGGCCGGGCTGGCGCTGGGCACCGGTCCCGACAGCGTGCCGCGCGGCCTGCCGCCGGTGGATTACCCGGTGGGCGTGATCGCGGGCGATCAGTCGCTGAACCCGATCTTCTCGTCGATCATCCCCGGCCCGGACGATGGCAAGGTCTCGGTCGCCTCGACCCGGGTGGCGGGCATGGCTGACCATATGGTGCTGCCGGTCACCCATACCTTCATGATGAACAACCCGCGCGTCATCGCGCAGACCCTGCATTTCATCGAGACCGGTCATTTCGATGCCGATCTGTCATGGCTCGATGCGGTGTTCGAGACGATCGACCGCGTCTGCCTGCGCAGCGAATGCTGGGAAGGCCCGGGGGGGAGAGAGAGATGAACGGCGTTGAGCTGACCCTGACCGGGGCCGAGGTGCTGTTGCCCGGTGGCCCGGCCCGCCGTGATCTGTGCCTGTCGGGTGGGCAGGTGGTTGACGCGCCCGCCGGGCGCCAGGTCGACCTGAGCGGGTATCTGGTGCTGCCCGGCATTGTCGATCTGCATGGCGACGGGTTCGAACGGCATATGGCCCCACGCCGGGGCGCGATGAAGGAGATGGGCGAAGGCGTGGTTGCCGCCGAGGCGGAACTGGCCGCAAATGGCATCACCACCGCCGTCCTCGCCCAGTTCTGGAGTTGGGAGGGCGGGCTGCGCGGCCCCGATTTCGCCGCCGGCGTGTTCCAGGCGATCCGGCAGGTGCAGGGCAGTCTGGTCACCGACCTCATCCCGCAGCTGCGCTTTGAAACCCATCTGCTCGAAGATTACGCAGCCCTGCCTGACAGGTTGGCCGAATGGCAGGTCCCCTATGTCGTGTTCAACGACCACCTGCCCCATGACCGGCTGGCCGAGGGGCGCAAACCGCCCCGGCTGGCGGGGCAGGCGCTGAAGGCTGGCCGCAGCCCCGAAGCACATCTGGCGCTGTTGCAGGCACTGCATGCCAATGGCCCGCAGGTGCCAGCGGCACTGGACAAGCTCTGTGCCGAACTTCACCGGCGCGGAGTGCGCATGGGCAGTCATGACGACCACAGCGCCGAAGATTGCGCCACCGGGCAGGGGCGCGGGCTGACGATATCTGAATTCCCCGAAACGCTCGAAGCGGCCGAGGCGACGCGGGCCAGCGGCGGCCATGTCATTCTCGGCTCGCCCAACGTGGTGCGCGGTGGGTCGCACAAGGGCAATGTCAGCGCGCTCGACCTGATCACCATGGGCCTGTGTGACGCGCTTGCCTCGGACTACCACTATCCCAGCCCCCGCCGGGCGGCGCTGATGCTGGTGCGTACGGGTCTTCTCGACCTCGCCGCCGCCTGGGCGCTTGTCAGCAGCGGTCCGGCGCGGGTTCTTGGGCTGGACGACCGGGGAGAGCTTGCGCCCGGCAAGCGCGCCGATCTGGTGATCCTCGATGCACAGAGCCACCGGGTCGCCGCGACGTTTGCGGCTGGCCGGGTCAGTTATATGTCGGGCGATGTGGCGACACGCTTTCTGGCCTGAGCCCTTTCACTTTGCCCCAAAATACTCCCGCCGGAGGCATCGCGCGCAGCGCGATAGGGGCTGCGCCCCGCCTCAGGCCCAACGGGCCGTCGGCGGGGCGCGCGAAATCCGTGCCGGATTTCGCCGCCTGCCTCAACCGTTCCGCTTCATCCGGTTGACATGGCCCATCTTGCGGCCGGGCTTGGCCTCGGCCTTGCCATAGAGATGCAGTGCCAGATCACGCTCGCGCGCCAGCTCGGGTATCCGGTCCATGTCGGCGCCGATCAGGTTCTCCATCACCACATCGGTATGCCGCTGCCCGTCGCCCAGCGGCCATCCCGCCACCGCGCGGATATGCTGTTCGAACTGGTCCACGGCGCAGCCGTTCTGGGTCCAGTGTCCCGAGTTATGCACCCGGGGCGCGATCTCGTTCACGATCAGCCCGGCAGGGGTCACGAACAGCTCGACCCCCATCACACCCACATAGTCGAGCGCGTTCAGGATCCGCGCCGCCAGCAGCACCGCGTCGGTGCGCTGCGCCGCGCTCAGCCGCGCGGGCACGGTGGTGGTGTGCAGGATACCGTCGCGATGCACGTTCTCGCCGGGATCGAAACAGGCGACCTGCCCGTCGAGCCCGCGCGCGGCGATGACCGAGACCTCGTGGCTGAACTGAACGAACCCTTCCAGGATCGCGGGCGCGCCGGCCATGTCGGCCAGCGCCGCCGCGGCATCCCCGGGCGCTTTCAGCCGCGCCTGTCCCTTGCCGTCATAGCCAAAGCGCCGGGTCTTGAGGATCGCGGGCGTGCCGATCTCAGCAATCGCGGCCTCGAGGCTCTCCAGATCGGTCACATCGGCAAAGGGCGCCGTCATCAGGCCCAGATCGCGCAGAAAGCTTTTCTCGGTCAGCCGGTCCTGGCTCACCCGCAGCGCCTCGCGCTCGGGGCGGATGGGGCGGTGCGCCTCAAGGATGTCCAGCGCCTCGGTCGGGATATTCTCAAACTCATAGGTGATCACGTCGACCGAGGCGGCGAACTGTGCCAGCGCTTCGGCGTCGTCATAGCCTGCGGTGGTGACCCGGTCGGCCACCTGACCGGCGGGCGGGTTGGCGCCCGGTTCATAGATATGGGTGACAAAGCCCAGCCGCGCGGCGGCAACCGAGAGCATCCGGCCCAACTGGCCGCCACCCAGAATACCGATCCGGGCGCCCGGTTTCAGAGCCTCACTCATCGACCGGCTCCTCGGGGATCGAGGCAGAAAGCGCCGCGCGCCAGGCGTCCAGCCGTTCGGCCAGGCCTGCGTCCTGCAGGGCGAGGATGCCGGCCGCCATCAGCCCCGCATTGGCGGCACCCGCCGCGCCGATCGCCATGGTCGCAACCGGATAGCCCTTGGGCATCTGCACGATGGAGTAAAGCGAATCGACCCCCGACAGCGCCCGGGTCTGCACCGGCACGCCAATGACCGGCACCCGCGTCTTGGACGCCATCATGCCCGGCAGATGCGCGGCCCCGCCGGCCCCGGCGATGATCACCTGCAAGCCGCGCCCCACGGCGGCGCGGCCATAGTCCCACAGCCGGTCCGGGGTGCGATGCGCCGAGACGATCCGCGCCTCGTAAGCCACGCCCAGCTCATCCAGAATTTCCGCTGCACCCTTCATGGTCGGCCAGTCCGACTGGCTGCCCATGATGATCCCTACCTTGACCCCGGCCATGTGCCCCGCCCTCTGTGGAAAGAGCGCGCACTATAGCCAAAACCGGCCAACTGGCAATGCGGTATGGCGGCGTGCCGGGACAGGCCGGATCAGGCGATGATATCGGGAGTCAGACGGTCCTCGAGCATCGCGATGATATCCTTGAGGCGCAGCTTCTGCTTCTTCAGACGCTTCACCGTCAGCTGATCGGCGGTGCCCTTTTCCTCCAGCGCGGCGATGGCCTCGTCCAGGTCACGGTGCTGGCGCCGGAACACTTCCAGCTCGACCCGCAGAACCTCATCAGTTTTCATCGACATATCGCTGGGTGCGTTCATTCGGGCGACTCGCAGGTCTGTTTCCAAGGTGCTGCAAAGAATACGCTTTTACGCTGATTTCGACCAGACCTTGTGGTGTGTCCGATTTCTTCCCATATTCTCTATCAAGCGGTTGCCGGTTTCGGGGCCGCGCGTGAACGTCGCTTTGACCATAAGGACGAGAGAAACGTGTCGAAACTTACTCTGGGCTCTTACCCGCATATGCTGGGCTTCGAGCAGCTG
>Ga0157387_15444_pt1 | contig 105868 bp, 87 predicted proteins | sample T8_LowC_AmetaT_FD_116788 | JGI IMG/M metagenome (GOLD analysis project Ga0157387, IMG submission 116788) | Metatranscriptome of Roseovarius nubinhibens ISM and Alexandrium tamarense co-culture from University of Georgia, USA - T8_LowC_A metaT... ... | reverse complement strand
CGAGGCCAATATCCGCACGCCTGACAACGCCAACACGGTGCTGGGCGCCGGGCGGGCCGATCTGGTGTCGATCGTGCGTGCCCAGATCGCCGACCCGCATCTGGTGGCCAAGGCCGAACGCGGCGCACCCGAAGACATTCGCGGTTGCCTCAGCTGCAACCAGCAATGCTGGGGTCGGCGCGGACGCGACTACTATATCTCCTGCCTGGTGAACCCCTCCGCCGGGCATGAATACCTCTGGGGCGGTGACCGGTTCACGCCCGCGCAGACCCCCAAAACCGTGCTGGTGGTGGGTGGTGGCCCTGCCGGGCTGGAATGCGCCCGGGTGGCTGCCGAACGCGGGCACCGGGTGATCCTGGCCGAGGCGGGGCCGGAACTGGGTGGCCAGTTCCGGCTCGCCGGGCTGCAACCGCGTCGGGCCCAGATCACCGACCTGATCGGCTGGTACGAACGGCAGCTGCGGCAACTTCAAGTCGAGATCCGCCATAACACCTATCTTGATGCCCAGGACGTCGCCACCATCGGCGCCGATGCCGTGATATTGGCCACCGGCTCCGCCCCGCCGGAAACGGGGTTCCAGAAGGCGCTGCCGCAGGTCACCCGCTTGCCGGGGATCGAACGCGGGCAGGTCTGGTCCATCCACGACGTGATGACCCGTGCCGCCCGGCTGGGGGACCATGTCGTGCTGCTGGACGAGGCAGGCAACTGGCGCGGCATCGGCACCGCCTGGCATCTGGCGGAAAAGGGCCACAAGGTCACCATCGTCACCCCCGACCCGATGATCGGGCGGGAACTGGCGCGCTCGGCCACCGATTTCCCCGCCCGCGCCACGCTGGCGGGGCTAGGGGTGCGTTTTGTCACTGAAAGCGCCCTGACAGGGTGGAGCGATGCGGGCGCCGAGGTGGTGTCGCTGTTGACCGGAGAGACCGAGGTGCTCACCGCCGACAGCCTTGTGCTGGCCACCGCCAACACGCCTGAAACCGGGCTGGCGCAAGAGTTGCGGGCCATGGGGATCGAGGCCACCAGCATCGGCGACGCCGCCGCCCCGCGCCTGGCCGCCGCCGCGATCCATGAGGGCCGCAAGACCGGTTTGGCGCTCTAACCGCCCAAGGACACAGCCCGTGTCCGCGCCAATTCGGTTTTGAGCCGATCCAGCATTCCACCCCGGCGGGCGGGCCAGTCAGCGGCATCCGTCGCCTCGATCTCTTGCAGCAATGAATGCAGATCAGCACGACCCAGAATCGCCGCCGACCCGGCCTGTTCATGCACCCGCGCCTTGAGCGTCTCACTCAGCTCCGTGTTGGCGAGATCATCGCAAACCGCATGCAGCGCATCGACCATGCCCAAAAGGTGACGCTGATACTCTGCCATTCCGAACCGGCGGATGAACTCCCGCGCGGTCGAGCGCTCTGCCTCGGCCTCGGGCCGCAGGAGCAGGCCGCTCAACATCTCTTGCAGCTGGAGCATCGAGATCGGCTTGGCCAGAAATCCGTCGAACCCGGCGGCGGCGAACCTCTCCTTGTCCTCGTCGCGCACATTGGCGGTGATCGCGATGGCGCGCACGGGGCCATTGGGGCCCTCTTGTGCCCGGATTTCTCGCAAGGTCTCCAGCCCGTCCTTGCCCGGCATACTGATATCGACCAGCAACAGATCGTACCGGGCACTTTTGGCGGCGGCAACGCCCTCGAACCCGTCGCGGGCCAACACGACCTGACAGCCGAACTCCTCCAGCATGTCCAGAAGCAGCATCCGGTTGATGTCGTTATCCTCGATCACCAGCACCCGCTTGCCCTTCAGTGGTCCGGGTTCCGGCTGGCCCCGTTCTTTCTCGCTGGCGAGTTCAACCGCTTCTCCCGGCTCCAGCGGCAAGCGGATCAGGAACAGGCTGCCCTCATGCTCGATACTTTCGACCTCGATCTCGCCGCCCATGGCCCAGACCAGCCGCCGGGTGATGCTGAGCCCCAACCCGGTGCCCGGGTTTTCGCGGGCATAGGCGGTGTCGATGGTGACGAATTCGTCGAAAATCCGCTCGATATCCTTGGCGGGAATGCCCAGACCGGTATCCGATATGCGGAACTCGATCATCCGGTCATCGTTCAACCTCTCCACTTCCAGTGAAATCTCGCCGTTGCGGGTGAACTTGATCGCGTTTCCCAGCAGATTCACCAGGGCCTGTTGCAAGGCGATCCGGTTGCCCAACACAACTCCCGGATCGTCACCGACCAGAGTGGTTTGCAGCCGGTTGCCCCGCTCTTCGGCGGCAGCGGTCAGGCTCTCGGTCAGGCGCCGGACCATCGGCAACAGCGCAAAGGGTTCTTTCGGGAACTCGATCATTCCGGATTCCAGCCGCGACAGGTCGAGAACCCGGTTGACCTGGGTCAGCAACAGCTCGCCCGAGACCCGGATCGCCCGCACCAGGCGCACCTGCTTTGGCGACAGCTCGTCACGTTCCATCAGGTCCAGCGAGCCGAGAATGCCGTTCAGCGGCGTTCGCATTTCGTGGCTCATCACTGTCAACAACTGCGCCTTGGCCTGGGCGCCCGCCTGTGCGGTATCGCGCGCCTCGCGCAGATCGTCTTCGGTCTTCAGCCGGTTGGTGATGTCCCGCAGGAACGAGATGAACACCAGCTGGTCGCTGGTCTCGGCCAGCGAGATTGACAGTTCGATCGGAAACACCTCGCCCGATTTCCGCATCCCCTCCAGACGCAGGTGGCCCCTGCCGACCACCCGGCTGGTGCCATGTTCGCGAAACCGTCGCATCCCCTCTTCGTGGCGGGCGCGGTAATGGGGCGGGATGATCAGGTCGGACATCGGCTGGCCCAGCGCCTCGCTGCGGGAATAGCCGAACATGGCCTCGGCACCGCCGTTGAATTCGATGATATGGCCCTCGGTATCCACCACCAGCACCGCATCCAGCGCAGATTTCACTGCAGCCTCGAACCGCGATTTCACCGCCTCCTTTTCCGCCGAGACCACCTGACTGCTGCGGTAGAGCCGCAGCAAGAGCAGCGCAACGATTGTCAGCGCCACCAGCAATCCCAGCACCGACAACGCCAGCCGCCGGAGGGTCTCGGACACTTTCAGCCGCTGGGTATCAGCGGCACGGGCCGAGGTATTGACGATCGTCAGCGCCAGGTCCCGCACCTCGGGCGACGCCTGTTCGACCAGGTGCGCCAACTCGGGCAGACGGTCGGCAAGTATCGGTTCAGGCGCATCGATGATCGGCACGCTTTCGGCCAGGAACGCCCGCAGCGACTGCAGCCGCTCCTGCACTTCGGGAATCTCGCGCGCCTGATCATAAAGCGCCCCGCGCAGCACGATCTGGGTGCGGCTGTAGAAAATGTCGAACCGGGTTCGCAACTGCTGGATATCGCCCTGCCCTCCGTCGCGCGCCTTGAGCGCCGCGCTCTGAAGTCGCAGCAGTTCGACTTCGAGCTGCGACATGTTCCAGCGGATATCGTCCGACGCCGCTGTCGACAGGGTGTCGAGCCGCACCATCGCCTCGCGACCGAGCAGCGCCGAATACCCGATCAGCACCAGCACGAGTGCAATCCAGAAACCGGTCTTCAACCGGCGGCGAAACGATCTGGTCGAACCTGTGGCGATCTCGGCACCCCGGCGCTGGTTACTTTGGCACCTCCAGCCGGATCAGCTGCCAGATGCTGCGGGCATAATATTCTTCGGTGTTATAATCCGGATTATCGTCATAGGGATAGATGATCCACAAGGGCCCCTTGTCGCGTACCGACATCTGTTCGCCGTTGCGCAGATACGCCACCACCGGGCCGGGCCGCGTTGCATCCGAGGTCGGGATGTCGATCAGGTAATCGTTCAGCGCCACGGCAGTGATCGTGCCCTCAACGGCATCCACATGATCCAGCAGATCGCGCAAGGAGACGCCCTGAAATACCTGAATCCCGTCGGTCCAGATGGTGCTTGTGCGGATCTCGCTGACCGGCAGCGCCCTTAGCGCGTCCAGATCGAAACTGATGGCAGAGCCATCGGAACCGGTAACGGCAAGTACCTCTTCTCCCGCCTTTGCCACCTGCCCAACACTCGCGAGAAGCAATCCGGCCACCAGAATTGGAACGCGTCCGATCGCCCTCATCCTCACCTCCAGAACATCGTTACCCTTTGCGCCATTATGTCAGCCCCCCCTTTGGGAAACACAACGCTTCGGGTTAGTCTGGTATCCTTTTGTATAGCTCTAATGCACAATAGCGTGAGAAACACGGCCTTGAATGCAACAACCCAGCCCCGGAGCACGCGCTTCCCGAAACATTTTTGGGGATGCCAAACTCACCGAAAGGCGCCAAAGTGACGTGGGGTCATTCGCGTCCTGCGGAGACCCCGAATGAGGACAATTTTCCAGGCGCCGCACTGGTAGCCCCGCCCAGCCGAAGCTAAGATGTTCTCAATTGCAGAACATGAAATTTGGACAATGCATGCGAATACTTCTGGCCGACGATCACGCCTTGGTACGGGATACGATCTCGGTCTACTTGCAGAGCGAGGGTGATGCCGAGGTGGTCGCAGTGCCCGATCTCGGCGCCGCAATGCGGGCCGCCGATACCGAGGGTCCTTTCGATCTGATCCTGCTTGATTTCAACATGCCCGGAATGAACGGCCTGGATGGTTTGCGTGCGGCCATCCGCCATGCGCCCGATACTCCGGTCGCGCTGCTCAGCGGAAGCGCCCCCAATCGGGTCGCACAAGAGGCGGTCGATGCGGGCGCTGCCGGTTTTGTCCCCAAGACGCTAGCGGCCAAGAGCCTGTTACACGCCGTGCGCTTCATGATAGCCGGAGAGGTCTTTGTGCCAAGTACCGTCCTGCAAGCGCCCGAAGCCCCCTCGGACGGCGGATTGACCGCGACTCTCAGCCGGCGCGAGAAACAGGTGCTCGGCGGATTGTGTCGCGGCTTGCCCAACAAGGAGATCGCCCGCGAGCTGGACTTGCAGGAAGTGACGATCAAGCTGCATGTCCGTACCTTGTGCAAGAAGCTGAACGCCAAGAACCGCACCCAGGCCGCGATGATCGCAAGGGACGCGGGTTTCGAATAGCGCCGCTGAGCCGACCCGGCCCGAGGGCATGCGGTGCGAGTGCCCCCTCGCCCATGCGAGAAAGATCGTCAGGACCCATCGTCCCGGGAGCATAGGCTGAATGGGTCCCGACTCTAGCGGCGCGTTTTCTTCTTGGCCCAGAACGGCGGCACCTCACCGGCCATGATGCACCCATAGGGATCGATGTAATCCTCGATCTCAGCCAGATCATAAGACCTGATCTGATCGACCACCGACCCCGCCTTCTTGTAGCTCGACGGCAGTTCGGACGCGTCGACCCCACCCGCATGGAAGCGGATGTCGAGCCCTTCCGTCTCGGCCTTCAGCATTGCCTCGGGCGTCATCTTGCCCATGCGCCGCTTGTGCTCGGACCGCGAGAAGTTGCGCCCAGCGCCATGCGGGCTGAAACCGAGGCCCCTCGCCGCATCCTTGCCGCGCACGACCAGTACCGGCTCGGACATGTTGAGCGGGATCAGCGTCAGCCCCGTCGCGTCGGCGGCATAGTCGCCCCAGGCCGGTGTCGCGCCCTTGCCGTGCAGGTAGATGTCGCCGCGCCGAAAGACGAAATTGTGTTCGTTCCAGAACCGGTCGCCCGCTTCGGCCCTCGCGGCCTCCACCGTCGCCTGATGGATGGCGTTGTGGTTGGCCTTGGTCCATTTGCGGATCAGTTGCAGCGCCGCCCAGTAGTCACGCCCCTCGTCGGTATCGGCCGGAATCCAGGCGTTCTGCTTCGCCGTTCCGGGCGATAATTCGCGCCGGAACCGCTCGGCCACCTCCATGCCCAACTTGTACAGCACAGCCCCCGGCCCGCGCGATCCGTGATGGGTCACGATGGCCGTGCGCCCGGTCTTGCGCGACCGGCCGACAAACAGGAAATGGTTGCCGTCGCCTTGCGTCCCCAAATGCTCCTGCGCCATGCGAAGGGCCTTGGGGTTCGACAGGAACGCATTCGCACGAAACGCGTCCAACAAATCGAGCGATACGGTGAACCGGTTGCCCTGCGGACGCCCGCCGGGGCCGAAATGCGTCACCGATTGCGCTGCGTCCAGCACCGTTTTCGGGTCCGCATGACCCAGATCGGTGATCATCACCGAACAGCAGATATCGGCCGAATGCATGCCGGGATGGATCGCATTGCGCGCCGCCGCCACGCCGCCCACCGGGATCGTGCCAACCGGGCCCGCCGGGCAGGCATCGGGCATGATCGCCCCCGCCTCGATCGTCGGCGTGCGCATAAGTGCGGTCATCGTCTCGCGGACCTTTTGGACATTGTCCTCCTCATCCGGGCCGGCGATGTCGATATTCTCGTGAAACGGAACCTCGCCGGGCGCGCGCAGATCATGTGTCACCGGCGCGGGCGGGATCTCGACCTCCAGTTCCATCCGTATCCGGACAAGGCCAAGGCCCGCCGCGCGCATCTCGTTCGCCCGCGCCAGAAGCGCGGGAAACTGCTTGCCGGGCCGATGCCCCCAGTCCTTCAGGTGCTCACCCGTCACCGGGTCATATGTCTTGCTCTCTTCGGTCATTCTTCAAACTCACTCGATAACGGTCACGGCGACAAGGAGGTGGCGAAACGTGTCATAGGCTCTACCAGACTGAGCTACATCGCGCGGGCGCGATGACGGGATTTGAACCCGCGACAATATGATTAACTGTAGTTCCGCCGGCATTCGCCGTGTGTTTTGGGGCCGGGGGACAAGAGGTTCGTGAGAGGCCTTTCAGCGGTCGTTTCAAGCGATGTACTCCCACGGGCATTCCCCCGGGTCTTTCCTTTCATTTCCGGCTCGGCCGGCAGGCTTCGCAGCTGCGACGCGCGGGCTAACACGCCGCTGCTCTGCTGCTAAGCGAACGCAAAATTGGGGGCGCCCCGGCGACAAGGGGGGAAGAAACAACCCGGGGCCGCCCCGCATCCGCAAGGGATGCGTTTGCCGTCTGGGCGCCTGCGAGGAGGGGAGTTCAACCCGCTCGGCTGGTCCGGAATGGTAATGGTGCAGCATGTAGTTCCTTCGGCATTCGCCGGGGCAGTCCTTTCATCGTGGGTCGGGAGGACAACGGATTGCGAGACGTCTCGCCCCGAAGGGCGGGCCTGAGTCGAACAGGCAAAACCCATGTAGTCCCGCAGGCATTCCTCCCGCGAATTTCGTGGTCAGGGATGAAGGATTTGAACCTTCGGCCTCCGCGTCCCAAGCGCGGCACTCTGACCGGGCTGAGCTAATCCCTGTTTGTTGGCTGCAAGGGCAGGGTTCGAACCTGCAACCTGCGGCACCAAAAGCTGTTGCCCGACCAGTTGAGCTACCTTCCAATGGGGTCCCGGCGACAAGGGTTTGGTGAAACTCCCGCTCTATCCGTTTGAGCTACGCGCCGGTCCCCAAAGGGCAACGACGCGACGGGACTCGAACCCGCAACCTGGAGAGTGACAGTCTGTAGTTCCACCGACATTCGCCGAGATAATCTCCTTTAATCCGTTTCGGGGCGGGTCAGGCGGGCAGTTCCGCCTGACCCCGTGTCACAGTTCGATCTTTTCGATCTCGCCAACCCAGTGGTCCGGGCCGGTGCGACCGGCGGCGAAACCGGCGATCTGGTCAAAGACCGCATCCGAGAACCCGCCGATATTCAGCACGTCCTCGCGCGTTTGCACCTGCGACGTGCCGTAGGGCGCGATGTCGATGCAGACCAGTCTGGCCTTCGGGTTCCGGCGCTTGACCTTCTCCCACTCCGCCAGCATCGCGGTTCCCTGCCCGCCAGCCCTTGCATCAACCCAAGACTGGTTGTCGGACACGAAGACCACAAGGTCCGGAGACCGGCCGCGATCGTTCAGCCATTTCAGCGGCGCCGAGCAGGTCGTCCCGCCGCCGCCAAGGGCCGCCAGACGTTCGGCATTCGTCAGGATTGTGTCGCGCGGCTCAAGGCGCACATCGCGCACCTCGAAGTCGAACGGCAGAACCTGACATCCGCGGTTGACCCGGCTAAACGCCGCCGCGACAAGCGCCGCGACATCCACATGCCGTACGACCGAGGTCGCACCCGGGCGGTACCCGGTCACGGCGCAGGTCATGGAGCCGGACACGTCCGGGCACACCACGACCTGACCGTCGATCTTCGGCACGTTGCGAACCGCGATTTCCATCGCGTCGTGCAGCGCCTCGACAATCTCGCGCGGCATATCGGCGGACAGGTTCTGCGCCGCGACCATCAGCTGGTAGGGAAAGGCACGCGCCTTGCCGATCGCTTCCGGATCGCGCAGCAGGGCCGCGACATGGGCCACGTTCTTTGCCACGTTGAAAACCCCGTGACGCTGAAACGTGTTCAGGTTCTGGCGCACCATCTGCCACGAGCCCTTGCGCGCGATCCGCGCCCAATGCTGCGGCGTCAGGTCCAGCTGCGTCAGCATCTGGAACGGCACGTCCGGAACCGGACCCTTGGCCCCCGCCTTGAAGGCCAGCCAGTCCTGCAGCGCCTGCGGCAGCAGGGCCAGATTGCAGGGCCGCCCGACGATCCAGGCGAAAAGCGCCTTCCGCTCCTTGGTCTCCGGCTTCGGGTGAACCATGCGGATCACGTCGGCCAAAGATGGGTCGTTGCCGATATTGGCCGCCAGCAGCGCCCGGTCGGACGCGGTGTTCAGCCAGTTCTGCACCATCGCCTTGGGTGCCGAGCCGAGCGACTTGCGCCCGGTCTGACCTGACCGCATGACCTGTACAAAGGTGCGCAGCATCTTGCCGTTATCGACCACACGGCCAAAGACCCTACGGAACAGGGCCGGATCACGCCGGGCCAGAACCGCCAACAGAACTGCGGGCATGTCCTTCATGTAACCCGACTGGCGGGCATAAATCGCGGCCTGGGCCAGAAAGCACGGCTCGACCGCTTCGGCCAGATCGACGACATATTCCAGCTCGTCCCGAGGGTCGGTGTAGAACATACCGCCGAACGTCCCCGTCACGGCAACCTGCGCCAACGCATGGGCATCGGAATAGGCGTAGGCCGGTGCGCCTTCGGCGTTCCTGGTGGTCGCCTTGGGCAGCAACCGGCCCTTGATCGATGCAAACACGGATTTGTTCGCCATTTCTCTCTCGTCCTCTTTTGTACGAGGACTTTGTGACATGGGATTCGGGAAGCGCCGAGAAAAACATGAAATCAGTCTAGTATGTTGTTTTTGTGCATAAATTACTGATATTGCCGAATTTGGCAACCACAACTACGATACAATTGTATATGAACTTATCCACTGAGATACGACATGCGCAATGTGGTCATCGGATTCCTCGGCACCCAGCTTGACAGCGGCAAGCGCAAGCGCTGGAAGCCGAGTGTCAGCCTTTGCAATCAGCCTGATTTCCCGGTTGACCGGCTGGAGCTGCTTTACGATCAGAAATTCCTGCGCCTGGCCGAGAACGTTCGGCGCGAGATCGAAGTCACCTCACCCAAGACCGAGGTCCTGCTCCGCCAGCTGAACCTATCCGATCCCTGGGATTTTCAGGAGGTCTATGGCAAGCTTTTCGACCTCGCCCGCGACTATGGCTTTGACGAGGATCGCGAGCGCTATTTCGTCCACCTGACCACCGGCACCCATGTTGCGCAGATCTGCTGGTTTCTGCTGACCGAAAGCCGTCATGTGCCCGCCAAGCTGGCCCAGACCGGCCCGCCGCGCGACGAAAAGGACGGCCCCGGCAAGCTAGACATCATCGACCTTGACCTCAGCCGCTACAATGCGCTGCAACAGCGTTTCGACCTATTGGCCCGCGAATACAGCGACCTCTTGAAGGGCGGGATCGAGACGAAAAGCGCGGCCTATAATGCGGTCATCGACCGAATCGAACTGGTGGCCAGCAGTTCGGACGCGCCCATCCTGCTGCTGGGGGACAGCGGCACCGGCAAGACCGAACTGGCCCAGCGGATTTACGAACTGAAGCTGCAAAGGCGGCGGGTGAAGGGGCGGCTTGTGCAGATCAACTGCGCCACTTTGCGGGGAAGTTCCGCATTGGCCACGCTCTTCGGACAGCGCCGCAGCCATACCGGGCAGGCGGGCAGCGAACGCAGCGGCCTGTTGCACGAGGCCAGCGGCGGTGTGCTGTTCCTTGATGAGGTCGACGAACTTGGGCTGGACGAACAGGCGGCCCTGCTGCACGCGATCGAGACCGGGCGCTATTATCCGCTTGGCTCGGACCACGAGGTCACAAGCCGCTTTCAGGTCATCGCCGGAACCAGCCGCGACCCGGTGCACCTGACCGCCGAGGGCCGGTTCCGCCCCGATCTGCTGGCGCGGCTCAACATGTGGAGCTTTCGCCTGCCCGCGCTCAGGGATCGGCGCGAGGATATCGAGGCGAACCTCATTTTCGAACTGGCGCGCGCCGAGCGCGAGCTTGGCACACAGGTCGGATTCAACACCGATGCGCGCGACCTATTCCTGCGGTTTGCGCGCGATCCGGCGACACTCTGGCCCGGAAATTTTCGCGACTTTGGCAGTGCGATCCGCCGTCTGTGCACGCTCGCCCCGAGGGGGCGGATCACCCGCGCCATGGTCGAGGAAGAGATCAAGGGGCTTCGGACGGGCTGGCAGCGTGCAGCGGGTGACGGCGATCACCGCCTGCTGATCGGCATCCTTGGAAATCAGGCGGCAGAGATCGACCCGTTCGACCGGGTGCAGCTTGCCGAGGTGATCCGTGTCTGCCGAACGTCCGCCAGCCTCAGCGAAGCAGGGCGACGGTTGTTTGCCGTCTCGCGCACGCAGCGCCGAACCACAAACGATGCCGACCGCCTCAGAAAGTACCTCCAGCGCTTTGGTCTGGAATGGGCGATGATTGCGGAATGACGGAGGTGCCCGAGGGATCCCGGACACCCGATACTGTCAGCCCGTGATCAGAAATCGAGATTCTCGACACTCAGCGCGTTCTGCTGGATGAACTCGCGGCGGGGTTCGACGGAATCGCCCATCAGTTTGGTAAAGATGTCGTCGGCCTCGACCATGTCATTGACCCGTACCTGCAACAGCGTGCGCGCATCGGGGTCCAGCGTGGTTTCCCACAGCTGTTCGGGGTTCATCTCGCCCAGACCCTTGTAGCGCTGCAGCGTCAGGCCCTTTTCGCCCTCGTCCAGGATCGCCTTGAGCAGGGTCAGCGGGCCGTGGATCGCCTGGGTCCGGTCGCGGCGCACCAGCATCGCGGGCTGGGTGTAGATCTCTTGCAGGCTGCGGGTAAAGCTGCCGGTCTTGCGCGCCTCGCCCGAGCGCAGCATCGGGCCGTCCAGCGTCCGCACCTCTTCCACGCCGCGCAGGATGCGGGCCAGCCGGATACCGTGATCCTGGGTGATCCGGCCCAGCCAGCCGCGCTCGTATTCCAGCGCGATCAGGTCGAGCCGCGCGGCAACCTTGTCGGCCACGCCTTGCAGGTCGGCATCGACCGCACCGGCGACAAAGGCCCCGGCCACCGCGGCCTGTTCCATAATGTGGCGGGGATAATGGGTCGGGAAGGCGTCGAGCACGCGTTTCAGCTGCCGCGCCTCCTCCACCACACGGGTCAGATCCTGACCGACGATCTCTTCGCCATTGCCAAGCTTCAGCACCGCGCCCTCGACGCCCTGGTGGATCAGATAGTCATCCAGCGCCGCCTGGTCTTTGAGATAGACCTCGGACTTGCCGCGCGCGACCTTATAGAGCGGCGGTTGCGCGATATAGAGATACCCGCCCTCGATCAGCTCGGGCATCTGGCGGTAGAAGAAGGTCAGCAGCAGAGTGCGGATATGCGCGCCGTCGACGTCAGCATCGGTCATGATGACGATCTTGTGGTAGCGCAGCTTCGAGATGTTGAACTCGTCGCGCCCGATGCCGGTGCCCAACGCCATCACTAGGTTGCCGATCTCCTGACTGCCCAGCATCCGGTCGAACCGCGCCCGCTCCACGTTCAGGATCTTGCCGCGCAGGGGCAGCACCGCCTGGGTGCGCCGGTCGCGCCCGGTCTGCGCCGAACCACCGGCGCTGTCACCCTCGACCAGGAACACCTCGGTCTTGGACGGGTCCTTTTCAGAACAATCCTTGAGCTTGCCGGCCAGGTAATTGACATCCATCGCCGTCTTGCGCCGGGTCAGTTCACGCGCCTTGCGGGCGGCCTCGCGGGCCAGTGCGGCTTCGATGATCTTGCCGACGATCTGCTTGGCCACGTTGGGGTTCTCTTCGAACCACTCGGCCAGTTTCTCGTTCACCAGGTTCTCGACCGCCGGGCGCACCTCGGAGGAGACCAGCTTGTCCTTGGTCTGGGATGAGAATTTCGGATCGGGTACCTTCACCGACAGGACACAAGTCAGCCCCTCGCGTGCGTCATCGCCTGTGAAGTTGATCTTTTCCCGCTTCGCGATGCCGCTCGATTGGGCATAGTTGTTGATGGTCCGGGTCAGCGCGCCGCGAAAGCCCGCCACATGGGTGCCGCCGTCGCGCTGCGGGATGTTGTTGGTAAAGGGCAGCACCGTCTCGTGATAGCTGTCGTTCCACCACATCGCGATCTCGACGCCGATATCGTCGCGCTCGCCCTTGAAATAGATCGGGGCGGGCATGACCGGAGATTTGGACCGGTCCAGGTATTTGACGAATTCGCGCACGCCGCCCTCATAGAACAGCTCGGTCTCGATCCGCTCGGCCGGGCGCTCGTCGATCAGGATGATGCGCACGCCCGAATTCAGGAAGGCCAGTTCACGCAGGCGCTTTTCCAGCGTCTCGAACACATAGTCCAGGTTCGAGAATGTGGTTGTCGAGGCCAGGAATCGCACCTCGGTCCCGGTGCGGTCGCCGCACTCTCCTACGACGCGCAGATGCTCGACCGTATCGCCACGCTCGAACCGGGCGACATGCTCCTTGCCGTGGCGCCAGATGCGCAGCTCCAGCCAGTCGCTGAGCGCGTTCACCACCGACACCCCGACCCCATGCAGACCGCCCGACACCTTGTAGGAATTGCTGTCGAACTTGCCGCCCGCGTGCAGCTGGGTCATGATCACCTCGGCGGCCGAGACCCCCTCTTCGGCGTGGATATCCACCGGAATCCCACGGCCGTTATCGGCGACGGAAACGCTGCTGTCGGCGTGAATTTTCACCGTTACATGGTCGGCATGGCCCGCAAGCGCCTCGTCGATCCCGTTATCGACGACCTCATACACCATGTGATGCAGGCCCGAACCATCGTCGGTATCGCCGATATACATCCCGGGCCGCTTGCGCACGGCCTCCAAGCCCTTGAGAACTTTGATAGAATCGGCACCGTACTCATTTCCGGGTTGCTCGATTTCGGACATTCGCGCCTTCCTTCGTATTTTTGTGATTTTATACGAAACCCGCAGGGGAATGTCACGGCCCGGGCCTGATTTTCAGCAATTGTTTCAGGCCGCTTTCGCGCCCATCTGCGCCGCCTTGCGCAGCCATTTCCGGACCCGGTCGCCCTCGGCGCCGGTGGCGGGGGCAAATGTCGAGAAGCGGGCCGGCTTGATCCCGACGAAACCCAGGATCTGACGGGCCAGAACCTTCTTGATGGCGTTCGAGTAAAACAGCCCCAACAGCATCGCCGGGGTGTCCGACGTCATCAGCACCCGCGCCGTGCGCCCCTTGAGCAACGGCGCCGGAAGGCCCAGGAAATTGGTGTTGCGGCTGTCAAAGGCCCGTCCCGGCAGCAGCGCACGATCGAACAGCCCCTTCAGCTTGGCCGGGATCGCACCCCACCAGAGCGGTGTGGCCAGAACCACGTGTTCTGCCCATTCAAGATCGGCCAGAAACGCCTCCAACTCGGGCTCCAGCGGTTTGGTGTTCTTATAGCCGCCCTCTCCGTAATCCATGTCGAACCGCATCTGGGACAGATCGTGATAGCGCACCTGATGGCCGCTTTCGCGGGCCGCGCCTGCATAGGCTTCGCTCAGCGATTTCGACAGCGACATCTGGCCCGGGTGGCCGTTGAGAACGATGATTTTCCGTGTGGACATTTGCGCATACCCTCTGCAAAAGTGACCTTGGTCAATTTACATATGGCATAATTGACCGTGGTCAATATATATTTTTGACCACGGTCATTTTATTGAAAGGACAGCCATGACCCGGCCGCCGCAGAAACGCCGCCTGGAAACCCGCGCCCGCCTGTTGGCCGAGGCCGCTCGGCTGGTCGAGGCGCAGGGATATGCCGGGCTGCGGGTCGAGGATGTGGTCGAGGCCGCTGGCGTCGCCAAGGGCACACTGTTTTCCCATTTCACCGACAAGGATGGCTTGCTGGCTGTCCTGATCGGTGCCGAGGTGATGCGACTGATCGACGGTATGGAGACCGCAGGACCCCCCGATGACCTGCCGCAGCTGATGCATCGTTTGGCGCCGCTGCTGGACTTCATCGCCAGTGATCGGGTGATCTTTGATCTGCTTCTGCGCTATTCCGGTTCTACCGGGGCCGAACGGAACGAGGTTGTGGCCGATGGGTTCTACCGTCAGATCGACCTTTGGGCGGGTTGGATCGCGGGCATGCAGGCGGCGGGCACCGTTCGCGGCGATCATCCCCCGGCCCTGTTGGCCGAGGGCATTCAGGCCTTCCTCAACCAGATCATTGCGATCCGCTTCTGTCAGGGCGGTCAGGCCACCGGCACACCAGCCGGGGCGCTCTATCCCTTTCTGGCCGCCTGGCTGATCACGTAAAGGGCAGGATCAACCCGACCACGATCAACATACCACCCGCCGTCAGGTTCATCCGCCTGAGCGCGCGGGGCGAACTCAGCACCCGCCGCACCCGATCGACAAAGGCGGCCAGCATCAGATTGCCCACCAGCGGTACCACCTGCGACACGGCCACGATGGCGACAAGGTCGATGGTGGTGATATCGGATAGATCGAAGAAACCCGGCAAGATCCCCATATAGAACAACACCGCCTTGGGATTGCCCAGGATCACCACCAGCCCCGCCAGAAACCCGGCCCAGATACCGGGCCGGGTCAACCGGCTGTCACTGGCGATGGTGCGGTCGGCGTTTCGGATCGTGACGATCCCCAAAGTGACAAAGACCAGCACCGCAACCACCTTGAGCGCCAGCGCGATCTGGGTCGAGGCAGCCGTGATCCAGCCGATACCCAGAACTGCCAGAACCGGCCACAGGCTGTCGCCCACCACCACGCCCAGCGTTAGCGGCCAGGCAGCCTGAAACCCACCAGACAGAGTGCGCGCCGTCAGCGCCAGCCAGACTGGCCCCGGCGTCAGGAACAGCACAAAAACCGCCCCGGCATATAGCGCCAGATCAACCGCCGACAGGGTCATGTTTCTACCACCTCTGATTGACCATCGCGCTCGCACAGGGCGATGGTTTGCGCCCGAGCACCGAGTTCGGAAAACAGTTCAGGCCCGGTGCCCGTCATCCAGGCCTGCGCGCCCAGCGCACAGATCTCGTCATAAAGCGCCGCGCGGCGCCCCGCATCCAGATGCGCCGCGATCTCGTCCAAAAGCAGCACCGGCGGCGCCCCCACCTGTCGGGCCAGCGCGCGCGCATTGGCCAGGATCAGCGAGACCAGCAACGCCTTCTGCTCACCGGTCGAACAGTCGCTGGCGGGCACGCCCTTGGCGGCATAGACACCGTACAGGTCGCTGCGATGCGGCCCCACCAATGTCCGCCCCGCGGCCAGATCGCGAAACCGGCTCTCGGCCAGCGCCTCGCGCAGGTCACCCTCGCTTTCGGGCAGGGCGCCCTCGGTCTGGATCAACTCCAGCTCGGCGGTGGGAAAGCTGGTTTCGGCCTGGGTCTGTGCAGCGGCCAGCGCGGTCAGGGTGCTCTGGCGCGCGGCATGAATCCGGTGTCCCGCGGCTGCCATCTGGGTTTCCAGTGCCAGATACCAATGGGCATCGCGCACCTGTTCGCGCAGCAGGCGGTTGCGCTCGCGCATGGCCTTTTCATAGACCAGAACCGCCTCGGCATGATCGGGCTCGAAACTCATGGTCATCCGGTCGAGAAACCGCCGCCGCCCCTCGGGCCCCTCGATCCACAGCCGGTCCATCGAGGGTACCAGCCAGACCATCCGCACCAACCGCCCCAGCGCCACCTGGCTGGCCGCCTTGTCGTCGATCCGCACCTGCCGCGCCGCGCCGCCCTCGGACCAGGTTTCGATCTCGTGGCGTTGATGCCCCGCGACAAGCTCGGCGCTCAGCTTCCAACCCAGCACCTCGGGGCGCCGGGTCATCTCGGCCGCGCTGGCCCGGCGCATGCCACGCCCCGGCGAGAACATCGAGACCGCCTCAAGGATGTTGGTCTTGCCCGCCCCGTTGGGCCCATGGATTGCCACGGGCCGCTCGTCCAGGCTGAGCCGCAGCAACCGGTGCGACCGGAAATGCGAGATCGTGATTGCGGTCAGGGCCAGTGCCATGACCCCTCCCTTCTTCTGTTCGAAAATACCTCCGCCGGAGGCATCGCGCGTCAGCGCGATCAGACGCGCATCGGCATGACCACGTAGACCGCGCTCTGATCATTGCCTTCGCGCATCAGGGTCGGATCCCCCGAAGAGTTGAACAGGAACACCGCGTTTTCGCGATCCACCTGGCTGGCAATCTCCAGCAGATATTTCGCATTGAACCCGATCTCCAGCCGTTCATCGCTATAGGCGACGGCCAGTTCCTCTTCGGCGGCTCCGCTGTCGGGTGCATTGACCGACAGGACCAGCTTGTCCTCGTCCAGCTGCAGCTTGACCGCGCGCGAGCGCTCCGAGCTGACGGTGGCGACCCGGTCCACCGCCTTGGCGAATTCCGAGGCATCCACCTCGAGCCGCCGTGTATTCGCCTGCGGGATCACGCGGGTATAATCGGGGAAGGTGCCGTCGATTACCTTTGAGGTAAGCGTGATATCGGGCGTGGCAAAGCGGACCTTGGTCTCGCTCACTGACACCGCGATATCCATCTCGTCATCGTCTAGCAGCTTGCGCAGCTCACCCACGGTCTTGCGGGGCACGATCACGCCTGGCATATCGGTGGCCCCCGCCGGCAGGTCCGCGTCGATCCGGGCCAGACGGTGACCATCGGTAGCCACGCAGCGCAGAACCTTGCCGCCATCGCCATCGGCCACATGCATGTAGACACCGTTCAGGTAATAGCGGGTCTCTTCGGTCGAGATGGCGAATTTCGACTTGTCGAACAGACGCCGCAGAACCGCGGCATTGGCGGTGAAATTCGACTGATATTCCGACGAAGCCATGACCGGAAAATCCTCGCGCGGGAGGGTGGCCAGCGAGAAGTTCGAGCGCCCGGCCTCGACCGTCAACCGCCCGGCCGCCGCATCCGCCGTCAGGGTGACCAGCGCGCCGTCCGGCAGCTTGCGCACGATCTCGTGCAGCGTGGTGGCCGATACCGTGGTGGCACCTGCCCGCTCGATCATCGCGGGCGCCTTGTCGACCACTTCGATATCCAGGTCGGTGGCGCGGAATTGCGCGCCTTCGCCCTCGGCCTCGATCAGCACATTGGCGAGGATCGGGATCGTGTTCCGGCGCTCGACAACGGATTGCGCTTGCGCAACAGCCTTGAGCAGGGCGCCGCGTTCGATGCTGATCTTCATGTCCCTTCATCCTCCGAATGGGCCGGGAAGGGCAAACTAGCGGGTTCCCCCTTCGACACAAGGCTTTTTTGGTTTTCTCGGGCCTAACGCCAACAGCGTCAAGGGGGCGTCCCCAGATGAGACGCGATTATGGCATGGTTGCAATCCGGGAAGTCGGCTCGCGCTCCTCAAGCCCTGCGGGCTTTCCTCGCGAAGAGGCCCGCCAGGGCCGATGAGCGCACCGAAAAACGCGGGATGGCCTTCCGGCCACCCCGCCTGGCCTCACGCCTCCAGCGCGCGGCGCAGCATTTCGACATCTTCGGCAATCTGGCCGTCAGTCAGCTTCAGTTCTTCGATCCGCTTGACCCCATGCATCACCGTGGTGTGGTCACGCCCGCCGAACCGTCGCCCAATCTCAGGCAGCGACCGGCTGGTCAGCTGCTTGCACAGATACATCGCCACCTGCCGCGGCCGCGCGTAGGAACGCAGACGTTTCGGACCGATGATATCGCTCAGGCGGATGTTGTAGTAATCCGAAACCTTGCGCTGGATCTCCTCGACCGTGATCTTGCGCTCCGAGGCGCGCAGGACATCGGCCAGGCAATCCTGGGTCAGTTCCATGTCGATCTCGCGCCCGACCAGCGAGGCAAAGGCAAAGAGACGGGTCAGCGCCCCTTCAAGCACGCGCACATTGGTCGAGATCCGATGCGCCAGGAATTCCAGCACCCCATCCGCGATGACCAGATCGGGATAGGTGGTGCGGTACATCTGCACCTTGGTTTGCAGGATACCCAGGCGCAGTTCGTAATCGGTGGGATGCAGATCCACCACCAGACCGCATTGCAGGCGCGATTTCACCCGGTCCTCGAGATCCTTGATCTCGCCCGGCGCGCGGTCGGCCGAAATGATGATCTGCTTGTTCTGGTCCACCAGCGCATTGAAGGTGTGAAAGAACTCTTCCTGGGTGCTGTCCTTGCCGGCGATGAACTGCACATCATCCACCATCAGCACATCGACCGAGCGGAACAGATGCTTGAAATCCATCATCCGGCGCTCGCGCAGCGCCTGCACGAACCGGTACATGAACTGTTCCGCCGACAGGTAAAGCACGTTCAGCTCGGGGCGCTTGACCTTCAATTCCCAGGCGATGGCATGCATCAGGTGGGTCTTACCCAGACCGACGCCACCATAAAGGACCAGTGGATTGAAGGTGACCGGCCCTCCCTCGGACACCCGACGCGCAGCGGCATGGGCCAGCTCGTTGGGTTTGCCCACGACAAAACTGTCAAAGGTAAAGCGCGGGTCCAGCGGCGCCGCCTGGAGGCCGTCCAGCACGTCGCTTGTATCGGTCGCACGCGGGGCCGAGACTTGCGGCGCCTCCACCGCCGCGGCAGCGGCAGCGGCAGCGGCAGCGGGTCTGGCCGCGCGGGCTGGCCGCATGGGAGAATTCGCAGCCACCCGAAAGGCGAGTCTCTGAACCGCCTCTCCGGCATTGTTCAATTCATAGAGGATCAGGTCCGAGAAGTTCTGGCTGACATAGTTCCCCATGAAATTGGTCGGAACCGTAAAGACCGCGACCCCATTCTCAAGAGCCTGAAACTCAAGCGGCTCGATCCAGGTCGTGAAATTGTTCTGCCCCACCGTCTTGAGCAATTTCTGACATAGCAGTCCCCATTTTTCTTGTGTCATCCAGCGCCTCACGCGTCCCGTTATCTGGCCGATTTCGGCCTTATTACCCATCAGTTTGTTGGCCAGTGGCAGGCCTCGATCCACTCACAAGGTGCATGACAGACCTTGCAGCCCCTGACGGGTGCAAGCTGCCAGACAGACAACGGTCATGCTTCGGCAACAGGTCACACCTGCCCTGTCAGGGCACGACATGAAAACCTGTTACAAAAACAAAACACACTCAAATAGGCAGGGTGGAAGCCCGAGCAGCCCGGTCCCACAGAAATCGAAAGCGATGGCAAAACGTCCGCTTTCGCCTTCCTTTCACTTGGCCCGATGCCCGTCGGACCGCTGTGAAGGATGCCTGTCCCCCCAAGCGAGTGAATCGCTGGAACAGTGGTAGCAAGTCGGTCTGCGGAGCGGCAACGAAACTATGATGTTGACTCGGGATTCACCTGCAAAGAATCTCTCGCGGTTGCGGCACCGGGGCCTTGCTGCAACAGACACGAAAAAAGGCGCTGCAGACGCAACGCCTTTTTGCAAAACCCCTTTTAGGGATTCGGGTCCGTCTTAGCCCAGCGCTTTGACGCGCGACGACAGGCGGGACATTTTCCGGGATGCGGTGTTCTTGTGGAACACGCCCTTGCTGACGCCACGCATCAGTTCGGGTTGCGCCGCGCGCAGAGCTGCGGTTGCCGCGTCCTTGTCGCCCGAGGCGATGGCCTCTTCGACTTTGCGCAGGAAGGTGCGGATCCGCGAACGGCGGGCTTTGTTGATTGCGAAACGCTTTTCGTTCTGGCGGGCGCGCTTTGCTGCCTGGGGCGAATTTGCCATGTTTTCTGACCTTTACTCGGGTTCGGTTCTGTTCATGTCACGCAATGACGCCCCTCTCCCGGATCAGTCTCACCGGTGTGATTCTAGCCAGAGCGGGCCCCACGCGCATGTATGACCGCGGCATGTAGCGAAATCGGCGGCAAAAGCCAAGCCCCCATCCGCCGAAACGCAAACAGGCGGGCCAAGGCCCGCCTGCCGCACTGATTCCCTGACGCGACGTCACTTGTCGCGGAACTGTGCCGCCCGCTTCTCGAGGAAAGCGGCCATGCCTTCCTTCTGATCTTCGGTGGCGAACATCGAATGGAACACCCGGCGCTCGAACAGCAGCCCCTCGCTCAGCGTGGTCTCGTAAGAGCGGTTGACCGCCTCCTTGACCGCATAGGCCGAGATCATCGATTTCTCGGCGATCTTCTGGGCTGCGCTCAGCGCCTCTTCGACCAGCTTCTTGGCCGGAACCACGCGGCTGACCAGCCCGGCGCGCTCGGCCTCTTCGGCATCCATGAACCGCCCGGTCAGGTTCAGGTCCATCGACTTGGACTTGCCCACCAGCCGGGTCAGACGCTGGGTGCCGCCGATACCGGCGATCACGCCCAGGTTGATCTCGGGCTGGCCGAACTTTGCGGTGTCCGCCGCGATGATGAAATCGCACAGCATCGCCAGTTCACAGCCACCGCCCAGCGCATAGCCCGCCACTGCGGCGATGATCGGCTTGCGGATGGCGCTGACACGGTCGTTGGCGGCCGCGAACAGGTTCTCGCTATACACCTCGACATAGGTCTTTTGGGACATCTCGCGGATATCGGCCCCGGCGGCAAATGCCTTGTCGCTGCCGGTGATGACGATGCAGCGCACCTTGTCATTGCCGTCGGCCTCTTCCAGCGCGGTACACAACTCGCCCAGCAACTGGGTGTTGAGCGCATTGAGCGCATCGGGACGGTTCAGCCTGATCAGGGCTACGTGGTCTTCAACTTCGACGATGATCGTCTCAAAGGCCATGGGGCTTTCGCTCTCGGTTGTTCCGTTTCGGGACGATTCCTTATCACGGGCGAAAACTGGTTCAAGTTATCTTTGGCATTGCGCGCAATAGAAGGATGAGCGTCCGGACTGGGTGATTCTCTGCACCGTGCCGTCACAGCCCGCGCGGCGGCAGGGTTCCCCCTCGCGCCCGTAGACATCGAAGCTGTGCTGAAAATACCCAAGTTCTCCATCGGCTTGGCGGAAATCCTTGAGCGAGGATCCACCCGCCTCGATCGCCTCGGACAGGACCTGGCGAATGATCGGAACCAGCGCAGAGACCCGCGCGGCGGCGATCTGTCCCGCCTTGCGACGCGGCGACACCCCGGCCCGGAACAGCGCCTCGCAGACATAGATATTGCCCAGCCCCGCCACGATTCCCTGATCCAGCAGCGCAGATTTCACCGGCGTGTTGCGGCCCTTGAGGGCGGCAACCAGGTAATCCTCGTGAAAATCGTTGCCCAGCGGCTCGGGGCCCAGCACCATCAACAGCTTGTGTTCATCCGCGGTTGCGGTGGCCATCAGGTCCATCGCACCGAACCGGCGCGGGTCGTTGAAGGTGATGCGGGCGCCGTTGTCCATGTGAAACACCACATGGTCATGTTTCTGCGCCGCCGGGTGGTCATGCACGAACTGCCCCAGCGGGTCACCCGACACGGTCATCCGCCCCGACATGCCCAGATGGATCAACAGCGTCTCGCCCCCCGACAGATCGGCCAGGATGTATTTCGACCGCCGCCGCAGCCGTTCGACCCGCTGGCCTGTCAGCCGCTCGGCCATGCGATCGGGGAAAGGCCAGCGCAGGTCGGGCCGATTGACTTCGGCCCGCGCGATCACCGCCCCCTCCATCGCGGGGGCCAATCCGCGCCGCACGGTCTCGACCTCGGGCAATTCAGGCATTAGACGCTCCTCATCCAAAGGGCCGCATTGTGCCCCGGTCTCAGCACCCTATAACAGGGGCGAAATGCGAGGAACGGCAAGACCCATGTCCGACAGATCCGACAAGACCACCCATTTCGGCTTTGAAACCGTGCCCGAGCATGAAAAGGCGGGCCGGGTGCAGGGCGTGTTCGGGTCGGTCGCCTCGAAATACGATGTCATGAACGATGTGATGTCGATGGGCATCCACCGGGTCTGGAAAGACGCGATGATGGATTGGCTGGCGCCGCGCCCGGGCCAGCGCCTGCTGGATGTGGCGGGGGGGACCGGCGATATCTCGTTCCGGTTCCTGAAACGCGCGGGCCATGGCCATGCCACCGTTCTGGACCTGACCGAGCCGATGCTGGTCGAAGGCCGCAAGCGGGCCGAGGCCGAGCGTATGGCCGACAGTCTCGACTGGGTGGTGGGCGACGCCATGGCGCTGCCGTTCGAGGATAACACGTTCGACGTCTACACAATCTCTTTCGGCATCCGGAACGTGACCCGCCCGCAAGAGGCCCTGAACGAAGCCTACCGCGTGCTGCGCCCCGGTGGCCGCCTGATGGTGCTCGAGTTCAGCCAATTGCCTAATGACGGGCTGCAAAAGCTCTATGATCTTTACAGTTTCAACGTGATCCCGCGCATGGGCCAGCTGATCGCCAATGACAGCGCCAGCTATCAGTATCTGGTGGAATCGATCCGCAACTTCCCCAATCAGGAAACGTTCCTGGGCATGGTCCAGGCGGCGGGCTTTGGCAATGCCAAATACCGCAACCTGAGCATGGGCATCGCCGCGCTGCATTCCGGCTGGAAGATCTGATCCATGCGCGGCCCCCACAATATCATCCGCCTGATCCGCACGGGCGCCACGCTGGAGCGCAACGGCGCCATGGCTGCGGTGCTGGATGCGTTTGACGCGCCGCGCCCGCTGCGCATTCTGGCCCGCGCGCTGGGCAAGCCGTTCCAGTGGCTGGGTTTCAAGGGCGACCCCAGCCTGCCGCCCGCCACCCGCGCGCTGATGGCGATGGGACCGGCCTATATCAAGTTCGGTCAGGTGCTTTCGACCCGGCCCGACGTTGTGGGCCAGGATCTGGCCGACCAGCTGCGCGTGTTGCAGGACCAGCTGCCACCCTTTCCCCGCGCCGTTGCCATGCGCGAGGTGGAAAAGGAGCTGGGCCGCCCGCTGCCCGAGATGTTCAGCGAGTTCAGCGAGCCGATCGCCGCCGCCTCGATCGCCCAGGTACACCGGGCGCGTCTGGCCGACAGCGGCGAAGATGTGGCGGTCAAGGTGCTGCGCCCCGGCATCGAGCGTGCCTTTCGCAAGGATGTGGACGCGTTCTATTTCGCCGCCCGCATCGTCGACCTGTTTGCCCCCGGTGCCCGCCGCCTGCGTCCGATGGAGGTGATCGAGCATTTCGACGGCGTGGTGCGCGGCGAGCTTGACCTGCGGCTGGAAAGTGCGGCCGCTTCGGAATTCGCCGACAATACCAAGGAGGATGCCGGGTTCCGCCTGCCGCCGGTGCGCTGGTCGCTGTCGGCGCGGCGGGTAATGACGCTGGGCTGGGCCGATGGCGTGCCGCTGGGCGACAATGCCGCGCTGGACGCTGCCGGGCACAACCGGCGCGATCTGGGCGAACGGGTGCTGCGCCTGTTCCTGCTGCACGCGCTGCGCGATGGCTTTTTCCATGCCGACATGCATCAGGGCAACCTGAAGGTCGCCGCCGATGGCGATATCATCGCCTATGACTTCGGCATCATGGGCCATATCGACGAATATACCCGCCGGGTCTATGCCGAGATTCTCTTCGGCTTCATCCGCCGCGATTACAAGCGCGTGGCCGAGGTACATTTCGAGGCCGGTTACGTGCCCGCCACCCAGGATGTCGACGAGTTTGCCCGCGCCCTGCGTGCCGTCGGTGAGCCGATCTTTGGCATGGATGCGACCCATATCTCGATGGGCCGGCTGCTGAGCTATCTGTTCGAGGTCACCGAACGCTTTGGCATGGAGACCCGGACCGAGCTGATCCTGCTGCAACGCACCATGGTGGTGGTCGAGGGCGTGGCCCGCTCGCTTGATCCACATATCAACATCTGGCAGGTCGCCCGCCCGGTGGTCGAGGATTATATCAAGCAGTCCATCGGCCCGCGCGCGGTGCTGGCCGATCTGGGCAAGACGGCGCTGGTGGTGGCCCGCTTCGGCCCGCGGCTGCCCGATCTGGTCGAACGGGCGCTGGTGGCGCAGTCGCAACCGGGTCTGGTCGAGAAACCGGGCCGCAGCGCGGCGTTCTGGCCCGCCCTGGGTGGCGCGCTGATCGGTGGCGGTGTGGTTCTGCTGGCGAGCCTTTTCATCTGAACCGGTGACAGGCGCCGCCTTCGTGCTAGGCTGCGCCCATGGCTCGCACCAATCCACATCGCCCCTTCGTGCCCGATCCCGAACAGGCAGCCCTTGCGCCCGGGGTCAGCGGCAATGACATCAACGGGCTGGGCGAAACAGCGTTTCGCCGCCCGCGCATGGTCTATTGGGCGCCCGATCCGGACGACATCCCGCATGGATCCCTGCAACGCTATTTCTACCGGCAATCTGCGAAAGAACCTGACTTTGCCAGCAGACGCGCTGCCCGCCAGGCGGTACTGGACGCACCCCTGCCTTTACTGGCCGACACCGTCGTCATTCGCGACCCCGCGGACTGGACTGCCGCGCTGACCCAATTCGTGGACAGCGGCTTATGCGATCTGACCGGGGTCGCCGAAATGAACCCCGACTGGGTCTTCGAAGGCCACGAGATTCCTCAATCCCGCGTCATCATGATCGGCGTGGCCCATGACTACAACGTCATCGCCACCGCGCCCAAGCCAAGCGCCGGGCTTGAGGTGATGACCCAATACACCCGCGCCGCCCAGGCCGCCAAGACCATCGCCGGATGGCTGCGCCAGCAGGGTTGGCAGGCCGAGCCTTTGACCGGCCCGATGACCGGCGCATTGGCGATGATCCCGCCGGCGCTGGCCTGCGGCTTTGGCGAGCTGGGCAAGCACGGGTCCATCATCAACCCGGACCTTGGTGCCTCGTTTCGCCTGTCGGCGGTGCTGAGCGATGCGCCTTTTGCCCCGACGCCGGCGCAGGATCACGGCATCGACGGTTTCTGCCAGAACTGCCACATCTGTCAGGACGCCTGCCCGCCCGAGGCGCTGTTTGCTCAAAAGCAGACCGTGCGCGGCGCCCGCAAGTGGTATGTCGATTTTGACAAATGCCTGCCCTTCTTCAACCAGACCCACGGCTGCGCCATCTGCATCGCCGAATGCCCCTGGTCCCGCCCCGGCATCGGCCCGAACCTGGCCGCCAAACTGGCCCGCAAACGCAACAGGGACGCGACCGGCTGATCGCGCCCCTGCTTCTTTCTGGTCTGAAATACTCCGGGGGTCTGGGGGCAGCGCCCCCAGCCTCTCGGCTCAGAGCAGCTCGATGGCGATGGCGATGCCCTGTCCGCCACCGATGCACATGGTGATCAGACCCTTGGATCCGCCGGTGCGCTCCAGTTCATAAAGCGTTTTCAGCGTGATGATCGCACCGGTTGCGCCGACCGGGTGGCCAAGGGCAATCGCGCCGCCATTGGGATTCACCTTGGCCGCATCCAGGCCCAGCTCCTTGTTCACCGCCAGTGCCTGCGCGGCAAAGGCCTCGTTGCTTTCGATCACGTCGAAATCGCCGATGCTCAGCCCGGTACGCGCCAACAGATTCTGCACCGCGGGAACCGGGCCGATCCCCATCACCTCGGGGCGCACGCCGGCATGGGCATAACCCAGAATGCGCGCCTTGGGCTTCAGCCCGGCCTTTTCGGCCGCATCCGCCGTGGCCAGCACCATCGCCGCCGCACCATCGTTGATGCCGCTGGCGTTACCTGCTGTCACCCGGCCATCCTTCTTGAACACCGGCTTCAGCCCGGCCAGTACCTCGACCGAGGTTGCCTTGGGGTGCTCGTCGACCTTGAAATCGACCATGTCGCGCTTGACCTTGACCTGTACGGGCGTGATCTGGCCGTCGAAGTGCCCCGCCGCGATGGCCGCCGCCGCGCGTTCCTGCGAGGTCATGGCGAACTGGTCCATCTGTTCACGGCTGATCTGGTGCTCGTCGGCGACATTTTCGGCGGTCACACCCATGTGCCCGGTGCCAAACGGGCAATTCAACGCGCCCAGCATCATGTCGAGCGATTTGACATCGCCCATCTTGGCGCCCCAGCGGGCCTGGGTCATGATGAACGGGCTGCGCGACATGCTTTCGGCACCACCGGCCACCGCGAATTCGGCATCCCCCAGCATCAGCGATTGCACCGCCGAGACGATGGCCTGCGCACCCGAGCCGCACAGGCGGTTCACGTTCATCGCGGGGGTGCCGTTCGGGATGCCCGCCTGCATGGCGGCAACGCGGCTCAGATACATGTCGCGGGGTTCGGTATTGATCACATGGCCGAACACCACATGGCCGATCTGGCCGCCTTCGACGCCCGAACGTTCCAGCGCCGCCTCGGTCACCACGGTGGCCAGGTCGATGGGCGCGGTCGAGGCCAGCGCCCCGCCAAAAGTGCCTATGGCGGTGCGGGCACCGTCCAGAATCACGATATCGGTCATGTCATCCTCCTCAGGGTTTCGCCCATTATGCACCCGCAGCATGGTTTGTCGCCTGAGACGTGTCGTCATATTGTCGCGTCCGCAGGGCCGGTTCACGGACCAGGATAGCCATGCCCCCACTGGCGCGGGGCGTCCTTTTCCAGCAGGCGCCGCTCGATCTCGTCCAGGCGGTGCAGGGCAGCTTCGATGTCGCCGCCATGACGGGCCAATGCTTTGGCCCAGACCCGCTCGGCCGATCGGACCGACCAGCAAAGCGCAGCCTTGCGCAACCAGCAGCGCAGCTCGGGGGGCAAGCTGTCGAAGCGGTGCATCGGAGCCGCCCGGCGGCGGCGAAGTGAAGAGTTGGTGTTTCGGCGCATAGTTTATCATGTAATGTAATAACATTACATTCCTTACGACCTCACCACCGCATTGACAATCCGCAACCGCAGGCGCAGAGATTCCGTCATGACGGAAAACTCCGACGATATCCTGAACCGCCTGCCCGCCCGCCTGAAAGAGGCGCGCCGCGCGCAGGGCCTCTCGCTCGAGGCGGTGGCCAATCTCAGCGGCGTCTCACGCTCCATGGTCAGCCAGATCGAACGAGGTGAAAGCAGCCCAACCATCGCCACGCTGTGGAACCTGACGCGCGCGCTTCAGGTCGATTTCGCGGGCCTGCTCGAGGCCGCCGAGGCCGCCGACCGTATCGACACCTTGCGCGCCTCCGAGGTGCCCAGCATCGACAATATGGGCCAGGGTTGCCGCATCCGCATCCTGTCCCCGCCCGAAGACGCGGGTGGGCACGAGGTCTATGACATCAGCTTCAAACCGGGCGGCACGCTGAACAGCCAACCCCATGCGCGTGGCACCCGAGAACAGCTGACCGTGCTTGACGGTGCGGTACGTGTGACATCGGGCGCCGCCGCGCAGGACCTGGGGCCGGGCGATACCGCGCGCTATGCCGCCGACATTCCACACAAGATCTCTGCCTCCGGCGACGGACCGGCGCGGGTGTTCCTGATCGTCAAGACCGCCTGAGCGCCACGCAGGCGCGGGTCAGCCGCGCTCCAGCTCCTCGACCGTCATCAGGGGAAAGAAGCTGCCCGAAGACCACAGGCCGAACCAGCCGTCCTCGATCTCACCCAGATCCATCAGCCGATAGAAGCTCTTGCGGTCGATCAGCGCCTCAAGCCCCGCGCGGACATGAACATAGGGCGCGGGTTCCCCGGTTGCGGGGTCCTGTGCCATCCGGATCGGATTGCCCTCCCCCGCCACCGCGCTGTCGCCCACATGGGTGGTAAAGGTCAGCACCTGCTTGCGCCCCTGGCCCGCAACCTCGACATCCACGGCGACAAATGGCGCGTCATCGACGCGAATCCCGACCTTTTCGACCGGGGTGACCAGATAGAACCGGTCCTCTTCACGTTTCAGGATCGACGAGAACAGCCGCACCATCGCGGGCCGGTTGATCGGCGTGCCCTGATAGAACCACGTCCCGTCCCGCGCGATGCGCATGTCGATATCCCCGTTGAAAGGCGGGTTCCACAGATGCACGGGCGCCGGCCCCTTGGATTTAATCGCCCGGGCCGAGGCAAGAAGGCCGTCCGCCGAAGGTTTCACAGGCTTTTGTCCGCTCATTGTTTTTGCCATTTGCTGTCAGCGCGATACACTCATACCCATATAGTTGCCGCGGAGGGAAAACCATGTCCGAACCTGCCGACCTGATCGGGGAAATCGACGCGCTTGGCATCAAGCTGCAAGAAGCGCGGGCCTCGATCACCCGCCGGTTCATTGGCCAGGAGCGGGTGGTGGACCTGACCCTGACCGCGCTTTTGTGCGGTGGGCATGCTCTGCTGATCGGCCTGCCGGGCCTGGGAAAGACCCGATTGGTCGAAACATTGTCGACTGTCATGGGCCTGCATGGCAACCGCATCCAGTTCACGCCCGACCTGATGCCCGCCGATATTCTCGGCTCCGAAGTGCTGGACACCGCCGAGGATGGCAGCCGCCGGTTCCGCTTCATTCCCGGCCCTATCTTCTGCCAGCTTCTGATGGCGGACGAAATCAACCGCGCCAGCCCCCGCACCCAGTCGGCGCTATTGCAGGCGATGCAGGAAAAGACGGTCACCGTGGCGGGCGAGAACCGCCCGCTGGGCACCCCGTTTCACGTGCTGGCGACCCAGAACCCGATCGAGCAGGAGGGCACCTATCCCCTGCCCGAGGCCCAGCTGGACCGGTTCCTGGTGCAGATCGACGTCGATTATCCCGACCGCGCGACCGAACGCGAGATTCTGCTTGCCACCACCGGTGTCGAAGAGGCCGAGGCGCATCAGGTGATGAGCCAGGCCGATCTGCTGGGCGCACAGGTGCTGCTGCGACGGATGCCGGTCGGCGAGTCGGTGGTCGAGATGATCCTCGATCTGGTGCGCGCCTTCCGTCCGGACGAGCCGGGGGTCAGCGACCGTGTGCGCGACACCGTGGCCTGGGGTCCCGGTCCGCGCGCGGCGCAGGCGCTGATGCTGACGGTGCGGGCGCGGGCGCTGCTGCAAGGGCGGCTTGCCCCTAGCCCCGAGGATGTTCTGGACATGGCCCGCCCGGTTCTCAGCCATAGGATGGCGCTGAACTTTGCCGCCCGGGCGCGCGGTGACACCCTGGCCGGCCTGATCGACGAGACCGCCGCCAGCCTGACCCGGACCGAGGCCGCCGCGTGAGCGCTGCCCCCGCCCTCAGGCATCGCGCCGAGACCGCCGCCGCCCCGCTGCCGCCGCTGCTGGCGCGGGCCGAGTATCTGGCGGGCACCGTGCTGTTGGGCGATCACGGGCGCCGCCGCGCCGGGCTGGGCGATGATTTCTGGCAATACCGCCCGGCCCAGCCGGGCGACAGCCGCCGCATGATCGACCACCGCCGATCGGCCCGGGGCGACCTGCAATATGTGCGCGAGCGCGAATGGCAGATCGCGCAATCGGTGATGCTCTGGGTCGATCAGGGCGCCTCGATGCGTTTCAGTTCGGACAAGCGGCTGGAGGCCAAGGCCGACCGCGCCCGCCTGCTGGCGCTGGCGGTGGCAATCCTGCTGGTCCGGGGCGGCGAGCGGGTCGGCCTGACTGGCACCACCCTGCCGCCACGCCGCGGCAATGCCCAGGTGCACCGTCTGGCCGAGGCCTGGTCACGCGATGCCGAGGCCGACTATGCCCCGCCCGAGCACCGGGCCATGATCCCGCACGCCCGCGCCCTGTTTGTTTCCGACTTTCTGGGTGATCTCAAAGAGGTCGAGCTGGCCCTGTCCAAGGCCGCCGACCGGGGGGTGCGCGGGGTGTTGATGCAGGTGCTCGACCCCGCCGAGGAAAGCTTTCCCTATCGCGGGCGTACCCTGTTCGAAAGCGTCGGCGGCACGCTGCGCCATGAAACCCTCAAGGCCGGAGAGCTGCGCGAGCGGTACCTGGTTCGGCTGGCCGAGCGCCGCGACGCGTTGATGGCGCTGACCCGAGCGACCGGCTGGCAACTGGGCCTGCACCACACCGGCGACAGCGCGCAATCGGCACTGTTGTGGCTGTGGCGCGCCCTGGATGGGAGAGTGCGATGACGGTTCTGGGCGGCATCGGCTTTACCGCGCCCTGGCTGCTGCTGGCGCTGGTGGCATTGCCGATCCTCTGGCTGATCCTGCGCGCGGTGCCACCGGCGCCGATCCGTCGGCTGTTCCCGGCGGTCAGCCTGCTTCTGGGCCTGCGAGACGACGAAAGCGTGTCTGACAGAACCCCCTGGTGGCTGCTCTTGCTGCGGGTCCTGGCGGTGGCGGCGGTGATCCTTGGCCTGGCCGGACCGGTCCTCAATCCCCGGCAACAGGCCGAGGGCGACCAGCCCCTGCTGATGGTGATGGAGGCCAGCTGGGCCGGGGCGGCGCGCTGGACGCAACAGATCGACCTGCTCGAGGCGCGGCTGACCGAAGCGGGCCGGGCCAGCCGCCCGGTTGCGGTGCTGCGGCTGGGCGCGCCTGAGGATCTGGTGTTTCAATCCGCCGCCGCCTGGCGCAGCCGGCTGCCCGGCCTGTCGCCGATGCCCTGGCAACCGGGCGCGGCGGAACTGGCCGCCGCCACACAGGCGATCGCGGCACAGACGGGCGGGTTCGACACGCTCTGGCTCAGCGACGGGTTGGACTACGCGGGGCGGGCCGAACTGCTCGACACGCTGGGCGCGCGCGGCGCGGTCACCGTCTATCAATCGCCTAACCCGGTACTGGGTCTGCGCCCGGCCAGTTTCGCCGATGGCGCGGTGCAGCTGACGCTGCTGCGGGCCGAGGCGGGCGAGGAGCGCATCCAGCCGGTGTTGGCGCTGGGCCCCGATCCCGCCGGAACGGTGCGGGTACTCAATCGCAGCGAGGCGCGCTTTGCCAGTGGCGAGACCGAGGCGCAGCTGGCGCTGGCGCTCCCCTCGGAATTGCGGGCGCGCATCACCCGGTTCGAGCTTGAAGGACAGCGCGCCGCCGGCGCGGTGGCGCTGACCGATGACAGCCTGGCCCGGCACGAGGTCGCGCTTTATGCCGGGCGGCAAGATCGCGAGGGGCTGGAGCTGCTCTCGCCGCTGCATTACCTGACTCAGGTGCTGGCGCCCAATTCCGATTTCATCGACGGCGCTCTGCTGGATGTGCTGCCCGCCAATCCCGATATCGTGGTGCTGGCCGATGTGGTGACACTGGCCACGCTGGAACGAAGCGCGCTAACCGAATGGGTGGAACAGGGCGGCATTCTGGTCCGCTTTGCCGGTCCCCGCATGGCGGCCAGCGATATCGGCCGCGACAATGCCGATCCGCTGCTGCCGGTCCGCCTGCGCAGCGGCGGCCGAACCGTCGGCGGCGCCATGAGCTGGGGCGAGGCCAAGACGCTGGCTCCCTTTGGTGATACCTCGCCCTTTTACGGGCTCACGATTCCTGACGATGTCACCGTGTCGACCCAGGTCATGGCCCAGCCCGACCCCGATCTGGCCGATCGGGTGATCGCCGCGCTCAGCGACGGCACACCGCTGGTCACCCGCAAGGCACTGGGGCTGGGACAGGTGGTGCTGTTCCATGTCACCGCCGACGCGGAATGGTCAAGCCTGCCGCTGTCAGGCCTTTATGTCGAGATGCTGGATCGTCTGGCCGTCTCCTCGGCCGCCAAGAGCGCCGATGCCATCAACATGGAAGGCACGGTATGGAGCCCCCTGCGGGTGATGGACGGGTTCGGGCAGTTGGACGATGCCGGCAACCTGCCCGGCATCGACGGCACCGCCCTGGCCACGGCACCGATCGGGCCCGAGATGCGCCCGGGTGTCTATGCCAATGACTCTCGCCGGCTGGCGCGCAACGTCTTGGGCGCCGACAGCGTGCTGACCCCGGCGACGTGGCCCGCATCGGTTCCGGTGCTGGGTCTGAGCATCGCGGCCGAGCAACCGCTGGGCGGCTGGCTACTGTCGTTGGCGCTGGTGTTGCTGGCGCTGGATGTGGCGGCCTCCTTGGCCCTATCGGGCCGCCTCGGCCCGCTTGGCCGCGCCGCAGCCCTGCTGGCCCTGCTGCTGCACGCCCCCGTGGCCGAGGCGCAACTGACCGAGGCCGACATGTTCGCCCGCGACGCCACCCGCGAGATGGTGCTCGCACATGTGCTGACCGGCAATCGCGCTGTGGACGACCTGGCGCTGGCCGGGCTGCGCGGCCTGTCGGACACGTTGTTCTTTCGCACCTCGGTCGAACCCGCAGCGCCGTTCAGCGTCGATCTCGAACGCGACGAGCTGGCCTTTTTCCCGCTGCTCTATTGGCCGGTCACCCCCGATCAGCCGCAGCCTTCGGATGCGGCCTATGCCCGGCTCAACACCTATCTGCGGCTGGGCGGCATGATCCTGTTCGACACCCGCGACGCCGATATCGCCCGCTTTGGCGCCAGCAGCCCGAACGGGCGCAAGCTGCAACAACTGGCGGCGCCTTTGGACATTCCACCGCTGGAGCCGGTGCCGGGCGATCATGTGCTGACCCGCACATTCTACCTGCTTCAGGATTTCCCTGGCCGTCACGCCAGCGCCGATATCTGGGTCGAGGCCGCCCCGCTCGATGCCGAACAGATCGAGGGCATGCCCTTTCGTAATCTCAATGACGGGGTCACTCCGGTGGTGATCGGCGGCAACGATTGGGCCGCCGCCTGGGCGGTCGATGACAATGGCCGCGCCATGCTGCCGGTGGGGCGCGGGTATGGTGGCGAGCGGCAACGCGAGCTTGCCTATCGCTTTGGCGTCAATCTGGTCATGCATGTGCTGACCGGCAATTACAAATCCGATCAGGTCCATGTGCCTGCGCTGCTTGACAGGTTGGGACAATGACCGGAGACCTCCTGCTCGATCCGCTTGTTCCGCTGCCGCTGCTGATCGCGCTGGCCGCCCTGTCGCTGGCCGGTATCGCATTGGCGCTGTGGCGGGGTCTGTCGGGCTGGGCCCTGCGCGGGCTGGCGGCGCTGGTGCTGCTGGCCGCGCTCGCCGGTCCGGTCTGGCAGGTCGAAGACCGCGCGCCCCTTTCCGACATCGTGCTGATGGTCGAAGATCAGAGCGCCAGCCAGGGCCTGTCCGACCGACCGGACCAGACCACAAGCGCCGCCGACCAACTGGCCGCCAGCATCGAGAGCCGCCCCAATACCGAGCTGCGCCGCATCATTGTCGGCGATGGCGAGGGCGATACCGGCACCCAGCTGATGGCGGCGCTGAACGAGGCGCTGAACGAAGAGCCGCGCGCCCGGATCGCGGGTATCCTCGCCCTGTCGGACGGTCAGGTGCACGATCTGGACCGCGCGCCCGCCCTGCCGGCGCCGATGCATCTGCTGCTTTCGGGCCGGGCGACCGACTGGGACCGCCGCCTGATCGTGCGCAACGCCCCCGCCTTTGCCATCATCGGCGAGCCGGTGACCCTGAGCCTCAGGATCGAGGATTCCGGCGCGGTGCCCGCCGGGCAGGGGGCGCTGGCCGAGTTGCAGATCTCGGTCGATGGCGGCCCGCCCGAGCGGCTGACCCTGCCGGTCGGCCAAGACCTGGAACTGCCGGTCACCCTGCCCCATGGCGGGCGCAACGTGGTGCAGTTCTCGGTCCCCGTGGCCGAGGGCGAGCTGACCGACCGCAACAACACCGCGCTGATCCAGATGAACGGCGTGCGCGACCGTCTGCGGGTGCTGCTGGTTTCGGGTCAGCCGCATCCGGGCGGACGCACCTGGCGTAACCTGCTCAAATCGGACAGTTCGGTCGATCTGGTACATTTCACCATCCTGCGCCCGCCCGAGAAACAGGACGGCGTGCCAGTGGATGAACTGAGCCTGATCGCCTTTCCCACCCGCGAGCTGTTTCTGGAAAAGATCGACGATTTCGACCTGATCATCTTTGACCGCTACAAGCGGCGCGGCATCCTGCCGGCGATCTATCTGGACAATGTCGCCAATTACGTGAACCGGGGCGGCGCCGTTCTGGTGGCGGCGGGGCCGGATTTCGCCACCGCCGACAGCATCTACCGCACGCCCTTGTCGCCGGTCCTGCCCGCGCGCCCCACCGCCCGGGTGATCGAAGAGGCCTATCGCGCACAAGTCACCGAAGAGGGCGCCCGCCACCCGGTCACCGCCCAACTGGACAGCGCCGGGGAATGGGGCCGCTGGCTGCGTCAGATCGAGGTCACGCAGGATTCAGGCCATGTGCTGATGAGCGGGGTCGAGGGCCGGCCGCTGCTGGTGCTCGACCGGGTGGGCGAGGGGCGGGTGGCGCTGCTGGCCACCGATCACGCCTGGCTCTGGGGGCGTGGTTACGAGGGCGGCGGCCCGCAGCTGGAGCTGCTGCGCCGCCTGGCGCATTGGATGATGAAGGAACCCGAACTGGAGGAAGACGCGCTCTGGGCCGAGGCGCAGGGCCAGACCATGCGGATCATCCGGCGGACGCTGGACACTTCGGTCGGCTCGGTCACGATCACCCGCCCCGATGGCGGTGAGGATGTGCTGCCGATGGAGGAGGTGTCTCCGGGCCGGTTCGAGGCGCTGTATCAGGGACCTGAGATCGGCCTTTACCGGCTGCGCGAAGGCGATCAGAGCGCGGTCATCGGCCTGGGTCCGGCGGCCCCGCGCGAGTTCGAGGCGACCATCGCCACCGCCGCCCTGATGGAGCCGCTGATCACCCCGCTCAAGAGTGGTATCTTCCGGCTGGAGGACGGCTTGCCCACCATCCGCAACGTGCGCGAGGGGCGGCCCGCCGCCGGGCGCGGCTGGCTGGGCCTGACCCCGCGCGGCGCCTATGAAACCCGCGACGTGCGGCAGACTCCGCTGGCCCCGGCCTGGCTGGTGCTGTTGCTGGCCTCGGGCTTTGTCATAGCCGGCTGGCTGCGCGAAGGGCGTCGCTAACAGCCCTCACTCCAGCCGCAGCTCTGCCCGGCTGGCCCGGCCCCGCGCATCCAGTACGATCAGCGTGGCAAACCCGCTGCCGGGCGAGGGGACGTCGAATTCGCGCACAAAGATGCCTGTGGCCAGCGGCCTGCCATTGGCCAACAGGGTAAAGGGTGCCTGACCGCCGCGCAGCTTGACCGTGACCGGCCCGCCGTCGGTGGTCAGCACCGCACCATCGGGCGGAAACAGCAGCTGAGGCGCATCCGGCTCGACCTCGAATACCGCGCCCCTCGGACGATAGCGTTGCAGCGGCAGCGGCAATTCTGCCGTGGGCAGGATCAGCGTGTCGGGCGGTGGCGGCGGCAGCGGGTCAAAGGCGGGTTTCAGCCGCCCGAACGCCTCGAACAGGACCGGCGCGGCCAGATCGCCGCCAAAGGCGCCCGGCACCGGAGTGCCATCGGCCCGGCCCAGCCAGACGCCGATCACATGGGCGCCGTCGAACCCCACCGCCCAGGCATCGCGATGGCCATATGAGGTGCCGGTCTTATAGGCCAGCACACCACGCCGCGCCCCGGGTGGTGGCGCCAGTCCCGCAAGGATATCGCCCACCTGCCACGCAGCAGACGGGGAAAACAGCCGCCCCGCCGGTTGGGCTGCCTCACCCAGAGCATGGCGCAGCAGCGGCCCCTGCCCGCCCTGCGCCAAACCGGCATAGAGTTGGACCAGATCCTGCAACGTCAGACCGACCCCGCCCAGCGCAATCGCCAGACCCGGCGTGCCGCCGGGCAGGCGCGGCGTGGCACCGCCCCGCCGCAGCGCCGCCATCAGCCGCACGGGACCCAGATCGTCGGTCAGCCGCACCACCGGGATGTTCAGCGACAGCTGCAACGCCTCACGCACCCGCAACTCTCCGCGGAATTCGCCGTCGAAATTGCGCGGCGCATAGCGGCCGAACATCACCGGACTGTCCAGGATCAGGGTATCGGGATGCGCCAGCCCCTGATCGAAGGCCAGACCATAGACAAAAGGTTTCAGGGTCGAGCCGGGCGAGCGCAATGCGCGGGTCATGTCAACGAAACCCTGCCGCTCGGCGCTGTAGCCCGCCGAGCCGACCGAGGCGAAGATCTCTCCGCTGCGGTGATCGACCACCATCAGCGCCGCCGACAGGCGCCCTCCGGCCTCCAGCGCCGCCTTGGCCAGCAAATCTTCGAACCGAGATTGCAAACCGGCATCCAGCGTGACGTCGTGACGCCGCGCCGCCGGATCGGCCGCGCGCAGGCGGTCGGCCAGATGCGGCGCCAACAGCGGGAAGGGGCGCTGTGCCTGTGGAATTGCTTCGCCCAGCGCAGCCTGCATCGCCTCGCCGCTCAGCACGCCCTGCGCCAACATCCGATGCAACACCCGGTCGCGAGCCGCCCGCGCCGCGCGCGGGTGGCGGTCGGGGCGGCGCGCCTCGGGCGCCTGCGGCAGTGCTACCAACAGCGCCGATTGCGCCGGGGTCAGGCGATGCGGCTCCTTGCCGAACCAGGCCAGCGCGGCGGCGCGAACGCCTTCGAGATTGCCGCCATAGGGCGCATGCGTCAGGTAGAGCGCCAGGATCCGCTGCTTGTCCAGCCGCCTCTCCAACGCCAGCGCCACCCGGATCTGGCGCAGCTTGCCCGCCCAGCGCCCGGTAGGACCATCCTCGATCAGCCGCGCCACCTGCATCGTCAGGGTCGACCCGCCCGAGACGGGGCGGCGATACCACAGCGCTTGCCCGGCGGCGCGCAGCATCGCCAGCGGATCGACCCCGGCATGATCGGCAAAGCGCTTGTCCTCGTAACGGATCAGCATGCGGGTAAAGCCTGAATCCACCGCACCCGGCGCTAGCCGCCAGATGCCGTCCCCGACCTGATAGGCCCGCAGCAGGGCGCCGTTGCGGTCGCGTATCTCGACGCCCGTTTCAGTCAGGACCGGCGGCAGTTGGGTGGCGTCGATCCAGCGATTTGCCCCATCACGCAGCGCCGCGCCCGCCCACAGGACCAGCGCCAGCACCATCAGCCAGCGCGCAGGCCTAGGCATCATCGACCCAACCCTGCCAGAGCCCGGGATAAAGGGTGGTAAAACCGCTGCCATGCAGGTCGAGATCCGCCGCAAACCCGGCCGAGGCATAATGCACCCGACCATCCGGCAACCGGGTATAGATCTGATCCAGCCGCGCCACGCAATCCAGGTCGGGCATAAGCCAGGCGGCGGCAACGCGCAACTCGTCGCCCGCAAAGGCCCCCAGCCGCCGTATCGGCATCAGGTTGGTCGCCGGGGTAAAGCTGAGGTCCAGATCGCTGCAATCCTCGGTGCCCGGTTGCAGCACGTCGTCCATCCGCCAGCCCATCGGCGTCGCCTCGATCCGCATCGACAGGGGGCGACCACCACGCTCTCCGGCCACATCCGCCGACAGGCTGCGCCAGTCGGGTGCGCAGCGGATGTCATAGCTGAGCGTGGTATCACAGCCCTCGTCGCGCCAATGGGCGTGGCCCACCATGATCCAGCCCTGCGCCACCCGCGAAAGGGTGCAGCGGTCGGAGCCTTCGCCATCCAGCCGCCGCCAATGGGCGGTGGCCACCGCCTCGCGCCCGCTCATTGCCCGACACGGATGCGGCCCGTGTCGGTGCGGGCACGATAGCGGGGGCGGTACATGTCCTCGACCGAGGCCGCCGGGTGGTGGAACGCGCCCGGGCTCACCGCGCGGGTGACATAGGCCAGCGTGACGGGCCGGGTGCCGTACAGATCGACCGCCGCCAGGAAGCGGTCGCTGCGGAACTCGGTATGGCTGGCCTCGTCCAGCGACAGCCAGTCCAGCGCCCGCACATCGCCCGAACGCAACAGCGAGGGGTTATCGATCTCGAACCCTGCGGGCAGCGGATCGTTCACCATCAGCCGCCCGCCCGAGGCCTCGAACGGGGTCACGGTCAGCACCGTCACGAACCGTTCGCCAATGGCGAAAGCGTCGCGCTGGATGGGCGCCCCGTCCATCGTGTAGCGGGCGCGGGTGATGGTGTAGCCGGTACCACCGGCGGGCAGCGGAACCTCGGGTACACCCAGCATGGTCAGGGTGATATCGGTGGCGCCACCATCGACGGCGGTGATGTTGAGCACCTCGTCGCTGGTCCCTGCAAGCACCTGCACAAAGGGCCCATCCACCGCCGCGCCATTCACCCGCAGGCCCGATTGTTCGGGCTGTTTCACCAGGGCCTGCGCCGCAAGCAGGCTCCAGGCCGCTTCCTGGGTCGACATCTCACCCGCAGGCTGGCTGATGCGGCTGATCAGGGAATCCCGGTCGATCACCGCACTGCCCGCCTCGGCGGCCAGCGTCAACAGGCCCGCCGCATCGCGCAGGCTGGTACCGTAATCGGCCCGCCAGACGGGTGCCTCAGGCCGCTGCCCCGCGACCATGCGCGCGGCGCGGGCAAACATCGCGTCGGCCCGCGTCTGGTCGCCATACATGGCCAGCGCCGACCCCAGCTGTGCCGCGCCCAGCGGCGTGGTAAAGGCATCCGCCTTGACGTCGGCGTAATAGCGCAGATCGCCCATCGCCGCCGCGCCCTCGCGCGCCAGCACCATCAGGGCATAAGCGATATCCTCGCCCCCTTCGTCGAAATCGGGGGCATAGTTCAACCGATTGCGCAGGTTGTCCATCGCCATGGCAAAGGCGCGGTCCGGTAGGGCATAGCCTTCGGCCCGGGCCCGGCTGAGAAAGTCCGAGGCATAGGCGTCGAGCCAGAAATCACCGCTCTCGGCACGCCACAGGCCAAAGGCGCCATTGGCGCTTTGCCGGGTCAGGATGCGCCGGATCGCGGCGTCGATCCGCTCGGCCACCTGCGGCCCGGTGCCCAGCCCCGCCGCCTGTGCCACCGCACCAAGGTAAAGCAGCGGCATCGCCTGCGAGGTCACCTGTTCGGTGCAGCCATAGGGATACCGGTCGAGCACCCCCAACAGGCCCGGCGCATCAAACCGCGCCAGCGGCCCGGCCGACAGGATGGCGCGGGCCGATCCGGGCCTGAGCCCGGTGAAGACATCGCGCGAGAACAGGAAACTGTCGCCTGCCCCCAACGCAAAGCGCCGGGTCTGGGCCACCACCGGATCATTGGCGCGCACCGGCAGCCTTAGCACCTGGCGCAGCTCTTGCCCGCCCGGCGTCTCCAATTCGACCGTCAACACTGGATCGCCCAGCGCGGTGGCGGTGACCGGCACCTCGAACACGGCCTTGCCACCCTCGGTCAAGGTGAACCGGTCGGGCGCGGCGCCCAATTGCAGGCCCGGGGCACTGGCCAGTTTCAGCGCCATCTCGCCCGGCGGGCCATCGGCATGCACCACCTCCAGCCGCAACCGGCTGCTGTCGCCGGGCGCAAGGAAGCGCGGCACCGTCGCCGTCACCACCACCGGATCGCGCACGATCATGTCCCGCTCGGCCTGTCCGACCGCTTGGTCTGACCAGGCCACCGCCATCAGACGCACAGTGCCGTTGAAGGCGGGCAAGGGCACATCGACCGAAACGCCGCCATCGGCACCCACCTGCACCGGGCCACTGAACACCGCCATCAGGTCCTGGGTCGGCGGCGGCGATTGCATCCGCAGGCCATTATCGGCATCCCCGCCCGAGCGCACGATCCCCATGGCGCCGTTCATGCCGTCGATCAACCGGCCATAGACATCGCGCATCTCGACCCCCAGCCGCCGCTGGCCAAAATAGTGACCCTGCGGATCGGGACTCTGGAAGCCGGTGAGGTTCAGGATGCCCAGATCGACTGCCGCCAGCGTCAGCCAGACCTCGTCACCCGCCTGCGCGCCCGCAACCGTCAGGCGCACGGGCTGGGTGGCGCGCGGTTTGGCCACCTCGGGCGCGTCGATCGCAACCGTCAGCGCCTTGCCCACCGGTTCTATCGTTGCATGGGCCAGACCCAGTGCACGCGCCGGGTTCTGCCCGGCGGCCACGTCCATCGGCCGGATCACCGTTGCGGTGACATAGGCGCCGGTGCCCCAATCCTCGGTCACCGTAAGTGGGATCACGCTTTCGCCCGCTGCCACCTCGACCGCCTGCCGCGCGATCACCCGGTCCGACAGCACCGTGACCAGCGCGGTGCCCGCCATGCGCGGCACGATCCGCAGCCGCGCGGTGTCGCCCGGGCGATAGCTGTCCTTGTCCAGCGAAAGCTCCAGCCGATCGGGCGTCGCCGCCGCATCGGCGGCCTGATACCAGCCGGCATAGAAATCGGCAGAGGAGGCGACATAGGCCCCATCCAGCCGCTCGACGAGGAGTTCGTATTCACCCCATTCCACCGGCTGCGACAGGGACAGCGGATCGCTGCCCAGATCGGCCTCGCCGGTAGCGATGCGGGTGCGGCGGGTCACCGGCTCCCAGTTCCAGTTGCCGTAAAGCTGGTACCGCTGATACCGCGTCTCGACCCGGTTCAGCGTCCATTTGATCCGCATGGGCTGGGGCGTCAGGTCCGGGGTCAGGCCGATCACCTGGAATCCAGCCTCGGTACCCTCGCTCACCACATCCTCGAACAGCGGCTTGATGCCGATAACGGGGGTGGCCGGCGAGACCGGCACCGAGATCCGGCGTTCGACCGGGCGGGCGGCGCCATCGGCCAGCCGCGCCGTCACCACTGCCTCGAGCGGTTTGCCCTCGGCGTCGATCTGCGGGATCTCGACCGCCAGCCGGGCATTGCCCGCCGCATCGGTGCGGGCATCGCCGAAATGGCTGGTGCGGGTCTGAAGCCCGGCGTCATGGCGGCCAAACCGGTATCCGGGCCAGCCCGCGATCTGGTCGGCGGCGCGCAATTGCACCTGTCCCTCGATGCTCAGATCGGCGCCCGGCGCCCCGAACAGATAGCGCGCCTCGATGCTCAGCGGCGGGCTGTCGCCGGGCAGGATCGGCGCATCGGGCAGCGCCAGGTCAAAATCGATCCGCTCGGGCAGGAAATCCTCGACCAGCAGGGTCTGGCTGGCCAGCGCTGGCCCGTCGGGATCGGCCTTGATATCCAACCGCCAAGTGCCGCGCGGGGCGCTGGCACCGGTGGTCAGCGCAAAGACATGCCCCCCTGCAACGCCACCATCCGAGACCTTGCGGCCATATTCCACCCCGTCGGGCCGGGTCAGGATCGCGGTCAGTGGCAGGCCGTCGATGGCGCGCGCGGTGCCATCGCGGCTGAGGGCTGTGGCATGAATGGTCTCGCCCGCACGATAGGCGCCCCGGTCGGTGGTCAGGAACACATCGACGGGGCCCGCGGGCTTGCGCCCCTCGACGCCCCGGTCGGACAGGTCAAAGGCCGGGTCGATCAGCGACAGGAACCCCAGATCGGTGTCGCCCGCCGTTGCCAGGATCAACGCTGGCGCCGCCGCGCCCGTGCCCCGCGTCAGCCCCGGTTCGAACCGCGCCAGCCCCTGTGCATCGGTCTGGACCCGGCCCAGCACCGCATTGGCACGCGAGATCAGCGTCAGGTCAACCGCTGCGCGGGGCGCCGCGTCGGAAAGACCGCGCACAGAAACATGCAGCCCGTCATTGCCTGAGATCGAGGACAGGCCCAGATCGGACAGCACGAACCATTGGGTGGCACCGGGATTGTCATAGGGGTCAGCCCCCGGCACCCGCGCCGTCAGCGTATAGATACCGGCCGCCTGGCCCGAGATCGCCTCTGCCAATGGCAAGCGGGTGGTCATGTCGCGGTTGAGCGTGCTGGCCACTTCGGCACTGCCGGTCCAGACCTCTTGCGCGATATCGGAAGCGAAATGCTCGTCTTCCCAATAGGACAGCGGGCGCGCGAAATACCCCTCCTGCACCGCGCGCAGCAGGTTGCGGTCGCTGACCCGCCGCAAGATCAGATCAAGCGTGGTGGCGTTCACCGTCTCGACCGGTATCGCCGCATCCGCCGATTTCGGCAGCACATAGGACCGACCCGGGAAACGCACCGCCGGGCTGCGGTCTCGCACGTAATGGGTCAGCGTCACGTCCTTCCAGAGCGCCTCACCGGATCCAGCCGGCAGCCCCGCACGCAGGGTGATGCGATAGCGTTTGCCATGTTCGACACCGTCAAGACACAGCTGGTTGCCATCGGCCTGCACGACCAGATCCCCCTCGGGCGAGTGAACGAAGGGCTCGTAATCGACACCGCTGCGCGCCAACGGGTCCGAGAACTGGGCGCAGATGCGCGGCTGGGCGCTGTCGCTTTCGACCGTGGTCTCGACCACGCGGAACCCGTATTTGCCAATTGCCCTATCCAGCGCCGCCAGCACGTCCTCGCGCGGCTGGATGTCACTGGCCAGCCGCAGCACCGGCACCATGTCACGGCCGCGCCCGTCCCGTTCCAGTGCCTGCGCCAGCAGGGCCAGCGCCGAAACTTCGGCGCCGGGACGATCCGCCCGCAAATAGGCGTTGATCGCAGCCGAAACCGCCCGGCGCGCATGGTCGCGTTTAATGCTGCTGTCATCGCTGCGAACACTCAGCAGCAGGCGGGCGTATTCGGCCCACAGATCGGCACGATCCGACAGCGACACCGCCAGCCCGGCCCATCCGGCGGCCTGCGCCCCCTCGCCCGCGTTGCGCATCGCAGCGATGACCTGATCCAACTCCATCCCGCCGGCGGCATAGCGCAGTCCCAGATCGCGCGCCTGCGCGACAGCGCGGGTCAGGTCGCGGTCCGGGAGGAAAGCCAGCCGCGCCGCTTGTTGACGCGCCCGGTCACGCACCGCCGCCGGGCTGGGCAGTTTCACCGCCGACAGCGCCCCCTGATAAGGCGTCTGCTCGCTGACGCCGCGTTTGGGGAAACAGGCGTTCGAGCGCGCGTTGAAGGTGAAAGCGTTACAAGCGTTGTTTGCCGAGCAGGCCCGGATGCAGGATTGCAGATCGGTATCGAACAGCGCGTCCAGACCCTCGCCATAAAAATCCATGTCGCGGGTGGCGAGATAGCGAAAACCGGGCGCGGCCTCTTGTGCCGAGAGGCCCGACACCCCGAAAAAAGCCAACTGAAGAGAAAGAATTGCAAGAAATCCAAAACGTCGCATGCCGACCTCCTGTTTGGGTCAAGGGTCGCATGGGCACCTGACCCATTGCAAGGATTCAGGCCCGGCGAGCTTAAGCTCTTTTTCACCGATCTGCCGGATGCTGACGCCACTGAGCGTTGGGGACTGTTACGAATGAGCCTGGTAAACAAGCTTGCCGAAGAGCGGCGCGCGCGTTTGGCCGCGGAAAGACTGCTGGAACTGAAGCAGGCCGAACTGTCGGCGGCCAATCGCAAGCTGGGGCGCCATGCGCTCGCGCTGACCAAGCAGATCGGCGAGAAACAGGCCGAGGTGGCCACCGTTCGCGACGAAAACGAGAAGGTCAAATCGGACCTGACCGTCGCCAATGCCAAGATCGAGGTGGCCGAACGCCGCCTGTGGCATTCGATCCAGACCATTCAGGACGGATTTGCCTTTTTCGATTCCGACAGCAAGCTGATCGGCGCCAATACCGCCTATCTCAACGTGTTTGACGGGCTGGACGAGGTGGCACCGGGCATCTCGTACATGCGGATCCTGCAACTGATGACCGAGGAAGGCATCATCGACACCGGCGAACTGGCGGCAGAGGAATGGCGCCAGATGATGCATGAGCGCTGGATCTCTCCCACCCCCGAACCGGTGGTGATCCGCATGTGGAACGATCAATATGTCAAGATGATCGACCAGCGCGGCCATGGCGGCGATGTGGTCAGCCTGGCGCTCAACATCACCTCGACCGTCCGCTACGAGGCCGAGCTGCGCGCCGCGCGCGAGAAGGCCGAAGCCGCCAATCGCGCCAAATCCGCCTTTCTCGCCAATATGAGCCACGAGATTCGCACGCCGATGAATGGCGTGGTCGGGATGGCCGAACTGCTCTGCGATACCGCCCTGGACGAGGAACAGCAGCTTTATGCCAGCACGATCAAGAATTCGGGCGAAGCGCTGCTGGTGATCATCAACGATGTTCTCGACTATTCCAAGATCGAAGCCGAGAAGATGATGCTGCATCCCGAGCCCTTTGACCTGGAACGTTGCATTCACGAGGTCGCGATGCTGATGCAACCCATCGTGCGCGACAAGGGGCTGACCCTGCTGGTGGATTACGACCTGTTCCTGCCCACCCTGTTTGTCGGCGATCCCGGTCGGGTGCGGCAGGTGCTGACCAATCTTCTGGGCAATGCGGTCAAGTTCACGACCAAGGGTCACATCCTGATCCGCGTCACCGGTGTGCCCGATCCGGCCACTGGCCGCTGCGCCATCCATGTGGCGATCGAGGATACCGGGATCGGCATCCCCAGGGAAAAGCTGGCGCATATCTTTGGCGAGTTCAATCAGGTCGAGAACGAACGCAACCGCCAGTTCGACGGCACCGGACTGGGTCTGGCGATCTCGCAGCGGCTGATCCAGATGATGGGTGGCACCGTCTGGGTCGAAAGCGAAGAGGGGCGCGGATCGTGCTTCGGCTTTCGCGTCACCCTGCCGATGAGCGAGGAAGCGCAACCGGTTCTACCCAACCTGCCGGGCCGCCTGCAACATGTCCTGATTGTCGATGACCTGGCGGTGAACCGTGCGATCCTGGAAAAGCAGTTGGCCCAGTTGGGTGTCCGGGTAACCTGCTGCGCCTCGGGCGCCCAGGCGCTGGAAAAGATGAGCGATTGCGTCGATCTGGTTCTCAGCGATCACAACATGCCCGAGATGGACGGGCTGGAACTGGCCGAGGCGCTGCGCGGCGCGGGCTGGAGCGATCTGCCGATCTTTCTGTTGTCGTCCAATCCCGGCATGGCCCATGCCGACCCGGCCAAACGTCATGTGCAGGGTATTTTGCAAAAACCGATCCCACGGGCCGAATTGTTCGCGCGATTGTCCGACATGAGGACCGAGATCACATCGGTGCAGGACCCGGCGGCCGTTTCGGCACCCGTGACCAAACCCGCCCAGGACGCCCCCGGCGAACCGACCGAGCGCCGGCAGATGCGGGTTCTTGCCGCCGAGGACAATCGCACCAACCAGCTGGTGTTCCGCAAGATGGTCAAGACGCTGGATATCGACCTGCGCTTTGCCAACAACGGGCTCGAGGCGGTGGAGATCTGGCAGGACTTCCAGCCCGACCTGATCTTCATGGATATCTCGATGCCCAAGATGGACGGCAAACAGGCCACTGGCGAAATTCGCAGGCTCGAGGCCGGAACCGGCCGTCATGTTCCGATCGTTGCACTGACCGCGCATGCCATGGCCGGCGATGCCGAAGGCATCCTGGCCGCCGGGCTGGACCAGTATCTGACCAAACCCCTGCGCAAGGCGCTGATTCACCAGCACATCGCCGAAGCCTGCCCGGCGGGCGCGCTGCCGGTCGAACCCGAAAGCGGAGAGTGAGCCGACCCCGGCTCAGGCCTTGGCCGAGATGATCAGATCGGGGCCAAAGATGGTGTCGGCATGGTGGTGCAGATAAATCTTGAGCCAGGGCGTGAACCGCTCGGGATAGCGCTGCACCTCGGCGAGCAGGTCGTGATAGCCGATCCAGCGGATCTCCATCACCTCGTCGGGATTGGGCACCACCTGCAACGGGCCACGCACATGGGCGAGGAAGACATCCACCACCTCGTTTTCGACCATGCCATTGCCAACGTCCGCGTGGTACTCAAGCCGGTGCCGGTACTCGGGATAAAGCCCGGTGATCCCCAGCTCCTCGCGCAGGCGCCGCACCGCACAGGTCGAGGCGCTCTCGTCCCAGTCGGGATGGGTGCAGCAGGTATTCGCCCACAGGCCGGGCGTGTGGTATTTGCCCAGCGCCCGGCGCTGGATCAGGATGTCCATGTCACGCACCGCAAAGACCGAAACCGCCTTGTGTTTCAGACCCTTCTCATGCGCTTCGAGCTTGTCCACCGGAACAAGCCTATCGTCGACCCAAGCCGGAATCAGGATGCCCATACCATCCTCATGTCGTGTTCTCCCGTGACCGCGGCGCCAAGGGGCGGCCGCCCTGCCGGTCTCTTGCCGACTTGCCGGACAAACCTGTGCGCGTTTGGTCCGGCAATCAAGCGTGTAAAAGGCCGCAGTCTACACTGCGGCCTTGCTGGTACCTTTGTACCTGATCGCGCGGCTTATTCGGCGGCGACGCTTTGCAGATAGGCGAACACGTCCTCGCCACCCGATTTAAGCTTGAAGGTCATTTTCGACTTGGCCGCCGTTTCACCCAGATAGGTGTTCAGGAAGCTTTTGGGGTCCTGGGTGAAGGCGACAAAGCTCTCTTCGTCCCAGACCAGACCCTTTTCGCCGGCAGCAACCAGGCTGTCACCGTATTTGTACCCTTCATAGGTGCCGGCGGCCCGGCCCACGACGCCATACAGGTTCGGCCCGGTCTTGCCGCCCTTGACGATGGTCTCGCCCGCGGGGCTCTCGATCATGTGGCAGGACTTGCACTTGTTGAAACCCTTCTCACCCTTGGCGGCGTCACCCTCGGCGAGGGCGGGAACGGCAAGAACGCAGGCAAAGGCGGCGGCGACAAATCGGTTCATGTTGGGAGCTCCACGAGATTTCTTAGCTGTGCCAAATGAGAAGGCAGAGCGCGCCGGAGTCAACACCACCATCGTCGGATTCAGGCACTGTGTCGCACCTTCTCACGGCCTTGTCAGCAGGATCACGCCTGATGCCAGCAGGGCAGCAGATCACCGGGCGCCGGGCGCGCCAGATAGATGGCGCGGGCAATGGCGCGGGCCAGGCACAGCGCGGCAGCGTGACCCAGCAAGGTCAGGTCACGCTCGGGCGCGGCCATCGGGCGGGCGCCGGTCGAAACCGAGAAAACCAGATCGCCATCGCCCGGCGAATGGGCCGGAACCGTGGCGCGGGCGATGCCGTCATGGGCGGCCACCGCCATCCGCTGGCATTGCGCCTTGGTCAGGTCGGCATCGGTGGCAACGATGGCGATGGTGGTATTGGCGCGGTCCTGCGCCTGGGCGGACATCATCCGTATCTTGCGGCTTTCAAGCTGCCGGCCCAACCCGCCGCTGGGGTCGGGACCCAGCCCGCCGAACTCGCCGTCGATCTCGAACGGGGCAGCCCAGAAATGGCGATCTCCGGGGGTGGTGACACTGCCCATCGGATTGGCGGCAACCAGCGCGCCCACCGTGGTTCCGTCGGGCAGCACCAGCGAGGCCGAACCAAGCCCACCCTTGAGCATCGCGGTCAGCGCCCCGGTGCCCGCCCCGGTGGTGCCCAGCGCGAAATCCCTGCCCGCCGCATCGAACGCGGCACGGCCCAGCGCGCGATAAGGGTTGTCGGCCCAGTCCTTGTCCCCGCCATTGAGCAGGTCAAAAATGATGGCGCCAGGTACAATGGGAATGACCGCATCGGCGATGCGATAGCCGCGCCCAGCGGCCCGCAGCGCATCGGAGACGCCCGAACAGGCATCCAGCCCATAGGCAGACCCGCCCGACAGCACCAGCGCATCGATCCGCGCCACCGATTTGTCAGGCGCCAGCAGATCGGTCTCGCGCGTGCCGGGTGCCCCGCCCATCACATGCACCGAGGCCATGAAGGGCGCCTCGGCGCTCAGCACGGTGGCGCCGGATTTCAACGCATCGTCCTGCGCATTGCCGACCAACAGGCCGGGCACATCGGTGATCAGGTTGCGGGGGCCGGGAACCATGGCTTGCCTTTCTTCAGAGGCGGGCGCTCAGATACAGCGGCCGCCATCCACCTCCATCGCGACGCCGGTGATCATCGAGGCCTCGTCCGAACACAGGAAACAGGCGGCATTGCCCATGTCCTGCGGGGTCGAGAACCGGCCCAGCGGGATGGTGGACAGGAACTTGGCGCGCATCTCGGGCGTGTCCTCGCCCATGAAGGATTTCAACAGCGGGGTCTCGCCCGCCACGGGGTTGAGCGCGTTGACGCGGATACCATTTGGCGCAAGCTCTACCGCCATGGTGCGGGTCGCGGTGATCATCCAGCCCTTGGAGGCGTTGTACCAGTTCAGCCGGGGTCGCGGAGAAACTCCGGCGGTCGAGGCGACATTCAGGATCGCGCCCTTGCCGCGATCCTTCATATGCGGCACCAGCGCCCGGGCGGTCAGATAGACCGACTTCATGTTGACACGGTAGACCCGGTCGAAATCCGCCTCGCTGACATCTTCCATCGCGGTCGGCAGATGGGTGACACCGGCATTGTTGACCAGAATATCCACATGGCCGAACCTGCGCAGCGCCGCCGCCGCCATCGCGTCGACCGAGTTGCCGTCGGACACATCAACCTGATGGGCAAACGCATCGCCATCCATCTGCGCGGCAGTCTCGCGCGCGGTGTCGAGGTTGATATCGGCCACCATGACACGGGCACCCTCGGACACGAATTTCGCCACGATCCCGGCGCCGAACCCTTGCGCGCCACCGGTGACGATGGCTGTTTTTCCGTCCAGTCTCATATGGTTCACTCCCTCTTGGCCCGAGATTAGCAGCGGCGCGGACAGACGCCAGCCTATTCGTCGCCGATCTTCCCACGCAGGGCCTTGACCTCGCCGCGCGCCTTTTTGGAGTCGAGACGGCGCCGCACCGAACCGCGCGTGGGCTTGGTCGCGATGCGGCGTTTCGGGGCGACCAGCGCACGGGCGATCAGCTCGACCAGGCGGGCGCGCACGATCTCGCGGTTGCGGGCCTGGCTGCGGGTCTCGTCACATTGCAGGACGATGGCCCCCTCGCCGGTCCAGCGCCGCCCGGCCAGCCGTTTCAGCCGCGCCTTGACCGGAGCGGGCAAGGAGGGCGAGCGCGCCGCCTCGAACCGCAATTAGACGGCCGAGGACACCTTGTTCACATTCTGCCCGCCCGGCCCCGAGGCGCGCATGAAGCTTTCGCTCAGCTCCCAATCCTGGATCGCGATATCGTCGGTCACATACAGCATGGCGGCACCTTACCCGGCCTTGCGGACATGAAAAAGGCCGCCCATCGGGCGGCCTTTCGAAAGTTCAGGAAGCTGTGCCAGTGGGCCAACAGGCTCGACCGGGGCGGGGACCCGCCAAGGACTGCCTTGACCGGCGCCTGCCCCTAGGTTCCGGCACCTCTTACCAATCCCTTTCTCGACACTGGACCACCTCCTTTGCTTTGCTGTTGAACTCATCTTCAGCCTGCCACAGGAAGTGATTTGCGCCAAATGAAATCTTCAGGCGGTCGCGCGGGCCGGTGCAAGCCGTTGAACGATAACGCGGAACGGGACCAGCGCGATCAGCGCCAGCGACAGCTTGACCAGCCAGTCGGCAAAGGCCAGCGTCACCCACAGCGGCATCGGCGCGCCCTTGTTCATGAAGGGCACCGCCTCCCACGCCCAGTTGACGGCGGTGTCGGCATCGGGTCCAAACAGGGTGATGCTGGCCGAAAAGGCGATGGTAAAGAACAGTGCGGTGTCCAGCGCCGAGCCGATCAGGGTCGACACCAGCGGCGCCCGCCACCAGCGCCCGCCCCGGAACCGGTTGAACACCGCCACATCGGTCAGTTGCGCGATCAGGAACGCGGAGCCCGAGGCGACCGCGATGCGCAGCGGCACGGCAGCATAGGTATAGCCATCGCCCTGCAGCACGATCTGGCTGCCGATCAGCGAACAGATCACCCCGGTCACAAAACCGGCAAACACCACGCGCCGCGCGGCCTCGGCCCCATAGACCCGGTTCATCACATCGGTGACCAGAAAGGCCAGCGGATAGGTGAAGGCGCCCCAGGTCAGCAATCCGTCGAGGATCAGGAACTGGACGAGGATGTTCGACGCCACCACGATGGCGGCCATGGCGAGAATGCCGGGAAGGAATGCGCGGGTCATGTTTCGGGGTCCGTTTTGACAAGGGTGCGGCGACTTGGTCCGCCTTGAGCGCGGACAAGCCGGGCGTTTAGCCCGCAACACCCCGCCCTGTCAATCCGGCAGCAGGTATTCGACCAGCTCGGTCCGTTGCAGCATCAGGAAATTGTCGTCAGACACCATCGTCGCGCGCAACCGTCCTTGCCCGTCGCGCCAGACCGACATCCCTTCGAGGTTGTCATGCGCCGCCAGTCGGCTCTGGAACAGAATCTCTTCGCCAGTGATCCCCTTGGCAGTCACGTTCCAACGGCGCAGGCGCGAGCGGAACCCGATGGCGCCGGTATCACGCTCCAGCACATAGAAGCGCCCGTCGGGTCCGAAATCGGCGGCCACGGGCAGGAACCCGCCCAATTGTTCCAGATGAAACGCCGTGCTCCAGGCCCGCCCATCCCAGCGATAGACCGGGATCGAGCCATCGGCGGCGCGGCTGCTTTCGGGCAGGGTATAAAGCCGCCCGCGCGCGTCCATCGCCAGCCCCTCGAAGGCGCCGTTGCGGGCCATGTGGCGAAACGCGTCCGGGCGCGGCAGTACCACGGCGGGGGCGTCAGGTCGGGCATAGCGGGCCACCCGCGCCACGCCCTCGAACGAGATGTAAATCACCCCGTCCGGCCCGATCGCCAGCCCCTCGCTGTCGCCGACCCGGCCCTTGAGAACCTTGTTCTTGCTCGACCGGACCTTGTGCACCGCGTCGATCTCGACACCGATGATCTGGTCGCCGTCGCGCCGCAACCGCGCGGTCAGGATCGTGGCACGGTCGGACAGTACGGTCATGCCCATGCCGTCCGGCGTCATCTCGATGGCCGAGAAACCGCCGAACCAGGGCTGCGAACCGCGCCAGGTGAAACTGCCCAGATGCTGCGCCTCGCCCCGGTCCACGGCCAGGCCGGGACCGGACAGCACCAGCGCCGCCGCTATTGCGAGCGCAAGACGGAGGCGCATTGCTTCGGCAGGTCGGCCAGCACGTATTCGCGGCGTTTCTTGGGTGGCGGCGCGTTGGGGTCACGCGGCTTCGGGGGCGGCGGGTTCAGGATGTTGTTGACCCATTCCTGCGCCTCGGCACAGCCATCCCCCTGCGGCGGCGGGGTCTGATCGACGCAGCCGCGCGAGCCACGCGGACAGCTCAGCCGCACATGGAAATGGTAATGATGTCCCCACCAGGGCCGGATCTTGCGCAAATAGGAGCGGTCGCCCTTTTCGTTGTTGCACATCCAGACCTTGGCACCGGGAAAGACAAAGATGCGCGCCACCCGCTTGTCGCGCGCCGCCTCGCGCATGATCGCATGATGCTGGCGGGTCCAGTTGTCGTTGACATAGGCCCCCTTGGCCCGGCGCAGCGAAATCGACGAGATGTTTTCGCGATGCTGACCCGACAAACGCAGGTTGTTGGCCTGCAGCATCCAGATGTCGATATCCAGCCCCAGTTGGTGGCTGCGATGCCCGGTCAGCATCGGCCCGCCACGCGGCTGGCTGATATCGCCGATATAGAGCCCGCTCCAGCCTTTCTGCCGGGCGGCAAAGCCGCTCAGATCACGGATAAAGTCGATGGTCTCGGGGTGGCCCCAGTTGCGGTTGCGGCTCAGGCGCATCGCCTGCCAGGTGGGGCCGGTTTCGGGCAGTTGCTCGAGCCCGGCGGCGCAGCCCTTGGCATAGCTGCCATAAGCGGCGGGTTTCTGCCGAGAGGCGCTTTTCTGCGCGCCAAACAGCTCCTTTGCCAGCGGTTCGGCTTGGGCAGGTACCGCGCCCAGTACCGGAATCAGCGCCAGCAGAAAAACGGCAATGACTTGAAAAAACACTATTTCTGGTCCCCTTGCGGTTTCACCCAAATCAACAGGATCAAGCCCAGAATAAACAAGCCGACGACCGGCGAAACCCCCAAGCGCGCCGAGCCTGTCGCCGCTGTCGCGGCGCCGATCAGGGCAGGCGCCAGAAAGGCGGTGGCCCGGCCGGACAGGCCGTAAAGACCAAAGCTTTCGGTGGGCATTTCGGGATCGGTATGGCGCACCATCAACGACCGGCTGGCCGCCTGCACGATACCGCCGAACCCGCCGATCAACACGCCGCAGAAGAAGAAGACGAAATCGGGCAGGCCCGAGCCCTCGGCCAGCGGGATGCCGAATATCTGGGTCCGGTCCATGCCCACAATGGTGGCGCAGACCAGGATCAGCACCAGGATCGAGCCGACGATGACCGGTTTTGGCCCCACCCTGCGATCCGCCAGCCCGCCCAGCCAGCTGAACGCCGCCGCCGAGATCGCCGCGATGATGCCGAACACGCCGATCATCGTGATCTCCCAGCCCAGCACCAGCCGGGCATAGACCCCGCCAAAGCCGTAAAGCCCGTTGAGCGCATCGCGATAAAACATCGACGACGCCAGATAGCTGGCCAGGCTGCCTCGGTGGCGCAGGTTCTTGACCGATTGCACCACCATCGCAACCGCTTCGGCAAAACTGCCGCGCCGTCCGCTGCCGGCGGGTTCGCGCACCCACAGGAAATAGGGGATCATGAAGATCACGAACCAGAGCGCGGTGAACGGGCCAACGGCGCGTGTCCCCTCGCGGGTATCCGGATCAAGACCCAATACCGGGTCGAGCCCGACCAGCGTCTTGCCATTGCCCTGCTCGACAAAGAGCAGCAGCATGATGAACAGCGCCACCACCCCGCCGAGATACCCAAAGGCAAACCCCGATCCCGAGATCTGGCCCACCTCCTCCTTGGTGCCTAGCGAGGGGAGCTGTGCATTGATGAAGATCAGCGCATATTCTGCACCGATGAAACCGATGCCGAAACTGGCCATCATCCACCACAGGTTGCCACCAGTCGGATCCATGTACCACAGGCCCCAGGCACCGACGACATACATGCCGCAGAACAGCGTGATCCAGGTCATGCGCCGGCCCGAGATATCGGCCATTGCCCCCAGAAAGGGTGCGCCGAAACCGATGATCAGCCCGGTGATGGTCAGACATTGCGACCAGACCACCTGGGCCTGCGCCTTGGCGGCCTCGTCCGCCATCCCCTGACCCAGGAAGTAATCCGCCGCCACCGCGGCAAAGAACGGGCTGAACACAAAGGTCACAAGCAGGGTGTGATAGGGTTGGCTGGCCCAGTCGAAGAAATACCAGCCCCAGATACGCTTGCGCGCCGAGATATCCGCCATGCCTGTCCCCGTTTCGATTTGTTTGTGTTTGCTCCGGTTATGGCGGCTGGTTCGGGGGCGAGGCAAGTCTTTCCTGCGCGGGCCCGCCTGAACCCTTGCGTCTTTGGCCCGCTGCTCTTAGGTCTGATCGCGGTTCGTGCGCGAGGAGGCCCCATGCAGTCGCTGTTTCAAATCCTGATGCTGATCCTGGATGTGATCTGGTTCTTCATCCTGGCCCATGTGATCATGAGCTGGCTGATCAACTTTCAGGTCCTGAACATGCGCCAGCAGCTGGTGGCGCAGATCTGGTACGGGCTGAACCGGGTGCTGGAGCCGATCTATGGCCCAATCCGCCGGATATTGCCGCCGATGGGCGGGCTCGACCTGACCCCGCTGGTGGTGCTGCTGGCGATCATGGCGCTGCGCATCGTGCTGATCAACAACGCGGCACTGTTCTATTGAGCGGGTCCGGGGGGGCGCTGCCCCCTTTTGACCTGACAGCCAATTCACCCCTTAGCGACAACCGCCCTTCGCTGTGCCGTAGGGTCAGGACCCATTGATCATTCGGTTGCGGCACGATTCAGCCTCCGCAAGGAGACCGGCAATGAGCAACCTTTTCTGGCTGACGGAGGCGCAGATGGCGCGGCTCCAGCCCTTCTTTCCTAACAGCCATGGCAAGCCGCGCGTTGATGACCGGCGTGTACTGAGCGGGATAATCTTCATCAATCGCAATGGGTTGCGGTGGCGCGATGCGCCGAGGGAATACGGCCCTCCGAAGACCCTCAACAATCGCTGGAAGCGGTGGAGTGACAAAGGGGTCTTCGCCCGGATGATGGATGGCCTGGCCGCCGAGGCCGCCACCCCGAAGACGGTGATGATCGACGCGACCTACCTGAAGGCGCACCGCGCGGCGACCAGCCTGCGGTCGAAAAAGGGGGCCCGAAGACCAGCGCGGCCGTTTGATCAGCCGAACGAAGGGCGGCATGAACACCAAGCTGCATGCCGCCGCCGATGCCGATGGGCGCTCGCTCCGCTTCTTCATGACCGCAGGCTAGGTCAGCGACTATACCGGCGCTGCGGCCCTGCTGGGCGGCTTGCCGAAGGCGGAGTGGTTGCTGGCTGATCGAGGCTATGACGCCGACTGGTTCAGAGAAGCGTTGTAAAGACAAAGGCATAAAGCCACGCATCCCGGGCCGGAAGTCGCGTGGCAGGCCCGTGAAGCTCGACAAGCGCCGCGACAAACGCCGCAACCGGATCGAGATCATGTTCGGGCGACTGAAGGACTGGCGACGCGTAGCTACCCGATACGACAGGTGCCCAAAGGTCTTCCTCTCCGCCGTCGCACTCGCCGCTACCGTCATGTTCTAGATATGACGCGAGAACGAATCCTGACCCTAGGCAAATCGCCTGCCGCCTAACGTTCACGACGCCGAACCCATCTCCGCCGCCGCACGCGAAGCCATCGGCGCGGGTTTGTGAACGGCCACGCCGATCATGACAAGGGCGACGCCCAGGACGTCCATCGCGCTCGGAATTTGACGCAGGACGACTGCGCCGATGATCGTGGCGGTCGCAGGCAAGAGAGCGAGCAGGAATGCGAAGCTGGCGCGTGGCAAGCGGGCCATGGCGAGCTGGTCGCAGACATACGGGATGACCGAGGAACAGATACCGACACCGATCCCGGCCAGCACCAGCAAGGGCGCACCAAACGCTTCGAGGGCTTGCAGGAACCCGAGGGGCATCACGAAGATGAAAGCCGCTGTCATGGCAGCGCCTAGCCGCTCCACACCGCCCGAAGCGCCACCTTCCGAAATCTTGTGGCCGAGGATGATGTAGAGGACGAATAGCGAGCCGTTCAGCAACGCCCAGAACAGTCCGAGAAGGTCAGACGTGGGGTCCGGCCCGTCCATAGCCCGAAGTGAGGCTACGTCGATCAGGAGCGCCACTCCAATGATGGCAAGGGCGAAAGCCAGATAGTTGCGGCCCGTGCGCAGACCCCAAAGAGCGATACCGATGGTGCCCATGAACTCGATGGCGGCGACCAGAGAGATCGGCAGGCGGTCGAGCGCCAGATAGAAAGAGCTGTTCATCACGGCGAGGCAACCACCAAGCGCCAGCAGAAGAAGACGCTCACGAGGCGTCGATGTCTTGAAGGTCCGCCAGGGCTTCGTGATCGGGGCGAAGATCAAGGCGGCCGAGGCGATACGAAACCAGGCGACACCAAGCACACCAACCACCGGAAACAACAACACCGCGAAAGCGGGGCCGAGATAGTGGAAAACGGCTGAGACGCCGAACCATGCGTGTGGAGGAACGGCCTCTGACATGCGGGACATGGTTCCGGGGGCGCTGGCAGAGTTTGTGCGGGCTTGATTAGACATGCCGCCATGATCCAAGGTATTTGCGACTTTCGATATGGAGATCAGATATGTATGTGGCGCAATCAAACTCCCGAAAGAAGGAAAAAGAACCCTCAAACCTTCGATCCAAAGAAAGCGTTCTCGACAGCATCGATGCGGCGATTCTGCGCGAACTCTGTGCTGACGCCCGTATTCCACGCGCGGAACTGTCCCGCCGCGTCGGCCTCTCTGCCCCGAGTGTGGGAGACCGTGTGCGGCGTCTCGAAGATATCGGTATCATCACCGGATACGGGGCGCGCATCGACCCCGCGCGTCTCGGCTATGGTTTGACGATCTTGATCCGTGCCCGCCCTTTGCCGGGTGAAATGGCAAATATGATCGAAGCCATTCAGGACACGCCTCAAATTGTCGCTTGCGACCGTGTGTCAGGTGAAGACTGCTTCGTCGCGCGTGCGCACGTCCGTGACGTCGCGGAAATGGAAGCGGTCATCGACCGGATCGTGCCCTTCGGCGCGACGAACTCTTCAATCGTGCAATCGTCACCTGTAGAAGAGCGATTGGTTGAACTCTGAGCAATCGCCGATAGTAGACGCTCTGCTAACGAATGCTCTGTCTCAGATTTTTTGATGCGGGCCAATGCGTTAGGTTTGTGTTGGGGCGATGTGGCCCGCGTTAGTAAATCTGACGAAGCGGACATTGCACCTGCGAAGACGTTGGCCGCTTTCGGGTCGAAAAGGTCGTCGTTCAACCTTTAGCCGCATACTCTTGTGCAAACACGCAGCGGTTAACCCGTCTTTTGCCAATCGTCCCCGGGGTACTTCAAGTGTAGACCGGCTTCATCCCAATAGGCATACGGAGAATCGTAGCCCCGAGGCCCCGAATGAACCGGTTTTTCACCCTCTTTGACGATCTTGCGAGGGCGCGGCAGGCCGCTAAGCCCGGTGTACTTTTCGTTATTGGTCAGCAGGTCATTTGCGACCTGATCTTCCAAGTTTACCGCGGAAAAAACACCCGCGTTTAGAGAATGAAACTTGTAGAAGCCGTCATTGTACAGATTGATGACACCCACAAAACGCTCCAGGCGTGGATCGGGCGGCAAACGACCTCTAGTGCCGTCGGGATCGTAGATGCCGATGTCCATCCGCGCCTGAAGAAACCCCATGATGAACTCTGACGCGGTTGTGCGGTCACATGCGTCTTGCTCGACGATCCAAAATGCAGCGTCCAAGCGATCTTCTGAGATTTCATGGAAATCGGTCGCGACCCCGTGCCAGAGGTTGATGTCGGGTCCGGGAAGCGACTTGAGGAACGGGATCCAGCCATCCTTGAGCAGGTGGCTCTGATCGACATCGCCCACTGCATCCTCCCAAGCGCGGTAGGCTGCGCCTTTCGCCGCGCTCTTTGCATAGTGCTCATCCACCATTTCGCGCAGGCGCCAAAAGTCCTTGGTATCCCTGACCTGTCGCAGGATCGATATTGGCGGTTTGCTGCGATCTCTGTTGTCGGTTTCAACAAATCGAAGCAATAGCGTCTCCGTCAAAATCTCCTCAAATGTACGCGCTTTGCCGTGAAGACCGACCTCTTTTATTTTAGCGATCTCCAGCCGGACCAAAGTGTGAATATCAAGGTCCACCCCATTCCGCTTTCGCATCACCGCGCTCAGGCTGTCGGTGATCCAACCGGCGGATGAAATTGTCGTTTGAGCCTTGAGGGCATTGCCGCGTGGCTCTCTTCTGAACAGTTTAGGCTTCAACAGGCCAATGCGCCCAAACCTGATCAGGTACCATCTCGCGAGCAGATACAACGCAATGGTCATGGCGAAAAAGAAGGCGGCAACACCATAGTCCGAGATCTGCGCCTCGGCTGTAAATAGTGCCACGATCGATAGCGCAGCGGCGAGCGCAGACAGTGAGAACAGGGTAGTCAGCAGTGTTTTCATGGCCAATCGCCTACCGCGGAAATAGGACGAAACTAGGACCAACGACGAAAATCGCGCGAGAGTTTGCAGCTGATATTTCTGCGACACCGAGTAGTGCCAGAAGCAAGCGAGTTGAAGGACAAATGGGTCGGATGTAGCCGTGCTTCCCCACTCACTGTTTCAACCGGGCAGCATTTTCAAAGGCGGTTTTTTCGTTTCCTGAACATTTGTGTCTCGTTCGCTATCGGTCAAAAATGGGCTCTCTGCCGCCTATTGCTGACGCAGTTATGCAAAACCTCAACTGTCTCTGATACCGGTCTTTCGCTCAGATTGTAAAACCACGCGGTTTGAACCGCTCCGGGTTTTCCTGAGGCTGATTGTCATTAGTTACGCGGCCATGTTTTCAGTTTCCCGAGTCGCGTAGAAGTTTGCCTCAGCTTCGGCTGCCGGGATGTTCCCGATGGGCTCGGGAAGGCGGCGGTTGTTGAACCAGCCGACCCATTCCAGAGTCGCGTATTCCACTGCCTCGAAGTTGCGCCAAGGGCCGCGGCGATGGATGACCTCAACCTTGAAGAGGCCATTGATGTTTCGGCCAAGGCATTGTCATAGCTGTCGCCAACGCTTCCCACGGATGGTTCGATGCCCGCATCCGCCAGGCGCTCGGTGTAGCGAATGGACAGATATTGGGCGGATTCAACCGGTCGTCGCAACATCTTCGTCCATATCCTGTTTGAGCAGCTGGTCGAGAACCTAGACCGGTGTTTGCCAGACCAGCGTTTTCCGAGGTCGCGTGTTCAGCGCATCTGCAACGGCGCTCAGCTCTTCGGCACCGTGCTGGCTGAGATCCGTGCCCTTGGGAAAGTATTGGCGAAGCATGCCGTTGGTGTTCTCGTTGCTGCCACGTTGCCATGGGCTCTGAGGGTCGCAGAAGTAGATCTCGAGACCGGTATCGATCCGCAGCTGCGCGTGTTGAGCCACCTCGGCCCCTTGGTCCCAAGTCAATGGGCGATGCAGATGGGCAGGCAGGCTGCTGATCGTCTCTACGGTGGCATCCCGGACAGCCTCGGCACCATGACCGGCAAGGGCGAGTCCATTTTTACAGACTTGCCAGCCCCGTGCCCCTCCATGCGCAGGTGCAGGAGCATGTTGAAGCGGGTCGTGCGTTCGACCAGCGTGCCGATCGCCGAACTGCCGAGGCCGAGAATGAGATCTCCCTCCCAATGGCCGGGAACGGCCCTGTCGCCGATCTCCGCCGGGCGGTCACCGATCATTAGGGCATCGGCGATGAACGCCTTGCCCCGGCTCCGCGCGCGTTCGCGGGGCAACCTAAGCGCACGTCCGGACCTAAGACAGGCAGAGAGCTCTCGCCTCAGCTCCCCGCGTCCCTGAATATACAGGGCCTGGTAAATGACTTCGTGGCTGATGCGCATGGTCGGAGCTTCGGGGAAGTCCACCTTCAGGCGTAGCGCGATCTGCTCCGGGCTCCAGGCAGATGACCAGCGTCGGCTTTGCCGGTGAACGGCCCGCCGCCCCTTCCATACCACAACAGGCCCATCGAAGGCGATGCAGTCCGGTGTGGCAATGATCCCGGACAGCCGATCCTGCACGTAGCCACGCAAAGCTGGGTTGAGCGCCAGCTTGCTGGCCTTGGGCCGTCTGACCGCACGATACGCGTGCCACTGCGCGGCAATGGCGCGATAGTCGAACTCTCCGCCGCGCGTCGCCGAGTTACGCCTGATCTCGCGTAAGATCGTGCTGGGGAACGGCCCAGCTTCCGCGCAATTGCCCGTACGCCGGTACCCGAGCGCATTCGAGGGCTATTTCCTCGCGTTCCGCGAATGAAAGACTACGGCCCTTCGGCGCAGCCGCCGATGGCGCAAGATGTGTGGGAGGCATTCCGCCAGAACTCCGAAACCACCGGGTTCCGACGAGTGGTGAAACACCCGCCACGACAGCAGCCTCTTCGCTGGATAGCCCTGCTGCGATTTCCCGCCAGAACCGGCATAGATGCTCACGTTGCCAGACTGGCGGCCGACCGGGCGAGCACAATTTGCGCCGCGTCGAACGCTCTGACTTCCGCCTTCCTACCATAATCAACAACTCCAAAATCAGAATGTTGCGACGACCGATTGAATCCGCCCAATATCTGTCCATTCGCTACACCGAGCCTCGGGCGGATGCGGGCATCGAACCGTCCGTGGGAAGCGTTGGCGACAGCTATGACAATGCCTTGGCCGAAACGATCAATGGCCTCTTCAAGGCTGAGGTCATCCTTCGCCTCAGCCCTTGGCGCAGCTTCGAGGCAGTGGAATACGCGACTCGGGAAACTGAAAACATGGCCGCGTAACTAATGACAATCAGCCTCAGGAAAACCCGGAGCGGTTCAGAAGCGACGAAATCGTACTGTTTGCGCTCGCAGAAAGTTTATTGCTGCGCAGCGGTAGGAAACTGAGCCACAACACAGCGGCAAGAGCGATCATTCATGCATTCCGCAGTATCATCAATATCGGCGGTCTCCGGTTCGCTGGTTTTCCCGCCATTTGCGACTGGGCCTCCAAGATACGAAGCCAGAGGTTCGCCACATATCTCTGTGACCAGCTCGGCGGTCCTGTCCGCTAGCCCGGATACCTATTGCACTTCTACCCGAGCGCGACCGTTTCGTTCGTGGCATTGGATATGACGATTTCTTCGTCGGTCGGCAGAACAAGCACGTCAATAGAAGATTGCACCGAACCAATGCGAGGCGAGTTGCCTTCATTGCTGTTTGGATCCAGATCGACGCCAAAACACGCAAGCCGGTCACAAATCAATTTGCGAACCAGCGCCGAATTCTCTCCAATCCCTGCAGTGAAAACGATCGCGTCAAGCCCGCCAAGCGCCGTGACCAGGCCGCCAAGAACGCTCGCCGCCCGGAAGCAGAATAGCTCGATCGCCTCGCGGGCCTTCGGGTCGTCGCTCCGTTCCAGCTCCCGCATGTTGTTGCTGATCCCCGAGACACCGAGAAGGCCGCAGCGTCGATAGAGCAGCGTTTCGATCTCGGTCGCGTTCAGACCCTTGCTTTGCATGAGGTAGAGAACGACGCCCGCGTCGAGCGCGCCACAGCGCCGCCCCATCATCAGCCCGTCAAGCGCCGTAAACCCCATGCTTGTCGCGACACTTTGCCGGTTCTTCATCGCGCACATGCTGGCGCCGTTACCGAGATGAGCAACGATCACCCGGCCCTCGGCCCTTTCGCCAAGATGATCGGGCAGAATTCCTGCGATATACTCATAGGACAGCCCGTGAAAGCCATAGCGGATAATGCCTTCATCGCTCAGATCCCGAGGCAGGGCGAATAGTTGGGCAAGCCGGTCCTGGGTCTGGTGAAAGCTCGTGTCGAAGCAGGCGACCTGGGGTACTGTCGGCTGCAACCGCGATATTGCGCGGATGGCAGCAAGGTTGTGCGGCTGATGCAGCGGTGCGAGCGGAATCAGTTGTTCCAACTGGCTCAGAACTGAGTCATCGACGATAACCGGCTTGAGGAAATCACGTCCACCGTGAACGACTCTGTGCCCGACGGCGACAAGTCTTCTGTCCGCGCGATGCTCTGCCAGCCAATCCAGAAGGAGTGATATCAACGCTTCATGATCGGCTGCGGCGTCGATGTTCTTTGGCATGACCATGTCGATTGCAGTACCGTCCGCGCGAACTGCGGAGAAGACGGGATCACGTCCGACACCGGCCACCTTGCCGCGGATCAGGGGAACCGTGTTCGTACCACTCGGGTAGACGGCGAACTTGATACTCGACGAACCGGCATTGAGAACCAGTACTACGTCCGTCATGACACGACCTTTTTCGCGTGGTGGATGTAAAGCTGTGCCATTGCCGATGATGCGAGCCGCGACATCACGCCATCCGCCCGGCTGGTCAGAATGATCGGTACGCGAGCGCCGAGGACAATCCCTGCAGCCTCGGCACCCGCAAGATGGATCAGTTGCTTGGCGATCATGTTGCCCGCCTCGAGATCAGGCACGACGAGGATATCGGCATCGCCCGCCACTTCCGAGACGATGCCCTTGGCCTTTGCCGCTGACTTCGACACGGCGTTGTCGAAGGCCAAGGGGCCGTCGAGCACGCCGCCGGTGATCTGGCCACGGTCCCACATCTTGCACAGTGCAGCGGCCTCGATAGTGGACGGGATCTTGGGATAGACCGTTTCCACCGCAGAAAGGATCGCGACCTTTGGCCGGTCGATCCCCAGCGCCTGCGCCAGATCGATGGCGTTTTGCACGATGTCTCGCTTGGTATCGAGGTCGGGAAAGATGTTGATCGCCGCGTCGGTCACGAAAAGAGGCTTGGGATAGTGCGGCACGTCGAGAGCGAAAATATGACTCATCCGGCGTTCGCTGCGCAGGCCCGTGTCGCGGTCAACCACCGGATCCATCAATTCGTCGGTGTGCAACTTGCCTTTCATCAACGCTTCGGCCTTGCCGCAGCGGACCAGCGCGACAGCCCGTTCGGCGGCCGCGTGGCTGTGCGGGACATCCACGATCTCGACACCGTCAAGGACAAGGCCGGCCTCTTCGGCCACGGCTTCGAGTTTCACCCTGGGTGCGACGAGGATCGGGACGATCAGCCCCTGGCTTGCCGCCTCCAGCGCGCCGGTCAGTGACAGAGCGTCGCAGGGATGGACAATGGCGGTGCGCACCGGCGCCATCGCATGTGTCGCCGCGATCAGGTCGCGATAGCGCGCGCCCCGTTCGTGCAGATGCACGTCGGGCAGGACCACGCGGGGGCGACGGACCTTCTCGGACGGCGCGATGACCTCGGCCTGCCCTTTGATAACGGTCTCTCCGTCCTGATTGACGCAAAGGCAGTCAAGCTTCAGCCGCTTGGTCCCGGCATCCTTCGAGGCCACGGTCACGCGAACCGTCACGGTATCGCCCAACCCCACGGGGCGGCGAAAGCTGAGGTTCTGGTTGAGGTAGATCGTGCCGGGGCCGGGAAGTTCGGTGCCCAGAACCGCCGAAATCAGCGCGCCGCCCCACATGCCGTGTGCGACGACTTCGTGAAACATGTCCGACCTGGCGTATTCCTCATCGACATGGGCCGGGTTCACATCGCCCGACATCACCGCGAAAAGCTCGATGTCATCGGCCTTTAGCTTGCGGGTCAGTTCGGCACTGTCGCCAATCCTGATTTCGTCGAACGTCTTGTTTTCGATGTACTGCATCGGACTACTCCTTTGCCTGGAACACACTCACGCTATCCCGAACTCACGCCGGACCGGTCGCCGTCGACATGGGCAACAAGCTTGTCGTTGATCTTCAGGTCGGCTTCACCCCAGGGATGCGTGTCGATTTCCAACTCATCGCCACCTACAGTCGCGGTAAAACGTTGTTCGGTGGCGCCTTTGCCGGTCGGAAAGGTGGCGTCCGGCGTACAGTTGAAAGACATCTTGATCATAGTTTTTCTACTTTGGTTCAGGACATGACATGATATCCGGCGTCGACGTAAGAAATGTTGCCGGTCACATTGCGCGCGGCATCGCTCACAAGGCCCGCGGCCATGTTGCCGACATCCTCGATGGTCACCAGCCGCTGCTGCGGCGCGCGCGCGCGTGCCTCGTCGATCAGCGCATCGAAATGTGCAATGCCAGAGGCGGCACGGGTCATCAGCGGGCCCGGCGACAGCGCATTGACCCGGATGCCTTCCGGTCCGAGTTCAGCCGCCATGTATTTGACAGTCGATTCCAGGGCGGCCTTGACCGGACCCATCACATTGTAATGGTCGACCACCTTTTCTGCGCCGTAATAGCTGACCGTCAGCAGGCAACCGCCGTTCTGCATCAGCGGTCGTGCCCTGCGAGCAAGCCGCATGAACGAGTGAACCGAAATGTCCATCGCCGCGCTAAAGCCTTCCCGCGAACAATCGAGAACATTTCCGTGCAGATCTTCCTTCGGACAGTAGGCGACCGAGTGCAGGATGAAATCGAGGCGCCCCCATGAGGAGGCAATGGCCTCGAACAGCGCATCCATCTCCGCATCGGCTGTGACATCCAGCGGCATGAAGATTTCAGCGTCCAGCGCCTCGGCGACCGGTTGCACGAACGGCCGCGCCTTTTCGTTGAGATAAGTAACCGCAAGTTCGGCACCTTCCCGATGGAAGGCTTGCGCGCAACCGCTGGCGATCGAGCGTTCGTTGGCGATCCCGACCACGAGACCGCGCTTTCCGTCAAGCAAGCCCATCTGTTTTTCCTTACCTTGTGCGGCACGCGCCTATTTCTGGTGAACGTACGTCCCCGGCGCGTCGGTCAAGGCGTTGCCCATGGCGGGCGGGGGGACAGGCTTGCCTGACCGTTCCCCAAGCCAGGACATCCATTCCAGCCACCACGAGCCATCCTTCTTCGGTGTTTGTGCGGCCCACTCGGGATCGACATAGCGATCACCATGCCGCGCGGTGGCAATCTGATAGCTGCGGTTCCTGTGTCCCGGTTCGGACACGATACCGGCGTTGTGCCCGCCGCTGGTCAGAACGAAGGTCAGGTCGGTATCGAGATAGAGATGCATCTTGTAGACCGATGGCCAGGGTGCCACGTGGTCCTTGACCGTGCCGACGGAAAACACCGGAACCCGGATGTCAGTCACCGAAATCGGACGTCCCTCGACAACGAACGCCCCTTCGGTCAGTTCGTTGTTCAGGTAGAGCGACCGAAGGTATTCCGAATGCATCCGGTATGGCATCCGCGTGCCATCCGCGTTCCAGGCCAGAAGGTCGAACATCGCCGGTTCGTCGCCCATCAGGTAGCTATGGAGACTCCGCGACCAGACCAGATCGGCGGATCCGATCATCTGGAAGGCTCCGGACATCTGGGTGGTATCGAGGTATCCGTGATCCCACATCATGTCTTCAAGGAATGTAAGCTGGCTTTCGTTGATGAACAGCTGCAGTTCGCCTGGCTCGGTGAAGTCGATTTGCGAGGCAAGATAGCTGAGTGATGCGAACGGATCGCCGCCGTCGCGGCCCATGGTTGCGGCGGAAATTGAAAGCAACGTGCCACCGAGGCAATACCCGACGCCGTGGATTTTTTGATCCGGCACAATGCCCTGCACCGCGCCGATTGCATCCACGACGCCCATCTTTCGGTAGTCGTCCAGCCCCAGATCGCGATCCTCGGCGCTCGGGTTGCGCCACGAGATCATGAAGACCGTATAGCCTTGGTCGACCAGGAACTTCACCATCGAGTTTTCCGGCGAAAGATCGAGGATGTAGTACTTCATGATCCACGCCGGCACGATCAGGATCGGTTCCGGCCTGACGGTGTCCGTGGTTGGCGTGTACTGTATGAGTTCGATCAGATGGTTGCGATAGACCACTTTGCCGGGTGTCACGGCAACTTCCTGACCGGGCCGGAATGCTTTGGCCCCGGCGGGGGGCTTGCCGCTTTGCAGTCGATCCAGATCGTCGAGCCAGTTCTGAAAGCCGCGGAGCAGGTTCAACCCGCCTTCCTTCAGGGTTCTTTCCTGCACTTCCGGATTGGTCAGAAGATAGTTCGACGGTGAAAACATATCGAGGATTTGCCGGGTTGCGAATTCCATGACGTTTTCGTGCTGTCTGGTTACACCGCGCACGCCTGTTGTCGCGTTGTACCACCATTGCTGATTGAGCAGGAAAGACTGGTAGATCAGGTTGTAAGGCCATTTCTGCCAGGCGTCGCTGCGGAACCGCCGGTCTTGCGGCAATGGCTCGATGCACGGAGCGGTGTCATTGCTGTTAACAGAGCAGGTCGCCGCATGGCGTGAAAGCCGCAGCCATTTCCGATACGCGTTTTCCGACAGTTCGATCTGCTTGCCGGGTGATGTCGCCAGATGCACGATCCAGTCCAGATAGGCACCAGCAAGCGCCGCGGGCGACAGGCCCTTTGTAACTCTCGCCATTCGGGCTTTCAGCGCGCGGTCCAGAAACTCAGGCAACCCGGTATCCGGATATGGCTTACTTCCAGTTTTCTGTTTTGGCGAATCCAGCGAAATTGGTGGAGTAAGAGGCTTTCCGCCCGACCCAGTCTTGGCGCCGAGTTCACGGGGCGTATTGACGGCTTTCAGTCTCGCTTGGCCCATCGCTTGGGCTCCTTCTGAATGGTTCGCGCCTGTCTAGCGTTTCCCGTTAAACGATCATTGATTTCGATCAAATCGCCAAAGTTGAAGCGGCGTTAGACGCTAGACTGTTCGTTTCAAGGTAGGCACGAGATCCCGCCGACGCATCCGACGGTTTGGCATACCGGCCATACGAATTCTGCGCAGCAGCATGTGTTTACGCGGCACTGCAGCGAAACTAAGTTCAGGAAGCCTTGGTGATTTAGCGGGCACCGAGATGAGGAGAAGACCAATGCAATGGAAACGCTATGGCACAGTTGCTGTCATCCTCAGCGTGCTTTTGGGCGGCGCATACGTATTCTGGTTGGACAGCCAAACCGCAGAGCTCCCGGCTGGCATCGTCAGGTCGAACGGGCGGATCGAGGCAGAGCGTATCGATGTGGCGACTAAGCTTCCGGGGCGTATCGCCGAGGTGCGCGTTTCCGAGGGCCAGTGGGTCGAGGCAGGAAGCCTGGTGGCGCATATGGATACTGCCGAGATCGACGCCCAGTTGCGCCAAGCCAAGGCCGCCGTCGCCCAGGCAGAGCAGCAGAAACTGCAAACCGAGGCCCTGCTGAACCAACGCCTGTCCGAACAGGAATTCGCGCAGGCGGAATTTGCCCGCGCCGAGCAACTTGCCGCAAGGGGGCACGCGCCACAGGAACTGGTCGATCAAAGAAAATCCGCCCTGACAACCGCAGATGCCGGAGTGGCCGCCGCCCGAGCAGGCATCGATCTTGCAACTGCTACGATCGCCTCGGCAGACGCAACAGTTGAACGACTGCAAAGCATCCGGGCCGATGCAGATCTGGTGGCTCCGCACGATGGGCGAGTTCAATACATCCTCGCCAAGGCAGGAGAAGTTGTCGGCGCCGGTGGCAGGGTCGTGACGCTGACCGATCTGACCGACATCTACATGACGATCTTTCTTCCCGCGCGCGACGCCGGTCTGCTGGCCATCGGTTCCGAGGCGCGGATTGTCCTGGATCCGATCCCAGAATACGTGATCCCGGCAACCGTCACGTTTGTCGCCAGCACAGCCCAATTCACCCCGAAATCGGTCGAGACGGCGGATGAGCGCGATCAGTTGATGTTTCGCGTCAAGCTGACAATCCCCGAGGACCTGCTGAAGGCATATCAGGAACAGGCCAAAGCGGGTGTTGCCGGAGTGGGCTATGTCCGCACCGACGACACTGCCCCCTGGCCCGACGTGCTGTCGGTGAAGCTGCCGCAATGACGCCCGCACCTGTCGCCAGCCTGTCTGCGGTTACCCACCGCTATGGCTCCACGTTGGCCCTGTCCGACGTCACGCTGGATATCCCGGCGGGCTGCATGGCAGGGCTGATCGGCCCAGACGGGGTCGGGAAATCCACCTTGCTGGCGTTGATCGCCGGCGTGCGCAAACTGCAAGCCGGCGGCGCGATCGTGCTGGGCGGCGATATCACCGACCGCCACCACCTCAGGGCGTGCAACCATCGCATCGCCTACATGCCGCAGGGTCTTGGCCGGAACCTTTACCCGACGCTCTCGGTCTATGAAAACCTGGACTTTTTCGGCAGACTCTTTGGCCAGTCGGAAGCCGAACGCCGCGCCCGCATCAACAATCTTCTGACCGCCACCGGGCTTGATCCGTTCCCGGACCGGCCCGCAGGCAAGCTGTCCGGCGGGATGAAGCAGAAACTCTCGCTCTGCTCGGCACTGATCCACGATCCAGACCTGGTGATCCTTGACGAACCGACCACTGGGGTCGATCCGCTGTCACGCCAGCAGTTCTGGGATCTGATCGACCATATCCGCGAAGAACGCCCGGCGATGAGCGTAATCGTGGCCACCGCATACATGGAAGAGGCGGAGCGCTTTGACTGGCTTGCCGCGATGAATGCGGGACAGGTGATCTCGACGGGATCGCCGATCGAGATCCGGAACGCTGCCGGGCAACCGACACTGGAAAAGGCCTTCATTGCCATGCTGCCCGAGGCGGACCGGCAAGGCCACCGCATAGACGAAGTACCACCGCGCAGACCTGTCATCGGCCCACCTGCCATCGAGGCGAAAGGCCTGACCTGCCGTTTCGGCGATTTCATCGCGGTCGATCATGTCGAATTCCAGATCGAGCCGGGCGAGATCTTCGGATTCCTCGGCTCGAACGGCTGCGGCAAGACCACCACCATGAAGATGCTGACCGGGCTACAGAAGGCCAGCGAAGGCAAGGCGCTTCTGTTCGGAGAGGCGCTGAATCCGGACGACATGGCGACCCGACGGCAGGTCGGCTACATGTCGCAGTCCTTTTCCCTCTATGGTGAATTGACCGTCCGCCAGAACCTTGAGCTTCATGCGCGGCTCTACCAGTTGCCGATCGAGACCCGCGCAGAGCGGGTCGCACAGATGCTGCATGATTTCGATCTGGCCGAGGAGGCGGACAAACGGCCGGACGGCCTGCCGCTGGGCATCCGTCAACGTCTGCAACTTGCCGTCGCGGTGATCCACTCCCCGGAGGTTCTGATCCTGGACGAGCCGACCTCGGGCGTCGATCCAGTCGCACGGGACGGGTTCTGGCGACACCTGATCAAGCTGTCGCGCGACGACGGCGTGACGATCTTCGTCTCGACCCATTTCATGAACGAAGCGGCGCGATGCGACCGCATCTCATTGATGCACGCGGGAAAGGTTTTGGCGGTGGGAACGCCCGAAGACCTGGCGCGAAGCAAAGATACGGATGACCTCGAAGAAGCATTTGTCGGATATCTGCGCGAGGCGGCAGGCAATACCGATGGCAGGGCGTCCGAGACACCTGCGGCAAAATTGCCGGACAGGCTGGAAAAACCTGATCGCCTCTTCGATTTGGCCCGGCTTTGGGCCTTTGCGCGCCGCGAGTCGATCGAGATATTGCGGGACCCGATGCGCCTTGCCTTTGCGTTTCTGGGTCCGGTCATCTTGATGCTCACTTTCGGTTATGGAATTTCATTCGATGTGCAGGAACTGCCCTATGCGGTTCTCGATCGTGACAAGAGCGCAGAAAGCCGGAACCTCATGCAGAGCTTCTCCGGCTCGCGCTACTTCGTTGAAAGGCCGGCTGCGGGCAGTGTGACCGAGCTTGATATTCGCATGAGAAGCTCCGAACTTGTCATCGCTGTCGAGGTGCCGCCGGGGTTTGGAAAATCCCTGCTGCGCGGTGATCAACCAGAAGTCCGCGTTGCCGTTGACGGAGCTATGCCATTCCGGGCGGAAACGACACGCGGCTATCTGCAGGGGCTCGCGGCATCCTACATGTCCGATCAGACTGAACGGCTTTATGGCCATGCCTTCGACCCGTCGGCAGCCTCGGTTGAAACCCGGTTTCGCTACAATCAGGCGTTCAAGAGCGTCTTTGCGCTGATCCCTTCGGTTATCATGCTGATGCTGGTTCTGATCCCCGCAATGATGGCGGCGATGGGGGTCGTGCGGGAAAAGGAAACCGGTTCGATCGCCAATTTCCGCTCGACGCCGGTGACGCGAACCGAGTTCATTCTGGGCAAGCAGCTGCCGTATGTCGCGATTGCCATGCTCAGCTTTGCCTCGCTGATCATCGTTTCCTATGGCGTCTTCGGTGTATTGATCAAAGGCTCTGTCCTAGCGCTCCTTGTCGGCACATTGCTTTACGTGCTGGCGACAACGGGCTTTGGTGTGTTGGTCTCGACATTTACCCGCACGCAGGTTGCGGCAACCTTTGCCGCCGCGGTAATTTCGATCATTCCGGCTGTCAACTTCTCGGGCCTTCTGGTGCCGGTGTCCTCGCTTTCGGGTGGCGGCCGTCTGATCGGTCTGTCCTTCCCATCGTCCTGGTATCAGCAGATCAGTATGGGCACCTTCACCAAAGGCCTCGGATTCCCCGAACTCTGGCTCAACCACGTCGCTCTGGCGGGCTTTGCGGCCTTGTTCATTGCGGTGTCGGTCCTTGCCTTGAACAAGCAGGAGACATGACATGTGGCAATGGCTTACCAATGTCTTCCGGCTTGGCCTCAAGGAACTCAACAGCCTGCGTGCCGATCCCGTGCTTATTCTGCTGATCGTCTATGTGTTCAGCTTCGCCGTCTATTCGGTTGCGACCGGTGCCAAGCTTGAGGTCTCGAACGCCTCTGTCGCCTATGTGGACCAGGACCGTTCGGCACTGACGGGGCGCATTTTGGGCGCGATCCTTCCACCCGAATTCAATCCGCCACAGGAAATCTCGGCCGGTGAGATTGAAAGCGTGATGAACAGCGGCAAGTTCGTGTTTGTCCTGTCATTTCCACCCAGTTTCGAGGCGGATGTGCTGAGCGGCCACAAACCTCAGATACAGCTCAACGTGGATGCCACCGCAATGGCACAGGCCGGTAACGGTTCGGTGTTCCTTCAGCAGATCATCCTCGCTGAAGTCGCCAAGTTCGTTTCCGGCGACGACATCACAACCACTCGGCTGATCGACCTGGTCGTCAGGACAAAGTTCAATCCGAACCTGAATTCCATCTGGTTTTCATCCGTGATGCAGATCATCAACAACATCACCATCCTGTCTGTACTTTTGACCGGCGCCGCGCTGATCCGCGAGCGCGAACATGGCACGATCGAACATTTGCTGGTGATGCCGGTCACCCCGTCCGAGATCATGGTTGCCAAGATATGGGCCAACGGCCTTGTGATCGTTGTCGCCGCCATCCTGTCGCTCTGGATCGTCGTGCAGACCGTGTTGGCGGTTCCGATCGCGGGTTCGATCCCGCTCTTCGTATGCGGGGCGGTGCTTTACCTTGCCTCGGTCACGGGGCTCGGTATCCTGCTGGCCACCTTCACCACGTCGATGCCGCAATTCGGTCTGTTGTCGCTCCCGGTTCTCGTGATCATGAATTTGCTGTCCGGCAGTACGACGCCGATGGAAAGCATGCCGGTCTGGCTTCAGAACGTCATGCAGTTGTCACCGTCGACACATTTCGTGTCGTTTTCTCAAGCCATTCTCTATCGCGATGCCGGACTGGATATCGTCTGGCCCGACATGGTGGTCATGGTCGCGCTCAGCGCGGTCTTTTTCTTCATCGCGCTCAAGCGATTCAGGGTGACCATGGCCACAGTTCGCTAAACCCACCTGACTGATCCAGAGAACAAGGTCCGGTGAAAGGTAATGCCTTGAAAACACTGACTCAGATCGTACTTGTCGCTTTGGTAACTGCAGTCGCCGGCTGAAGAGGTCCCAGAAAACTGGACAGTCAGCTAAGGTGTATCCCGAACCTTCGAGGGGATACGAGAATGGCAAAGCTCCGGAGTTTTGCAGATCAGTAAAAGGCCAAGGTGGCGGTGGCAGCGCTGCGGGGCGACAAGACCGTGCAGGAGACACCTCGACAACATCGTCATCGAACGACTCTGGCGCAGCCTGAAGCAGGAGGCGATCTATCTCGAAGAAATCACTGACAGCTTCCAGGTCCGACGCATCAGCAAGGGCTGGATGGCTTTCTACAACACCCGCCCCCATTCCGCGCTTGATCGGCAGACACCGGACGACGCATATCGGCCAGGCTTGAACGAGCGAAACGCAGCATGACATCTAAACACGATACACCTTAGCAAAGCTGCAAACCTGTCCCAAAAGATGGGACCACTTCAGCTACGCGATCCTTGCCCAACCCATCCTTGCTGCAGCAAGCATGAATGACCGGTTTTTCAGCCGCACAGCAGCGTCCTTTGCCAAGCACTAGCCCCGATCTTCATACTGCATGCGCACGCAGCGCAAAAAGTGAACTCACAGGATGGGCTCTCTCGTCGAATCCGCCGTACAAAAGACAAACGACTGCTCTGCTGAAAATCGTATGACCAAAACAACACGACAGATGTTTTCGAACAGAAGAAGACGGGCGCCGGCGCTATTGTTTCCGACGCCTGCGCACGTGTAAGGTGGCGCCAAAGAGCAGAGCGTACAATCAGGACAGGCCACCCCCAGATGTTCGACGCCGCACCGCTGTTGCGAGATGTGTTTGGATTCGACGCCTTCCGCCCCGGGCAGGAGGAGATCGCGCAGGCCGTGGCCGAGGGCGAGAACGTGCTGGCGATCATGCCGACGGGGGGCGGCAAGTCGCTGTGTTTCCAACTGCCGGCGCTGATGCGCGAGGGGGTGACGGTGGTGATCTCGCCGCTGATCGCCCTGATGCGCGACCAGGTGCGCAGCCTGCAAGAGGCGGGTGTCGAGGCGGGGGCGCTGACCTCGGGCAACACACCCGAGGAGACCGAGGCGGTCTGGCAGGCGCTGGAGGCGGGGCGGCTGAAGCTGCTTTACATGGCCCCCGAACGGCTCGCATCGGGCGCGGCGATGGGGATGCTGCGGCGGATCGGGGTCAGCCTGATCGCGGTGGACGAGGCTCATTGCGTCAGCCAGTGGGGCCATGATTTTCGCCCCGATTACCTGCGTATCGGCGAGCTGCGCAGGGCGCTGGGCGTGCCGCTGGCCGCCTTTACCGCCACGGCGGATGCCGAGACCCAGGCCGAGATCGTTGCGAAACTGTTCGATGGCGAGGAACCGCGCAGTTTCCTGCGCGGGTTCGACCGGCCCAATATCCACCTGGCCTTTGCCGCCAAGGACAGCCCGCGCCGCCAGATCCTGGATTTCGCGGGCGCCCGGCGCGGCCAGTCGGGCATCGTCTATTGCGGCACCCGGGCCAAGACCGAGACGCTGGCGCAGGCCCTGCGCGAGGACGGCCACAGCGCCTGTCACTATCACGGCGGCATGGAGGCCGAGGACCGCCGCATCGTCGAGACCCGCTTTGCCCGCGAGGACGGGCTGATCGTGGTGGCGACGGTGGCCTTTGGCATGGGTATCGACAAGCCCGATATCCGCTGGGTCGCCCATGCCGATCTGCCGAAATCCATCGAGGCCTATTATCAGGAGATCGGCCGTGCGGGCCGTGATGGCGGGCCGGCCGAGACACTGACCCTGTTCGGCCCCGACGACATCCGCCTGCGCCGCAGCCAGATCGACGAAGGCCTGGCCCCGCCCGAGCGCCGCGCCGCCGATCATGCCCGGTTGAACGCGCTTCTGGGTCTGGCCGAGGCGATGACCTGCCGTCGACAGACCCTGCTGGGTTATTTTGGCGAGACCGAGATCACCTGCGGCAAATGCGATCTGTGCGACAGCCCGGCGGAACGGTTCGATGGCACAACCGCAGTGCGCATGGCCTTGTCGGCGATGCTGCGGACCGAGGAATGGTTCGGCGCGACCCATCTGATCGACATCCTGCTGGGCAACCAGACCGACAAGATCCGCGACCGCCGCCATGACCAGTTGCCCACCTATGGGGTCGGCACCGAATGGAACCGCGCCCAGTGGCAGGCGATCTTTCGTCAGATGATGGGCCGCGACCTGGTGCGCCCAGATCCCGAACGCCACGGCGCGCTGCGGATGACCGAGGCGGCGCTGCCGATCCTGCGCGGCGAGGCCGGGATCGAGTTGCGCAAGGATACGGTGAGCAAGGCGGCGCGGCGTCCGGCGGTCAAGGCCATGGTCAATGACGAGGACGCGCCGCTGCTGTCCGCGCTCAAGGCCAAGCGCCGGGCGCTGGCCGAGGCGGCACGGGTCCCGGCCTATGTGATCTTTCCCGACCGCACCTTGATCGAAATGGCCGAGAAGCGCCCCGCATCGCTGGACCAGATGGCCCGCATCGGCGGCATCGGCGCAAAGAAGTTGGAGCGTTACGGCGCCATGTTTCTGGAGGTGGTGAGCGGTGCTGCCGAGATGCTGCACCCCGCCCGCCGCAAGCTGGCCGGGCGGCAGACCGGCAACATCTATGACCGGCTGTTGGCTGTGCAGGCCGATCTGGCGCGCGGCCCTGACGGCATCGACAAACCGCTCAGCTGTTCGGCGTCGCAACTGGCCAAGGTGGCGCAAATGCGCCCCGACGATCGGAGCGGACTTGAGGCGCTGTTGGGTGATCGACGCTGGGAACGTTTTGGTGAGGCCTTTCTGGACGTGCTGGGCCAGACGACCTAGATACCCACGAAACCAAGGACGAAGGGGCAGGATATGCTGGTGGTGATCTCTCCGGCCAAGCGGCTGGATTGGGCAGAGCGCGACGTCGCGACGACCGAGCCCGCCTTTCAGGACGATGCGGTGCGGCTGGCCAAGACCGCGCGCAACCTGACGCTCGGCGATCTCAAGAAACTGATGGGGCTGAGCGACGATCTGGCCCGGCTCAACCGCGACCGGTTCCGCGAATTCGCCGATGCGCCGGGCGCGGATGTGACCCGCCCTGCCGCGCTGGCCTTTGCCGGTGACACCTATCAGGGGCTCGAGGCGGCCTCGCTCGACTCCGAGGAAATGGACTGGGCGCAGCAGCACCTGCGCATCCTGTCGGGGCTTTACGGCGTGTTGCGTCCGCTGGATGCGATCCAGGCCTATCGTCTGGAAATGGGCAGCCGGTTGAAGACCCGGCGAGGGACCTCTCTCTATGACTATTGGGGTGACCAGCTGTCCCGGACGCTGAACGCTCAGGCCGATGAAATCGGCACGGATGTGCTGGTCAACTGCGCTAGCCAGGAATACTTTGGCGCCGTCGACCCCAAGGCGCTGAAACTGCGGGTGATCACGCCCGTGTTCATGGAGGACAAGGGCGGCGCGCCCAAGATCGTCAGCTTTTTCGCCAAGAAGGCGCGCGGGGCGATGGCCCGTTACATCGTGCAACGCCGTCTGACCGATCCACAGGCGCTGAGCGAGTTCGACAGCGGCGGATACCAGTACAACGCTGACCTGTCCGCACCCGACAAGCCAGTGTTCCTGCGCCCCTATCAAGGCTGATTTCCTCTCGACCTCATGCCCGGCGCCGGGCAGTCTGGCGTCAAGAGAGAGGGAGACTTTCATGACCGTTCTGATTGCCGGTGCAGGTATCGCGGGGCTCAGCCTGGGGCTGACGCTGCACCAGATCGGGGTGCCGTTCCGCATCTACGAGGCAACGGCGGTGCTGCGCCCGATGGGGGTGGGGATCAACCTGCAACCCAATGCGGTGCGCGAGTTGCTGGATCTAGGGCTGGAAGCGGAACTGGACCGGATCGGGGTGCGGACGCGCCAACTGGGGTTCTACTCAAAACTCGGCAAGACCATCTGGGAAGAGCCGCGCGGCATCTGGGCCGGTTATGCCTGGCCGCAGTACTCGGTGCATCGCGGCGCCTTGCAGATGATGCTGTACGAGGCGCTGATCGCCCGCGCCGGGGCAGATTGCGTGGTGACCGGTGCACGCGCTGCCGGGTTCGAAACCGGGCCAGAGAGTGCGACCTTGATCCTGAGCGATGGGCGCCGGGTCGAGGGGCGGTTGCTGATCGCCGCCGACGGTATCCATTCGGCACTCAGGGCTCAGATGTACCCGAACGAGGGCGAACCGATCTGGAACGGGCGCGTGCTGTGGCGCGCCACCACCCGGGCACCCGCCTATTTCGGTGGCGGCGCCATGGCGATGATCGGCCATGACGACCTGCGGCTGGTGTCTTATCCGATTTCGGAGCCGGACGGCGACGGCATGGTCGAAATGAACTGGATCGCCGAGAAACGCTTTCCCCTCGATGCCGCGTGGAAGAAAGAGGATTGGAACCGCGCCGCCGATATCGGTGATTTCCTGCCCGATTTCGCCGACTGGCGGTTCGACTGGATCGACGTTCCCGCGCTGATCCAAGGGGCCGAGGTGGTCTATGAATACCCGATGGTCGACCGCGACCCCCTGCCCCGCTGGACGGGCGGGTCGGTGACCCTGATGGGCGATGCGGCGCATCCCACCTATCCGGTGGGATCGAACGGGGCCAGTCAGGCGATTCTGGATGCGCGCATCATTGGTGCCCGGCTGCTGGAGCATGGGATAACACCCAGGGCGCTGGCGGCCTATGAGGCCGAGGTCCGCCCGGTGACCACCGCCGTTGGCCAGGCCAATCGTGCGGGCGGCGGGCCGGACGGGGTGCTGCAACGGGTCGAGGATCTGTGCGGCGGCGATTTCGACGATATTGACACCGTGATCCCCCACGCCGAACTGGCCGCGCATGCGGCCAGGTACAAATCCATCGCCGGGTTCTCGATAGAAGAGCTGAATGCGCGCCCCCGTACCATCGCCGAAGGCGCGCGGATACCAGCCTAGACCATCATCGCCGCCGCCACTGCCGCTTTCCAGCGGCGATAGGCGGCTTCGCGGTCGCCCTCGACCATCTTGGGGGTGAACCGGGCATCTAGCGCCCAGGTCGCGGCAAAGCCTGCCTGATCGGGGTAAACCCCTGCCCGCATCCCGGCCAGCCAGGCCGCGCCCAGCGCCGTGGTCTCCTGCATCACCGGGCGGTCCACCGGCGCGCCCAGACGATCGGCCAGGCCCTGCATCGCCCAGTCGGACGCGCTCATACCGCCATCGACACGCAGGATCACATCCGCATCCGCACCCCAATCGCCCTGCATCGCCTCCCACAGATCGCGGGTCTGATAGGCCACGCTTTCCAGCGCCGCCTTGCAGAACTCGGCCGGACCGGAGTTGCGCGTCAGCCCGAACATTGCGCCCCGGCAATCGGGCTTCCAATAGGGGGCGCCCAGACCGGTAAAGGCGGGCACCAGGATGACATTCTGGGCCGGATCGGCGCGAGCCGCCAACGCGCCGCTTTGCGCCGCGTTCTCGATGATACCCAGCCCGTCGCGCAGCCACTGCACCGCCGCCCCGGCAATGAAGATCGAGCCTTCCAGCGCATAGGTCCGCTGGCCGTCCAGCTGATAGGCGATGGTCGTCAGCAGCCGGTTCTGCGAGGCGACCGGCTGTGTCCCGGTATTGAGCAGCGCAAAACAACCGGTGCCATAGGTGGATTTCATCATGCCGGGCTGGAAACAGGCCTGCCCGATGGTGGCCGCCTGCTGGTCGCCGGCAACGCCCAGGATCGGCACCTGCCCGCCAAACAGATCCGTCGTGCCGAAATCGGCAGCGCAGTCGCGCACCTCGGGCAGCATCGACATCGGCACGTCAAGAAGCTCGCAGATGTCCTTGCTCCATTCCCCCTGATGGATATCGAACATCAGCGTGCGCGCGGCGTTGGTCGCATCACTCGCATGAACCCGGCCACCGGTCAGCCGCCAGATCAAAAACGAATCGATGGTGCCGAACAGCAGCTCGCCCGCCGCCGCGCGATCCCGCGCGCCCGGCACGGTGTCGAGGATCCATTTCACCTTGGTGCCCGAGAAATACGGGTCCAGCAGCAGACCGGTCTGGGCGGTAAAGTCATCCTCGCACCCCGCATGGCGCAGCCGCTCACAAATCGCAGCGGTGCGCCGGTCCTGCCAGACGATGGCGCGATGCACGGGCGCACCGCCGGCCTTGTCCCAGACCACGGTGGTTTCCCGCTGGTTGGTGATGCCGATCCCGGCGATCTGTTCGGGCCCGATCCCCTGCCCGGCGATCACCTCGCGGCAGACCTCGACCGTCGTTTGCCAGATCTCTTCGGCGTCGTGTTCCACCCAGCCCGCTTCGGGGAAATGCTGGGTGAATTCACGCTGCGCGGTCGCCACCCGCCGCATCTCGCCATCGAACAGGATCGCCCGGCTCGAAGTGGTGCCCTGGTCGATCGCCAGAATAAAGGTCATTCTCTGCCCCCTGTCATCGTCTCTTGACCCGGGACTGTAGCCGCATTTCCGGCGTGTCAGGAAGCCCCTACTAATCGTTTAGTTGGGAAACCGCGATATTGTCGATCAGCCGAACCCCGTCGAGCCAGGCCGCCACCAACAGGCGCGCGGGTTCGGTGGGACGGTCGAGTGCGCGCAGGCTGTCCGCCGCGCGCAGATCGAAGTACTCGATATCGACAAAACCGGCGGCGCCCAGCGCCTCGCGCGCCCCGGGCGCCAGATCACCAAAAGAGGCGCCAGCCGCCAGCCGCTCGGCCACCTGCCGCATGACGGGATGCAGCCGACCGGCCCGCTCCAGCCCCTCAGCCGACAGCCGCATGTTGCGCGACGACATCGCAAGGCCCGAGGCCTCGCGCACCGTGGGGCACCCCACCACGGTGATCGGGATATCCAGATCCTGCGCCATGCGGGTCACCAGCATCATCTGCTGATAGTCCTTTTCGCCGAAATAGGCCTGATCGGCCCCGGTTTGCAGGAACAGTTTGGCCACCACGGTTGCCACGCCGTCGAAATGACCAGGGCGGCACGCGCCCTCCATCACGTCGGTCAGGCCCGAGACCGAAACGGTGGTCGCAAACCCCTCGGGATAGATCTGGTCAGGATCGGGCACATAGATCGCATCGACCCCATAGGGCGCCAGCTTGGACGCGTCGGCCAGTTCGGTGCGGGGATACTTGGCCAGATCTTCGGGGTTGTTGAACTGTTTCGGGTTGACGAAAATGGTCACCACCACTCGGTCGCAGCCCGCCTTGGCCGCCGCGACCAGCGACAGGTGCCCGTCATGCAGCGCGCCCATCGTGGGCACCACGCCGATGCTCTCGCCCGCGCGCTTCCAGCCGGCGGTGGCGGCGCGCAGATCGGCCAGCTTGCGCAGGATCGGCGCGCTCATGCCTTGGCACCTTTGGCCGGGGCCTGATCGCCAAACACATGTTCCGCCGCCGGAAAGCTGCGCGCGCGCACTTCGGCGGCGTATTCGGCAATCGCCGCCTCGGCCAGCGGACCCAGATCGGCGTACCGTTTGACGAATTTCGGTTTGAACGCGGTGAAAAAGCCCAGCATGTCATCAACCACCAGGATCTGCCCGTCGCACCCGGCAGAGGCCCCGATGCCAATGGTCGGAATCGCAACCTCGGCAGTGATCCGGTCGGCCAGCGTCGCAGGCACCTTCTCGAGCACGACCGAAAAAGCGCCCGCATCGGCCACCGCGCGGGCATCGGCCAGCACCGCCTGGGCCTGATCGTCGCGGCCCTGCACCTTGTATCCGCCCAGCGTGTTGATCGACTGCGGCGTCAGCCCGATATGGGCCATCACCGGAATGCCGCGCTTGACCAGAAAGCGGATGGTCTCGGCCATCTCGACCCCGCCTTCCAGCTTGACCGCACCAGCGCCGGTCTCGGCCATCAGCCGGGCGGCATTGCGGAACGCCTGCGCCGGACCCTCCTCGTAGCTGGCGAATGGCATGTCGATCACCAGCATCGCGCGGTCCAGCCCGCGCGCCACCGCCTGACCGTGCAGGATCATCATCTCCATCGTCACACCCAGGGTGGAATTCAGCCCGTGCAGCACCATGCCGACGCTGTCGCCCACCAGCACGAAATCGCAATGCCCATCCATCAGCCGCGCCATCGGCGTGGTATAGGCGGTCAGGCTGACCAGCGGCACCCCGCCCTTGCGCGCGCGGATATCCTGCGCATTGGGGGCAGTCTTGCGGGCAGTCGCACTCATTTCCAGTCCTCCGGGGAAAATGTTGCATTGCAGCATATGCATTTCGCGCTCGCAGAGAAAGCCCGGTTGCGCCAACAATTCCTTGATTGCCCCGGGATTTACGGAAACAGTGAGGCGAGCCGTGGCGGGATCACGATCCCGTCAGACGAAACCGAACGGGGAGAGTTGGAATGAAACGGTTTGTAAAACAAGGGGTTGTCTCTGGCCTTGCGCTAAGCGCCGCGCTCTTCGCCGGGGCCGCCTGGGCCAAGGATGACATTACCATCGCGATGCAGCTGGAGCCGCCGCATCTGGACCCGACCAGCGCCGCCGCGCAGGCCATCGACTCGGTGGTCTATGTCAACATCTTCGAGGGGCTGACCCGCTTCATGGGCGATGGCTCGATCGTGCCTGCCCTGGCCGAAAGCTGGGAAATCTCGGGCGATGGCACCGTCTATACCTTCAGGCTGCACGCGGGCGTGACCTTCCATGACGGCTCGGCCATGGATGCCGAGGACGTCAAGTTCAGCCTGGATCGCGCCCGCGCCGAAGACAGCGCCAACGCGCAAAAGGCACTGTTCGCCGGGATCGACAGCGTCGATGTGGTCGATCCGCTGACCGTCAAGGTGACCCTGAAAGAGCCCAACGGCAATTTCCTGTTCAACATGGCCTGGGGTGACGCGGTGATCGTGGCGCCCGAGAGCATCGAGAACATCAAGACCGCGCCGGTGGGCACCGGCCCCTACACGCTGGGCGAATGGGTGCAAGGCGACAAGATCGTGCTGAACCGCAACACCGGTTACTGGGGTGACCAGCCAGCGCTCGCGCAAGCGACGTTCAAGTTCATCTCGGACCCCACAGCCGCCTTCGCCGCAATGATGGCCGAGGATGTGGACGTGTTCACCGGCTTCCCCGCGCCCGAGAACCTGCCGCAATTCGAGGCGGACCCGCGGTTCCAGGTGCTGGTCGGGTCGACCGAGGGGGAAACGATCCTGTCGACCAACAACAAGCAGGCGCCCTTTGACAACGTCAAGGTACGCCAGGCGATGGCGCATGCCATCGACCGTCAGGCCATCATCGATGGCGCCATGTTCGGATACGGCACGCCGATCGGCACCCATTTCGCACCGCTCAACCCGGCTTATGTCGATCTGACCGGCACCTCTGCCCATGATCCCGACAAGGCCAAGGCACTGCTGGCCGAGGCCGGGTTGCCGAACGGGTTCGAGACCACGCTGCACCTGCCGCCCCCCTCTTATGCGCGGCGCGGCGGCGAGATCATCGCGGCCCAGTTGGCCGAGGTCGGCATCAAGGCCGAGATCATCAATGTCGAATGGGCGCAGTGGCTGGAAACCGTGTTCAAGGGCAAGGATTTCGGGCTGACCATCGTCAGCCATACCGAGCCGATGGATATCGGCATCTACGCCCGTCCCGAATATTACTTCCAGTATGACAACGCGACCTTCCAGGAGCTGATGGGCACGCTGAACTCCACCACCGACCCGGACAAGCGAACCGAGCTGATGCAACAGGCGCAGCGGATCATCTCCGAAGATTACGTGAACGGTTACCTGTTCCAGCTGGCGGCGCTGAGCGTGGCCAAGGCCGGCGTGCAGGGCCTGTGGGTCAACGCCCCCACGGCCGCCAACGACCTTTCGGCGATCAGCTGGTCCGAATAGGGCGCGGGACCATTTTCTGACACAGAAAATGGTTCAGAAAATCTGCGATTTTCTGGCTCGCCGCTCCGGTGGCGGGCCTTTTTTCCGAATGGGTGGTATCGACCCGACATGCTCCGTTACAGCCTGAAACGCGCGCTCTCGCTTGCGATCAGCCTGGCCGTCGCCAGCCTGGTCATCTTTGCGGTGATCGAGATCGCTCCGGGGGATCCGGCCTCGTTCATGCTGGGGGTCAATGCGCAGCCCGATACGCTGGCCGCGCTGCGCACCGAGCTGGGTCTGGATCAGTCAAAGGCCGAACGTTATGTCAGCTGGGTCACCGGCATGCTGCGTGGCGATTTTGGCACCTCTTACACCTATCGCACCCCGGTTTCGCAGATGATCGCGGACCGGCTCTGGGTCTCGCTGCCGCTCGCGCTCTACGCGCTGGCACTGTCCACCGCCATCGCCCTGCCCGCCGGCATTTATGCCGCAGCCCGCCGGGGCAAACCCGGCGATCTGGCCGTGATGGGCGCGACCCAGCTGGGCGTCGCGGTGCCCAACTTCTGGTTCGCCATGATGCTGGTTCTGATCTTTGCCATCAACCTGCGCTGGTTCAATGCCGGCGGTTTTGCCGGCTGGGACAAGGGGCTGACCGCCGGTCTGCATTCGCTGACCCTGCCCGCCATCGCTCTGGCCCTGCCGCAGGCGGCGATCCTGGCGCGGGTGATGCGTTCGGCCCTGCTCGACATCCTGGGTGAGGATTTCATGCGCACCGCGCGGGCCAAGGGGCTCACCCGCCGTCAGGCGCTGTGGCGGCATGGGTTGCGCAATGCACTGATCCCGGTGCTGACCATCATCGGCCTGCAATTCTCGTTCCTGCTGGCGGGATCGATCATCATCGAGCAGGTGTTCTATCTGCCCGGCCTCGGGCGGCTGGTATTCCAGGCGATCTCGGCACGCGACCTGATCGTGGTGGAATCGGTCGTCATGCTGCTGGTCTTTGCGGTGATCGTGGTCAATTTCCTGGTCGATCTGGCCTATGCTCTCGTCGATCCGCGCCTGAGGACGCGGACATGAGCCGCAACCTGATCCTGGGCGCGGGCCTGTCCTCGCTGGTGGTGCTGGCCGCGCTCATCTCTTTCATCTGGACTCCCTACGACCATGCCGCGCTGAACATCCCGGCCAAGCTGCAAACCCCGAATGCGCGGCACTGGTTCGGCACCGACCATTTCGGGCGCGACATGTTTTCCATGATCATGGTCGGCGCGCGCACCTCGATCGCGGTGGCCCTGCTGGCGGTGGGTATCGGCATGAGCCTGGGCGTGCCGCTGGGCTTGGCGGCCGCGGCGCGCAAGGGATCGTGGCTGGACGAGTTGATCATGCGCGGCAACGATCTGGTCTTTGCGTTCCCCTCGCTGGTGATCGCCATCCTGATCACCGCCGTCTTTGGCGCTGGCGCCGTCAACGCCATCATCGCCATCGGCATCTTCAACATCCCGGTCTTTGCCCGCATCACCCGTGGCGCCGCGCTCAGCCTGTGGGAGCGCGAATTCATCCTGGCGGCGCGCGTCGCGGGCAAGGGGGCAGCGCGCATCTCGGCCGAACATATCCTGCCAAACGTGGCGAACCTGCTAATCGTGCAGGGCACCATCCAGTTCTCGCTGGGCATCCTGGCCGAGGCGGGGCTGAGTTATGTCGGCCTTGGCGCGCAGCCGCCGACGCCCAGCTGGGGCCGGATGCTGGCGGACGCGCAGACCATGGTCAGTTTCGCCCCCCATCTGGCGCTGATCCCCGGACTGGCGATCATCCTGACGGTGCTGGGTCTGAACCTGATGGGCGACGGGCTGCGCGACTGGCTCGATCCCCGGCTCAGGGTGGCGCGCACATGAGCCTGTTGCAGATCACCGACCTGTCGCTGTCGATCCATGCCTATGACATCCTCAAGCGCGTCTCACTGACCATCGACGCGGGCGAGATCGTGGCCGTCACCGGCGAGAGCGGCTCGGGCAAGTCGATGACGGCGCTGGCCGTGATGCAGCTGTTGCCCGGCGGAGCGCGAGCCAGCGGCTCGATCCGGCTGGACGGACAAGAGATTCTGACCCTGCCCGAGGCAGAAATGTGCGCCCTGCGCGGCGCGGCGGTCGGGATGGTGTTTCAGGAACCGATGACCGCACTGAACCCGGTCAAGACCATCGGCGATCAGGTGATGGAAACGATCCTGATCCACAAAGCGATGACGCCCATCAGGGCGGAAGAGCGCGCGCGCGAAGTGCTGACCCGTGTCGGCCTGCCGCCTGACCGGTTCCCGCTTTCGCGCTATCCGCATGAACTCAGCGGCGGCCAGCGCCAGCGCGTGGTCATCGCCATGGCCATCGCACTGCGCCCGAAACTGCTGATCGCGGACGAGCCGACAACCGCGCTCGACGTCACCACGCAGGCGCAGATCCTCGACCTGCTCAAGGGGCTGGTGCAGGAATACGGCATGGGCATGCTGATGATCACCCATGACCTGGCCGTTGTTGCCGACATGGCCGACCATATCACCGTCATGCGCCATGGCGAGGTGGTCGAGGCCGCCCCGACCCAGCGCCTGCTGACCGGTATGAGTCATCCCTATACGAAGATGCTGTTCGCCGCCTCGGATCACCGCGTGACCCTGCCCGCGCCACCGCCACCGGCACCGCTGCTGGAGGTGTCGGAGGTGGTGCGCGACTATGCCCTGCCGCGCACCCGGCTGTTTGCGCACCCGGGGCATCACCGCGCCGTGGATCATGTCAGCTTTGCCCTGAACCGGGGCGAGCGGCTGGGGCTGGTCGGCGAATCCGGCTGTGGCAAATCCACCCTGACACGCGCCATCCTGGGGCTGGAGCCGGTACAGGGCGGCGAAATCCGTCTGGCGGGGCAACCGGTCTATGACGGCAAACGCGCCAATCCCGAAATCCGCCGCCGCATGCAGGTGGTGTTTCAGGATCCTTACGGCAGCTTCAACCCGCGCCACCGTGTCGACCGGCTGGTGACCGAACCGTTTCATCTGCTCGATGCGCCGCCAACCGGGTCGGACCGCAGCGACCGCATTGCCGAGATGCTGACCGCCGTCGGCCTGTCGCCCGACGATGCGGGAAAGTATATCCACGAGTTTTCCGGCGGTCAGCGCCAGCGCATCGCCATTGCCCGTGCGCTGATCATCCGGCCTCAGCTGATCCTGTTCGACGAGGCGGTCTCGGCGCTTGATGTCTCGGTCCGGGCGCAGATCCTTGACCTGCTGGCGCAGCTCTGCTCCGAATATGACCTGACCTATCTGTTCATCAGCCATGATCTGAGCGTGGTGCGCACGATCACCGACCGGGTGCTGGTGATGCAATCGGGCCGCATTGTCGAACAGGGCGAGACCGCACAGGTCTTCTCGGACCCCGCGCATCCCTATACCCGGGCCCTGATCGCCGCCGCGCCGCGTCTGCCCGAAACCGGGGCGCGGCGGGCATGACCCTGCACCTGACCGATATCCCCAAGGCCGAAGAACAGGCCCTCGCCGCCGCCCTGTCCCCCTATCTGGACGAGGTGGCGCCGGGCGCGGGCCTGCCCGCCGACCGGATCGCCGCCCGCTGGTGGCGACAAACCGGGCGCTGTCCCTATTGGATCACCGAGGCGGGCCGTCATGTGGGGTTTGCCCTGGTCATGCTGCACCCCGGCGGGCTGCGCGAACTGGCCGAGTTCACCATCTTTCCGGCCCATCGCGGCACTGGCCAGGGCCGCGCCGCCGTGCAACTGGTCCTTCAGCGTCACCCGGGCCCCTGGCGGCTGGGTGTCTCTGCCGGGGCACCGCGCGCGGCAGGGTTCTGGGACCAACTGCTGCCCGGTCTGCCTGGATTGCGCGACCTGAGCCGGGGCGCTGCGCTGACCCCACTGCAAAGCCACAGCTATTCCTTTGCCTTCGACAAGGAGACCGAAATGACCCTACCCCTCTGGTTCGATCCCACCCTCTGCCTGATCGGAGGCCGCTGGCAGGCCCCCCGGGGTGGCGATACCCTGCCGCTGATCAACCCGTCCGACGGGACCGAAATCTGCCGCATCGCCCGTGGCACCGCACCCGATATTGACACGGCGGTGACAGCCGCCGAGGCCGCGCTGGCCGGTGACTGGGGCCGGATGACCGCGACCGAGCGGGGCCGCATCCTGTCCCGTTTGGGCCAGTTGGTGCTGGAGCGGGTCGAGGATCTGGCAGTGATCGAGGCCTGGGATGTCGGCAAACCGCTGACCCAGGCCCGCGCCGATGCGGTGGCACTGGCGCGGTATTGCGAATTCTACGGCGGTGCCGCCGACAAGGTGATGGGCGAGACCATTCCCTATCTCGAGGGCTATACCGTCTATACCCTGCGCGAACCGCACGGGGTCACGGGACATATCGTGCCCTGGAACTATCCGATGCAGATCATCGGCCGTTCGGTCGGCGCGGCGCTGGCCATGGGCAATGCCTGCGTTCTGAAACCGGCCGAAGAGGCCTGTCTGACCGCGCTGGCCTTTGCCGATCTGGCGAAACAGGCGGGGCTGCCCGCAGGTGCACTGAACGTGGTGCCGGGGCTGGGGGCCGAGGCGGGCGCGGCACTGTCCGCTCATCCCGGCGTGCACCATATCTCGTTCACCGGATCGGTCGCCACTGGCGCGCTGGTGCAGCAGGCGGCGGGGCGCAATGTGGTGCCGGTCACGCTGGAACTGGGGGGCAAGTCGCCGCAGCTGGTGTTCGACGATGCCGATCTGGATACCGCGCTGCCGTTCCTGGTGAATGCGGGGTGCCAGAATGCCGGTCAGACCTGCTCGGCCTCTTCCCGCATTTTGGCCCAGCGCGGGGTCTATGAAGAGGTCAAGGCTCGCATGGCCGCATCCTATGCCGAACTGACGGTTGGCCCCGCGATGGAGGATCTGCGGGTGGGGCCGTTGATCTCGGCCCGGCAAAAGGAGATCGTGACCGGGTTTCTGGACAAGGGCGCCGACCTGACCATCGCGGCACAGGGCCGGATCGTGGACCACGCCCCCGAAACCGGGGCCTATGTGCGACCGACGCTGTTCGCCGATGTGCCCCCCGATCATGCGCTGGCCCGAGACGAGATTTTCGGCCCTGTACAGGTCCTGATCCCCTTTGACACCGAGGAAGAGGCGATCGCCATCGCCAATGGCACCGATTACGGTCTGGTCGCCAGCATCTGGACCCGCGACGGCGCGCGCCAGATGCGTCTGGCCAAGCGGTTGCGGGCCGGACAGGTCTTCGTCAACAATTACGGTGCCGGCGGCGGGGTCGAACTGCCCTTTGGCGGGGTCGGCAAATCCGGCCACGGACGCGAGAAAGGCTTCGAAGCGCTCTACGGTTTCTCGCAGCTCAAGACCGTCGCCGCGCGGCACGGCTGAGGATGAACGCGCGCAGCGGAGATAACGTGGTTCTTGCCATCCTTTTGTCGCTGCTGGCGCTGGTCCTGTTCGACATGATGGGGCTGATCATCAAATACCTGTCGCCGCGCTATGGTGCGGCAGAGCTGTCGGCCTATCGCAACTTCTTCGGCGTCTTTCCCAGCGTGATCGCACTGTGGTCCTCGCCCGGGTGGCATCGGGCGGGGCGGCCCTGGCGCATCCGGCAGTGGCGGCTGGGGCTGATGCGCGGGGTCTATGTGACCTTTGCCCAGTTCCTGTTCTACTATTCGCTGGGCAAGCTGGCCTTTGCCACCGCCTCGACCATCACCTATGCCAATGCGGTGTTCATGACCGCACTTGCGGTACCTCTGCTGGGCGAGCGGGTGGGGCTGATGCGCTGGGCGGCGGTGCTGCTCGGGTTTGCCGGGGTGCTTCTGGTGATGAAGCCGGGCAGTGACAGTTTCACGCCGGATGCGCTGGCGCCGCTGGGGGCCGCATTCCTCTATGCGCTGACCGGGGTGTCGGCGCGGCAGATGGACAGCGCGGTGCCAAGCGCGCTGATCAACCTCTATTCGGTTGTGGCCGCGCTGGTCGGGGCATTGGCGCTGGCATTGCTGAGCGGTGGGTTCACTCCGCTTGCTCAATGGTCCGACCTGGGATGGATTGCGGCAATGGGAGGGTTCGGAGGGACAGCGGTGCTGTGTCTGGTGGCCTCGTACCGGATGACCGAGCAGAGCAATCTGGCCCCCTTCAGCTATTTCGGCATTCCCATCGCCTTTGTCGCGGGCTGGCTGGTGTTTGACGAAACGCCCTGGGCCGACCTGTTTCCTGGGGCGTTCTTCATCGCGGGTGGTGGGCTCATGATCGTTTGGCGCGAAAGGATCAGATCGCGGGCGGGGCGCCGAATTTCAAACTGAAATTCGGCCCGTTTTCCGGAACGGAAAACGATCCGAAATCCGTGCCGGATTTCGGTTTACACCTCGACCGCATAGCTGGTTTGCCGCCCCACTCCGAACACCCGCTTGTAGCGCGCGACCTCGTCGGCGGGACCCATCGCCTTTTCCGGATTGTCGCTCAGTTTCACCGTCGGGTGCCCATTGGCCGAGACCGCCTTGCACACCAGCGAGAACGGCGCCAGCCCATCGTCCGGCACGAGGCCCCTGAAATCATTGGTCAGCAGGGTGCCCCAGCCGAAGGAAATCTTGGCCCGCCCGGAAAACCGGGCATGCAGTTCGGCGATCTTGTCCACGTCGAGCCCGTCCGAGAAGATGATACGCTTGTCGGTCGGGTTCTCGCCGCGATCCTTCCACCAGGAGATGGCGGTTTCCGCCCCCTCGGCCGGATCGCCACTGTCGATCCGGATGCCTGTCCAGCCTGCCAGCCAGTCCGGCGCCCGGTCGAGGAACCCCTTGGTGCCATAGGTATCGGGCAGGATGATGCGCAGGTTGCCGTCATGCTCCTCGTGCCAATCGCTCAGCACGTCGTAGGGCGCGCGCGCCAGTTCGGTGTCGGTCTCGGCCAGGGCGCTATAGACCATCGGTAGTTCATGCGCATTGGTGCCGATCGCCTCGACCTCGCGACGCATCGCGATCAGACAGTTGGAGGTGCCGGTGAATTTCGCGCCCAGCCCCTCGATCATCGCCTGCACGCACCAGTCCTGCCAGAGGAAGGAGTGCCGCCGCCGGGTGCCGAAATCGGCGATGGTCAGCCCGTCGATCCCGCGCAGGCGTTCGATCTTCTCCCAGACCCGGGTCATCGCGCGGGCATAAAGCACCTGCAGCTCGAACCGGCGCATGTCATGCAGCACCGCGCGCGAGCGCAGTTCCATCAGCACTGCCAGCGCCGGTATCTCCCACAGCATCACCTCGGGCCAGTTGCCCTCGAAGGTCAGCTCATATTGATCGTCGCGGCGTTCCAGATGATAGGGCGGCAACTGCAGCCCCTCGAACCATTCCATGAAGTCCGGCCTAAACATCTGCCGCTTGCCGTAAAAGGTATTGCCACGCAACCAGGTGCTCTCGCCCCGGCTCAGCCGCAGCGAGCGGATATGATCGAGCTGCTCGCGCAACTCGCCCTCGTCAATGATACAGGCCAACGGGATCCGCATCGTGCGGTTGATCAGGGAAAAGGTGACCTGAGTGTCGGGCTTGTTGCGGAACACCGATTGGCACATCAGCAACTTGTAGAAATCGGTATCAATCAGCGACCGGACGATCGGGTCGATCTTCCACTTGTGATTATAGACGCGGGTTGCGATGTCCACGGATGGCCCTCGTTCGGAATGGATCACCCATGGATACGCCAGCCGAACCGCCATGGCAATTCGCCCGGGGATTGCGGCGCAAGATCAGCCGGATGCGGTTCTTGGTGCCGCGTCGGTGGGTGGCAAATGGTGCAGCAGGCACCGGAACAGATCTGCCCGGCCCACCGGTTTGCTGAGGAAATCGTCCATCCCGGCGGCAAGACAGGCTTCGCGGTCGCTGTCGAACGTATTTGCGGTCAGCGCCACGATCAAGGGCTGCCTGCCCTCTGCGGCACGGATCTGCCGGGTCGCCTCGATGCCGCTCATCACCGGCATCGACATGTCCATGAACACGATGTCAGGCTTTTGCCGCTGCGTCATGGCAACCGCCTGCTGACCATCATGGGCAAAGTCCAGGCGGATCGGCAGATCGGCCAGGAACTTGCCCATGAGCAAACGGTTGACACGGTTGTCATCGGCAACCAGCACACGCAGGCCGCGCAACCGGTCAAGCTCAGCCGGTGACAGCACCTGCCCATCTGATTGTCCGGCGTCGTCATCGGGCGACCCCAACGGCAGGCACAGCGTAAAACACGACCCCTGCCCAAGCGTCGAGTCAACGGTGATCCGACCGCCCATCAGCGCAACCAGCTCGCGCGAGATCGTCAGCCCAAGGCCGGTCCCGCCGTAAAGACGCGTGGTGTCGGCATCCGCCTGCGAGAACCGCTCGAACACCCTCTCGATCTTTTCGGCGGCGATGCCGATGCCGGTATCCTCGACCTCGAGCGTCAACAGATATCCCGGGTCCTGCGCCTCGGACCGCAAACGCAGGGTCACACCGCCGCGTTCGGTGAACTTGATCGCGTTGCCAAGCAGATTGATCAGAACCTGGCGCAATCGCCCATCGTCACCATACACGAGGGGGGGAACATCGGCCCCTGTTTCAAGAGACAGCCTCAGCCCCTTGGCCTGCGCCTGCGGTTTCAGCAGGCGCATGGTGTCCCTGACACAGGACACCGGATCGAAATTCACCGGATGCAATTCCATCTTCCGGGCATCCAGGCGCGACAGTTCCAGAATGTCGTTAATGATCGCCAGCAAGGCGGTCGAAGAGCTTCGGATGGTATCGACATATTGCCGCTGCTCGATCGAAAGCTTGGTTTCCGACAACAGCTCGGCCATACCCACGACGCCGTTCATCGGCGTCCTGATCTCGTGGCTCATAGTGGCCAGAAACTCGGCCTTGGCGCGCGCGCCCTCCTCGGCGGCGACGCGCGCGGCGGCCAGTTCCTCGGCCTGCGCCTTGGCGGCTGTCACGTCACGCTCGATCGCAACGGTGACTTCGACCTTGCCGTTCCGGTCAAGCACCGGCACCAGATTGGTTTCCATCCAGATCTCGCGACCGTCCTTGGTCACATTCAATATCTCGGTTCGAAACGGGCGGCCGGCCTCGACGGCATCGGCAATCGCATTCGAAACCTCAAGGTCTGTCTTGTCGCCATTCAGCAACTCGCCGGGATAGCGCCCCTTGGCTTCGTCCAGCGAATACCCGGTGGTGCGGGTAAAACTCTCGTTGGTCCAGACGATGCGGCCTTCGGAATCTGCCAGAATGACGCTGTCATTGGCGTTGCGGGCGACCAGCGACAGCAGTTGCGCCTCCTTCTGATGTCGCAGCAGGTCACGTCCCTGTTCGATCAAATCCAGCGTAGTCCGGCGATGCTGACGAAAGCCCCAGTTCACGAAATTCAGGAACAGGCCAACCATGAAGGCCAACATCACCGCACCGGCGGCATTGAGCAACAGCGCGTCGCCAAGCCGCCCCGGCTCCATCGCCTCGATCAGGAACAGGTATTGGCCGATCCCCGCATAGACCGCCAGACGCGCCACGGCGGCGGGGCGATGAAACGGAAGCACAAGCCCGGCATTGATCGCAGCCCCTGCCAGGAACGACCCGATGAACAGCGGCGACAGCCCGCTGCGCGCGCCTGTCCAGGCCAGCCAGACGCAAAAGCTGATCGTCAGCGCCTGAACTAAGGCGGTGAGGGTACTGCCAATCAGCAGGCGGCGGTAACCCTGACCCTGGCGCAAGCGCTCTGGCAGCCGGTGCAGGTAGAGGCAGTCGATCACCTCGCCCAGCAAGGCGGCAAAGGCCGCCAACATGGCGGTATGAAGACCCTCAGTCATCGCAAGAATGAAACTGCCGGCGAATGTCATGATCTGACGACCGGCGAAATTCCTGACCCGCCCGCGTGCGTAGCGGATCAGCAGGCCGCGCCGGCTGTATCTTCGTTCGTATTCAGACAGGTGGTCGACATCGGGCGACCCGGCAACATGCATCGGCGACCCCAAGGATAGATCAAGACCTTTCGCCCCCAATCTATACCGGTCAGTCCGTTAACAAATCGCAACCAGATCTCAGGTCAGAGCAATCCCGCCCGCCTTCATCGCGGCAATCGCCGCCGCCAGCGACCCGTCCAGATCGATGGCGCGACAGGCCTGCATCCGCACCTCGACGGCAAAGCCCAGCCGCGCCGCATCCAGCGCCGAATACTGCACGCAGAAATCGGTGGCGAGTCCGGCCAGCGTCAGTCGGGTGATGCCCCGGCTGCGCAAATAGCCCTCGAGGCCGGTGGGCGTGCTGCGGTCGTTTTCGAAGAAGCCCGAATAGCTGTCGATCGCGGCGCGGAACCCCTTGCGCAGGATCAAATCGGCATCGGTCCGCAGCGCCGGGTGAAACGCAGCGCCGGGGCTGCCCTGCACGCAATGGTCGGGCCACAACACCTGCGGCCCATAGGCCATCTCGATCATCTCGAACGGTGCTTGGCCCGGATGGGACGAAGCGAAAGAGGAATGCCCCGCCGGGTGCCAATCCTGCGTCAGGACCACCGCGTCGAAATCCTTCATCATGGCGTTGATCGGCGCCACCACCGCGTCGCCTTCGGGCACCGCCAGGGCACCGCCGGGGCAGAAGTCGTTCTGGACGTCGATCACGATCAGGCCATGCATTTGCGCCTCCCTTTTGGGGGCAAGCCTAGCGCGTGGCGTTATGCCGGAAAAGCACCCATCGCGCCGGGCGATGTGGGAAAACCCCCGTTGCCTTGTCTGCCGCCCTGCGATATCCGGGCGTCTTTCGCAAAAACCGGGAGAGGAATCATGGCACGTCTTGGCGTGGATTTCGGAACGTCCAACACCGCCGCCGGGCTGGTACAGGCGGGTCATCCCCGGGTTCTGCCGCTGGAGCCGGGCGCACAGACCCTGCCGACCGCCGTCTTCATCGACTTTGCCGCGCGCCGCTATGTCTATGGCACCGACGCCGCCCGGGCCATGATGGACGGGCAAGAGGGCCGCTTTCTGCGGGGGCTGAAAAGCATTCTGGGCACCCCGCTGGCCCGCGAACCCCGCATGTTCCTGAACGAGCGGCTGACCCTGATCGAGGTCATCGCCCGCTTTCTGGCCGAGATTCGGACGCGCGCCGAACGGCTGAGCGGAGAGCGTTTTGATCGCGCCCTGTCGGGCCGTCCGGTGCATTTCCACTCTGCCTCAGCCGAGCGCGACGCGCAGGCCTGTACCGATCTGCACGATGCCTATCTGATGGCCGGGTTCAGCGAGGTCTGCTTTCTACCCGAACCCGAAGCTGCCGCGTTGGCGGTGGCGGGTCAGGGGCGGATGCTGATCGTCGACATCGGCGGCGGCACCTCGGATTTCACCCTGTGCGACCGGCGGGGCACCACCACCCGGATGCTGGCCAGCCGGGGTCTGCGCATCGGCGGCACCGATTTCGACCGGGTGCTGAGCCTGGATCACGCCATGCCCCTGCTGGGATACGAGGCGCAGATCGGGGCCGAGCTGGGCGAGGCCAGCCACAGCGCCCCCCGGGCTCTGTTCCACGATCTGGCCAGCTGGGAAAAGATCGCCTTTGTCTATGACCCTGCCACCCTGCGCGAGGTACGGCGCTGGGTGCGGCTTGCCGAACAACCCCGCCTGTTCGAACGCCTGGCCGAGGTGTTGGAATCGCATCTGGGCCATGACGTGGCCTATGCGGTCGAGGCAGGCAAGATCGCCGCAAATGGGGCCGCAGCGGGCCGCATCGCGCTGGATATCGTCGAACGCGGCCTGGGCGCCGATCTGGGAAATGCGGCGATGCAGGCGGCGCTGGCCGGTTTCGCCGATGAGATCGCCACTTGCGCCATGCAGACGGTGCGCGATGCCGGGGTTGGCCCGGACAGCGTCGATCAGGTGGTGTTTGTCGGCGGATCCAGCCTGATGGGGGTGATCCGCGCCGCGCTGGCGCGCGTCCTGCCAGGCGCCGAACAACAGGATTCCGAAGTATTCACCGCGGTGGTTCACGGCCTCGCACTGGCCAGTGAAGACCAATAAAACAACATCGAAAACGCATGTTTCCCCCCTTGCCGCGCCTCTTGAAATCACACGCGGCGCGGCGTATGGCGCGGGCATGTACACGATCGCCGCACTCTACCACTTCACCCGGTTCGCCGACCCGGCCGACCTGAAACCCGCCCTGCTGGACCTGTGTCTGGCGCAAGGGGTCAAGGGCACGCTGCTGCTGGCCAAAGAGGGGATCAACGGCACCATCGCCGGACCGCGCGCCGGGATCGACGCGGTGCTGGCCCATATTCGCGCCTTGCCGGGTTGCTCTGACCTGGAGTGGAAAGAGGCGACCAGCGACCACCCGCCCTTTGGCAAGATGAAGGTGCGGCTGAAGCAAGAGATCGTCACCATGGGCCAGCCGGATGTCGACCCGCGCGCGCGCGTCGGCCATTATGTCGAACCTGAGGATTGGAACGACCTGATCCGCTCGGACGATGTGGTGCTGATCGACACCCGCAACGATTACGAGGTCGCCATCGGCACCTTCGAAGGCGCCATCGACCCGATGACCGAAAGTTTCCGGGATTTCCCCGCCTGGTGGGAGGCCAACAAGGAGCGGTTCCACAACAAGCGCGTGGCGATGTTCTGCACCGGCGGCATCCGTTGCGAGAAGTCGACCAACTACCTGCTGGGTCAGGGGGTCGAGGATGTCTATCACCTCAAGGGCGGTATCCTGCGCTATCTCGAAGAGGTACCAGCCGAGAACAGCACCTGGCAGGGCGAATGTTTCGTCTTCGACAACCGGGTCTCGGTCGGGCACGGGCTGGTCGAGGGGCCGCACGAGCTGTGCCATGGCTGCCGCCGCCCGATCCTGCCCGAGGATCGCAATCGCCCGGAATACGAGCATGGGGTCAGCTGCCACCTGTGCATCGACGAGACCTCGGAGGCCGACAAAATGCGGTTCCGCGAACGGCAGAAACAGATCGCCCTGGCCCGTGCCCGGGGCGAGGACCATCTGGCCACGCACTGAGCCTGTCTAGGCGCGGTTCACCGCCACCAGGTGATTGTCCCAGGCAATCTCGGAACGGCTGGCTTCCTTACCACCCACGCGGGTGAAGACACCGCTGCCTGACGAGGCGACCAACCCGCCGCCGGTGACGCCCAGCCCGCAGACATCGGTGATCGCGACACCGCCGATGATCCGGCCCGCCGCGACATCGCTCAGCTGCACGATCCCGCCCCGGGGGGAGGAGACCGCGACGCGCCGGCCCTGGTCGTAGAAAATGACACTGCCGCCATAGCCGTTCATCGCGCGCATTTCCGCCTCGTTTCCCGTCACCGCAACCGGCGCGGTGCCGCGCCGGTGCAGGCCCAGAACCGGGCGCAGCTCGGTGCCCTCGCCCTGCCACTGCATGGCAAAGGCCACCAGCCCGTCGGCGCGCAGGTCAAGATGACGGATCGAATTCATCCGATGCTCGGGGGGCATCCGCACCACCTCCAGCACCTCTCCCGCCAGCGAAAGGTAACTGAGGTTGGGCTGCATCACCGGCAGGTTCAGCTTGACCCGGCCAGTGTCGGGGTGTGTTTCCACCCCGCCATTGGCCACCACCAGTGTCTGCCCGTCCGGCATCAGGCGGATGTCATGCGGGCCGACCCCGCCCGAAGCAACCTCGCCGATCCGCCGATAGCCCGCGCCGGCGTCCCACAGCCCGATCCGGCCCTGCCCGGCCTCGTAATCGTTTTCGGTGGTGAACAGAACCCGGCCCTCGGCATCAAAGGCGCCATGACCATAGAAATGCCGCCCCTCGGGCGCGCTCAGCCGGGCGATTTCCGCCCCGCTCACACAGTTCAGCACCAGCGCGAACCGGCCCGGGCGACGGGCAAAGGCCACCGCCTCGGCCCGCTGGGGATGGGCGGCGGCGGCATGACCCCGGTCCGGGATCGGCAGGTGGAACAGCGGCCTGCCGCGCCTATCCAGACCATAGAGGTTGTAGGCACCATCGGCGACGCGCCCGGCGCTCAGGAAAGCGGGGGCGCCCGCATCGGCCCAACCGGCGCGCGGGGTCAGCCCTGCCGCCGCCAACCCGGCCAGAAATCCGCGTCGTGTGGTCATCGCTCAATCCCCGTCCAATGCGTTGAACCCCGCCGAAACCCCCAGTTTCGGCCCCAGCTCCTGGGCCACCACCTGCCGGATCTCGTTGACACGCTGTTGCAATGCCTCGACCCGGAACCGCCCGGCAGGGGTGGCGACACCGGCCAATGCCGGATCATCCAGCGCCGCAGCGTCCCCCAGCGCCCGGTCAAAGGCATCGGTAAGCCGGGCTTTCAGCCCGGCATCCTCTTCGGCCAGCAGCAGCGCCAGCTGGCGCTGCGAGTGCAATGCCTCGATGACCAGCAAGAGGGACAGACCTGCGCGCCAAGCCTCGGCCCGGTTCGGGCGCGGCCTGGCAAAACTGCCCAAGGGCCGGCCCAGACGCAGATCGGCGGTGATCTGCAAGCCGGTGCCCAGCGCCTTGAACAGTTCCTGCATCGCCTCGTCGCGACTGCGATAGGGGCTGTCCGGCCCCGGCGCGCGCATCAGCGCCGCGTAACGGTCATGCCAGTCCGCCGCCATTGCCCGTGCCAGCCCCGCACTGTCGCGCACGATGGCGCGGATCAGGGCACAGTGATAGGGGTCGTTGCCCGCCTGACCCTCGTCATAGAGCAGGAACTCCAGCGCATAGAGCCCGCGCGCCGCGACCGAGACCTGGGCGAAACCCTCCGCCTCCTGCACCACCGGATCCTCTGCCGCGATCAGCCCCGCCAGCGCCTTGGGCGTCATGCCCCGGCTGTCGGGCCAAAAGGCCAGCGCAAAGGCGCGGTTTTCCGCCTCGGTCGGACCAAAGCGCAGATGGCTAACCCCGGCCCAGGCGCGCAGCGCGCCGTTGAGCGCCGCGCGCAAGTCAGGGTCGCGCTCTTCGCACCCGGCATCGGCGGCGTTGGCCAGCAACGCTGTCTCGTCAGCCAGCCGCGCAAACCCCGGCAACACATGGACGTCGAGCACCTGATCGACAGGGTCGGCGGATGCTGCCGCGGCGGCAAGGCATAGGATCAGAGCAACAAGCTGCTTCATCTCAGAGACTCTCCAGAAACCGGATCAGGGCGGCGCGGTCCTCGGGCGCAAGGGCGATCACCCGGTCGCGCTGCGCCGCAGCCTCGCCCCCGTGCCAAAGCACCGCTTCAAGCAATGTGCGCGCCCGCCCGTCGTGCAGGAAACGCGCCTGCCCGCTGACCTGTTCGGTCAGGCCAATCCCCCAGAGCGGAGCGGTGCGCCATTCGCGCCCGCTGGCCAGACCCTGCGGCAACTCGTCGGCCAGCCCTGCGCCCATGTCATGCAGCAAGAGGTCGGTATAGGGCCAGATCAGCTGAAAGCTCTGCTCGGGCTGATCGCTCAGCTGGGCGGTCACATGCTTGGGGACATGACAGGCCGGGCAGCCGATGCCATAGAACACCCGTTTGCCCCGCAACACGTCGGGGTCATCCACATCCCGCCGCGCCGGCACGGCAAGGTTGCGGCTGTAGAACGCGGTCAGCGCCAGCGCCGGGCCGTCGATCTCGGCGCCGCGCGGATCACCATCGCCATGCAGGGCAGCCCGGCATTCCACCTGCAATTCGGTGCAATCGCCCCAGGGCGCGGGGCGCAGCGGAGAAGAGATGCCGATATCCGAGGCGAAGGCAGCGGCGGTCTGATCCAGGACCGAGGCCGCGCCAGCCTTCCACCCGAACCGGCCCAGCGCCTCTTGCCCGGTCTCCGGATCGTGCACCCGGTTGGGCCGCCCCGATATGCCATCGCCATCCCGGTCGTCCGGATCGGCACGGGCCAGGATTTCGGCCTCGGGGATCGCTTCGAGCAGGCCCAGCCCGATCATCTGTGGTGCCAGCCGGGGGCTGAGCGTGCTTTCGGCGTGCAGCGTGCCCTCGGCCGCGTCCAGCCGGTATCGGGGCTTGCGCAGAACCGCCACCTCGCCCCCGTTCAGGGTGACCTCGGTCTCGGCTTGGCTCACCGCGATCCGTGCCTCGGGCCGTAGGCCGGGCACGGCGCTGTCCTGTATCTGAAGTCCGAACAGGGGATCGGGCAGCACCCCGTCACCCCGGACCCTGCCGATCCGCAGCACCAGCCCCGGTCCACCCGAAACCTGACCGCGCCCGTCGCGGATATGGCAGGCCTGACAGCTGCGCGCATTGTAGAGCGGCCCCAGCCCGTCGGATGCCTTGGTCGAGGAGGGTGACGCCACCCACAGCTTGTCAAACAGGGCCTGACCCAGGTGGAAATCCAGTTCCCGCTCGAAGCTCATATTGGCCGAAGGGCGCGAGAAGGCATCGCGCCCCAGATCGCCCGATACCGTGGCGGCGCCACCGGGCAACTGTTCAAAGGGTTCCGCCACCGTGAACCCCGTTGCCGGGGCGGTGACGGCGGCAATCCTCTGGCGGTCATCCGCGCTGCGCGGCTCGGCCTCTGCGGTGAGGCCAAGGAGTGACAGCGCAGGCATCAACACAAGGAGGCCTCGACAAAAGATCGCGACCGCGCGCCGCGCCTGAACGATATGAGGCCCCCAAATATTCATACGCCCAATGCGATCTCGAAGTTGATCCCGAAGACATGGTCTGTGGCACCCGCCTCTTCCACGCGCGCCAACGCCGCGCCCACAAGGTAGCGCTCGCCAAACTCGTATTCAGCCCCGATTGAAAACAGTTCGGTCAACCCGGTGCTGTCGATATCGCGCCGGGCGTAGGTGCCCGACAGGGTCACGTCGCCCAGCGCATAGGCGGCGTTGAGCGTTGCATAGGTGGCGTCATCAGCGGTACCGCCATAACCGCTGAAGCTGGCGACCTCGGCAAACAGGTCGAGCGGCATGTGATGAAAGGAATGAAACAGGCTGGCCACCACCCCGTTTTCCGATTTCACATCCCCCGCGCCCCGGCTGAGGTGGCGTACACCCAGTCGCAATTCGGTCCCGCCAAAGGACTTGATCCACGTCACCGCGCCATTGTCGAGCTGCCCGGTATTGCCCGCGCCACCCGACGCAGTGCTATTGCGCGCCCGACGGAACCCGGCCGACCGGCTCAGCGCGGTGTCGTCGGCATAGAAAAGGCCCGCATGCAGCATCCCCGCCGCGCCCAGATCGACGGCGACCAGCGCGCCCAACTGCTCGGTCAGCTCGTAATCCTCGGCCAGATCGGCGGCAAAGAATCCCGCCGTCTGATCCCAGGCGATACCAAAGCTGGGCGAGACCTTGCCCAGCTGGAAACTGGCCGAACCGGTTTCGATCTGCACACCCAGTTCCTTGATATAGAGGCCCCAGTCGGTGAAGTTCCGGTCGCCGGGGGTGGGGTCATTCAGGCTCTCGCCGGTCAGGGCGGCAAAGACGCTGAAAGTATCGTTGAACCGATAGGCCCCCGACAACTCCAGCGTACCGGTGGCGGCACCGAATTCGTTGCCCGGCGTGTCCGATTTGAAGGTGCGGGCGTATTCCAGCTCCAGCGAACCTTCCCAGGTGAAGCCGGGCGCTTCTTGCGCCTGCACTGCGCCCGCAAAGAGAGCGGCGGCGCCGGTCAGCGCCGCGAAATGTCTGTAAGTCATGATGCTACTTTCTTGGATGAGCAGCTTGGCGGGCATGTGTCGCTTGCTGTGCTGAGGATGGGATTAGTGAAACACAGCGCCGGGGTTATCGAGCGACTCCGAGCCTTCGAAAGCGATGTCGTCGAGGCCCAGCACCGGGAACAGGCGCTGGAACGAACGGGCCTGTTCGACCAGCCCGTCGACGCCCGCCATGATCAGCGCCTCGCCTTCGGCATTGCCGCGCGCCAGCATTTGGTCATAGGCGAACCCGCCCTTGGCGGCGCTGCGGATGGCGCCCAGCGCGTCCATCGTGATGTTGAGCCTGTCCTTGACCTCGGCATCCAGCGCCGCGTCGGCATCAGCCACCAGATCGGACAGCGAGGCGCCCGAGATCACCGTGCCGTCAACACGGGTATAGCTGCCCAAATAGACGTTCCGGATACCCAGCCCGTCGAAGTAATGGCTGTTGTGGGTGTTGTCCGAGAAACAGTCATGCTCTTCCTCGGGATCGTTCAGCAACAGGCCCAGCCGCATCCGCTCGCCCGCCTGTTCGCCATAGCTGAGGCTGCCCATGCCGGTCAGCATCGCCACTAGGCCAGCGGTCTCGTCCGCCGTGACCGAGGTACGGGCGTCGCCGCCCGGCGCCCATTGCGCGGCCATCCATTCCAGATCCGAGATCAGCAGATCGGTCGCCGCCTGCAGATAGGCGCCACGCCGGTCGCAATTGCCGCCGGTGCAATCGGCACCGGGCGCGTAGTCGGTCCAGGGCCGGTTGCCCGCGCCCGGGCCCGTGCCGTTCAGATCCTGTCCCCAGAGCAGGAACTCGATGGCGTGATAACCGGTCGCTACATTCGCCTCGACCCCGTCCGCCTCGTGCAGGGTGCCCGAAAGCAGCTCGGGCGTGATCTGGCTGGCGTCGACGGTCGTACCGGACAGGTCGAACACAGGCGTCGCGATCACGTTCAGCGCGGCATAGCCGTTTTCATCACTCGCCCCGGGGTAGGAGGCATCGACATAGTCGATCAGCCCTTCGTCCAGCGGCCAGGCATTCACCTTGCCCTCCCAATCATCGACGATGGCATTGCCGAAGCGATAAACCTCGGTCTGCTGATAGGGATCGCGGGCGGCAAGCCAGGCCTGTTTGGCGGCGGCCAGCGTCTGGGCCGAGGGATCGGCGATCAGCGCATCGACCGCAACCTGAAGCGCGCGGGCGGTGATCAGGCTGTCTTGATACTTGGCCTCGGCAATGTCGGCATAGGTGGTCAGAACGGCGGCACGGTCGGCAGCCCAGGCGGGCACGGAACACGACAAAGCCAGCGCCGCAGCGGCGAAGACACGGGTTTTCATGGCGAATATCCTTGGATGTTGTCAGGCGCGGCTTGACGGGCCGTGCCGGCCGGTCTGGCTTTGCTTATATCTGACTAAATTTGTCAGTTAAGTCAACACCCCGATCACACCGATCACTTGTTGCGGTCGATCCAGGCCGACATCGCCGCCTTGTCGTGGAAACATTCCGAGGGCACGGCCCGCCGCTTGGCCCGTGCGATCCGCTCGGCATAGGCGACCTGCTTGCCCGAGGGATACCGGTCGAAGGGAGAGGATTCGGGCGCGCGATGGGCCGAGATCCAAGCCGACAACATGCGCCGGTCGCGCTGCGCCTCGATCGGGATGTCCAGCGAGGCACGGGCAGCGATCGATCGCGCAAAGCGCAACTGTTTCTCGGTCACCGGCAGCAGATGATAATCGTTGCTCGGCCCCATCTGGGGCATGGCGTCGTAATGCTGAGTCATGGCATCCACCCTCCATGTTCCATAGATCCAATATAGAACATTTAGTGAACATTTTCAACTCTGCCCGTTTATCGCCACTCCTTTCGCCCGAATCTTTTTTTATTGACTGGCCAATCAACATGCTCGTAGAAGATCCGCAACGACTCCCCAACATCTCCGGCACCGGCACAAAGGACGCATCATGAAGTTCCAGCCAGAAGCGAGCCATTTCATCAATGGCGCCTATGTCGAGGACACGGCAGGCGCCGTGATCGACGTGATCTATCCCGCCACCGGCGAAGTGATCGCCCGGTTGCACTCGGCCACACCCGCGATCATCGATCAGGCGCTCGAGGCCGCGCGGCAGGCGCAGGCGCAATGGGCCGCGATGACCGGGACCGAACGTGGCCGCATCCTGCGCCGCGCCGCCGACATCATGCGCGCCCGCAACCACGACCTGTCGGTGATCGAGACCCATGACACCGGCAAACCCATTCAGGAAACCACCGTTGCCGATGCCACCTCGGGCGCCGATGCGCTGGAGTACTTCGGCGGGCTGGCCGGGTCGCTGACCGGCGAGCATATCCCGCTGGGCGGCGGTGATTTCGCCTATACCGTCCGTGAGGCGCTGGGCGTCTGCGTCGGCATCGGCGCCTGGAACTATCCCACCCAGATCGCCTGCTGGAAGGGCGCCCCGGCGCTGGCCTGCGGCAATACGATGGTGTTCAAGCCATCGGAAACCACCCCTCTTTCCGCCCTCAAGGTCGCCGAGATCCTGATCGAGGCCGGGGCGCCCAAGGGTATCTATAACGTTGTGCAGGGCTATGGCGATGTCGGCGCGTCCCTGGTCACCGATCCGCGCGTCGCCAAGGTGTCGCTCACCGGTTCGGTCCCCACCGGGCGCCGGGTCTATGCCGCCGCCGCCGAAAGCATCAAGCACGTGACGATGGAACTGGGCGGCAAGTCGCCCTTGGTCGTGTTTGACGACGCCGATATCGAAAACGCGGTCTCGGGCGCCATTCTGGGCAACTTCTATTCCTCGGGTCAGGTCTGCTCGAACGGGACCCGCGTGTTTGTGCAGAAGGGCATCAAGGAGGCGTTCCTGTCCCGCCTGGCCGAGCGTCTGGCAACGGCGGTGATCGGCGACCCGATGGACCCGGCCACCAATTTCGGGCCGATGGTCAGCGAGGCGCAGATGAACATCGTCCTGGGATATGTCGACAAGGGCAAGGCCGAGGGCGCCCGGCTGGTCTATGGCGGCACCCGGCTGGATCGCGACGGGTTCTACCTGCTGCCCACCGTGTTTGCCGATGTGACCGATGACATGACCATCGCGCGGGAAGAGATTTTCGGCCCGGTCATGTCGGTACTCGACTTCGACACCGAGGAAGAGGTGTTGGAGCGCGCCAATGCCACCGAATTCGGCCTCGCCGCGGGCGTCTTTACCCGCGACATTACCCGCGCCCATCGGATGGTGGCCGGGTTCGAAGCGGGCACCTGCTATATCAACAGCTATAACCTGGCCCCGGTCGAGGCGCCCTTTGGCGGTTCGAAACAGTCGGGCGTGGGCCGCGAAAACTCGAAACTGGCGATCAACCACTTCTCCGAGATGAAAACAGTGTTTGTCTCGATGAACGATATCCAGGCGCCCTACTGAACGCGGCCAGCATGCCCCCCTTCCCTGCCCTCAGCGCCAGCCGCGAGGGCAGGAGCCTCCGGCGGGAGTATTTCGAACCAGAAAGAAGCCGGAATGCTGCTGCTTCTTTCTGGTCATAAATACTCATTCCACGCGCGCCGCCTGCGGTCTGCCGTGAAAGATTGTCCTGCCGACAAAGCCTTGGAACCGTCCTGCCCCTTCCCCGCAGTTGAGTTCGGCGCACAAAGCGCCTATTTCGGGGCCGATACGGTGCAAAGGACATTTCCGTGGCAAATCATCTCTACAAGAACGACCTGCCCGACGGGCTGGATCTGGGCCCCGTGGTGGCCATCGACTGCGAGACCATGGGACTGAACCCCCATCGCGACCGTCTCTGTGTGATCCAGATGTCGGGCGGCGACGGAAACACCCATATCGTGCAGGTAGAAAAGGGCCAGACCGCCGCGCCCAACCTGTGTGCGATGCTGGAAAACCCCGAGGTGCTGAAACTGTTCCACTTCGGCCGTTTCGACATTGCCGCGCTCTATCACGCCTTTGGCGCCCTGACCGCACCGGTCTATTGCACCAAGATCGCCAGCCGCCTGGTGCGCACCTATACAGATCGCCACGGGCTCAAGAACCTGTGCCAGGAGTTGCTGGGCGTCGATATCTCGAAACAGCAGCAGATGAGCGATTGGGGCGCCGAGACGCTGAGCGAGGCGCAGCTGGACTATGCCGCCTCCGATGTCCTCTATCTGCACCGCCTGCGCGAGGCGCTGGATGGCCGGCTGGCGCGCGAAGGCCGCGCCGATCTGGCGCAATCCTGCTTCGATTTCCTGCCTACACGGGCGCGGCTCGACCTTGTGGGCTGGCCCGAAACCGATATCTTTGCCCACTCATGACCGATCGCAGCTCTTTCATCGACACCGCACGCCAGGTCGTGCTGGACGAGGCCCGGGCGCTTGATGCGCTGTCCGAGAGCCTGGGCGACGGGTTCGCCGAGGCGGTGGAGCTGATCCTGCGCACCAAGGGGCGCGTGATCGTTTCGGGCATTGGCAAGTCGGGCCATATCGGCCACAAGATCGCCGCGACGCTGGCCAGCACCGGCACGCCCGCCTATTTCGTGCACCCGGCCGAGGCGAGCCATGGCGATCTGGGAATGCTCTCCGGGGATGACGTGGTTCTGGCCATCTCGAACTCGGGCGAGGCGCCGGAACTGGCCAATCTGCTGGCCTTTACCCGCCGCTTCGCCATTCCGCTGATCGGGCTGTCGAGCAAATCTGAGAGCTCGCTGATGCAGCAGGCCGATGTGCATCTGCTGATCCCGGCGCTGGGCGAGGCCTGCGGCTTTGGCATGGTGCCGTCGATCTCGACCACGCTGACGCTGGCCATGGGCGACGCACTGGCCATCGCGCTGATGAAGTACCGCGATTTCCGGCCCGAGAACTTCCGCGTCTTCCATCCCGGCGGCAAGCTGGGCGCGCGGCTCAGCCGGGTGTCAGACCTGATGCATGGCGGCGAGGCGGTACCGTTGATCGCCGCCGACACCCCGATGAGCGAGGCGCTGCTGGAGATTAGCCGCAAGGGGTTTGGCGTGGTCGGCGTGACCGATGGCGCCGGACATCTGGCCGGAATCGTCACCGATGGCGACCTGCGTCGTCACATGTCGGGCCTGCTCGACAAGACCGCCGCCCAGGTGATGACCGCCAACCCGACCACCATCGCCCCCGACTCGCTGGCCGAGGAAGCGGTGGCTATCATGAACGCGCGCAAGATCACCTCGCTTTTCGTGGTCGATCCGGCGGAACCGGGCGTGGCGCGCGGGCTGCTGCATATCCACGACTGTCTGCGCGTCGGACTGGGCTAGGCGATGGCGATCGACAGCTACTCTCGGGTTGTCCAATACCTCAAGGTGCTGTTGCCCCTTACGGCGCTTGGCCTGCTGTCGGCCGTGTTCCTGCTGTCGTCGCGCGGCACCGATTCCGTGGCCCCGATTCCCTTTGCCGAGGATGAGATCGCCGACCGCACCCGCGGCCAGCAGATCACCGGCCCGTTCTTTACGGCAGTCACCCCCAAGGGCGAGCAGATCCAGGTGCAGGCGACGCTGGCCCGCCCGGGCGGCGAGAACGCACCTGCCGAGGCGACCGACCTGATCGCCGAACTGCTTCTGCTCGGTGGCAAGCGTATCCGGCTGACCTCGGATCTGGGCACCGTGCAACTGGACAAGGATCTGGCGATCTTCACCGGCAATGTGGTGATCACGACGTCGGACGGGCTGACGGTGACCACCGATCAGCTCAACGCAGGGCTGAGCGGAATATCCGGCGAAACCCCCGGCAACGTGCGCGGAACCGGACCTATCGGAGAGTTTACAGCAGGTTCTATGCAAATGGGGGCTGAAAACGAGGACGGCCCTATCCATATTCGTTTCAAGAATGGCGTGAAGCTGCTATATGACCCCAAAGCTGCGGAAAGATAACGTGTGATCGAAATTCGTGCATTGATCCTGGGCCTCGTCCTTGCCCTTGGTGCCGTTGCGGCCCAGGCCGAGGGCACCAAGGTTGCATTCGGCGCGGTCAAGGCCGACCCGACGCTGCCGGTCGAGGTGACCGCCGACAGTCTGGATGTGAGCCAGGAGGACGGCTCGGCCGAGTTCCAGGGCAATGTGCTGGTCTCGCAGGGCGAGATGCGTCTGTCGGCCAAACGGGTGCTGGTGATCTACAATCAGGAGGCCTCGGGGATCGAACGGCTGGAGGCAACCGGCGACGTGGTGCTGGTCAGCGGGTCCGACGCCGCCCAGGCCCAGCGCGCCGATTACACCATCGGCACCGGTGTCATCGTGATGACCGGCGATGTCCTGCTGACCCAGGGCAAGAATGCGCTGAGCTCGGGCAAGATGACCGTCAACCTGACCTCGGGCACCGCCCAGATGGTCGGGCGGGTGAAAACCATCCTCAACTCGGGCAGCGACTGATGAGCAAGCCCCAGCTGACCGTGACCGAGGGATCCTCGGGCCTTCGAATCGAGAAGTTGCGCAAATCCTATCGCAAGAAGACCGTGATCCGCGACGTCACCATGACGCTTGGCCGATCCGAAGTGGTGGCGCTGCTGGGGCCGAACGGGTCGGGCAAGACGACCACGTTCTATTCGGTCGCCGGGCTGGTCTTTCCCGAGGCCGGCAAGGTCAGCATCGACGGCCAGAACGTGACCACCCTGCCGATGTATCGCCGCGCCCGGATGGGGATCGGCTATTTGCCGCAGGAAATGTCGATTTTTCGCGGTCTCAGCGTCGAGGACAACATCCTGTCGGTTCTCGATATCACCCAGAAACACGCCCACAAGCGGCGTGAGCGGCTCGAAGAGCTGCTGTCGGATTTCTCGATCGAACACCTGCGCCGCGCCCCGGCGCTGGCGCTGTCGGGTGGCGAGCGCCGCCGGGTCGAGATTGCCCGCTGCCTGGCCGCCGATCCGAAATACCTGCTGCTTGACGAACCCTTTGCCGGGGTCGACCCGATCAGCGTCGGCGACATCCGCCACCTTGTCTCGGATCTCAGGAATCGGGGCATCGGCGTGCTGATCACCGATCACAACGTGCGCGAAACGCTCGAGATCGTCGACCGCGCCTATATCCTGCATGACGGGCAGGTGCTGATGTCGGGCAGCCCCGAGGAAGTGGTCGAGAACGAGAATGTCCGCCGCGTCTATCTGGGCGAGAACTTCCGCATCTCCTGATCGCCTGCAAAGACCCGCCACCCCGATGGAAATCATGTCGCGCCCGCGCGGTTGCCATTGACAGCGGGCGCGTCTCTTGCCTCAATTGGGGTATGGCAAAGCGCTGGATCGAAGCTGTTTCTGGTCACCCCTTCGGAGAAGGGAACAAACGGCCACAACCCGGCGCCTCGTCAATTCCCGTCACCCGAAAATAACAGGCAAGCCGTATTTCGCGGCGTGAATAAGGGTGAATTTTGTGAAGGAGATCACATGCGTTATCAAATCAGCGGAAAACAGATCGACATCGGTGCTGCCCTGCAAAGTCATGTTCAGACCGAGCTGGGCGAGGTGGTGTCGAAATATGCGCAGCGTCCGACCGACGCTCATGTCGTGTTTTCCCGTTCGGCGCATGAATATGTATGCGAAGCCACCGTGCATCTGTCGACCGGTCTGACCGCCCAGGCCAAGGCGCATGCGACCGAGATCTATGCCGCCTTCGATGGGTGCTGCGAGAAGATGGACAAGCAGTTGCGGCGCTACAAGCGGCGGCTGAAGGACCACCACAAGGACCGGGCCGAGCCGGTTGAACTCTTCGGAGCCTCGTCTTATATCCTCGCTTCTGAAGAACCGGACGCGCAAAGCGAGCCCGACTCGCTGCAACCGATGATCGTCGCCGAGATGGAGACCAAGATTCCATCGCTGTCAGTGGGTGAAGCCGTGATGCAGATGGAACTGGCTGGCGCCCCGGTGCTGGTATTTCGGAATGAAAGCAAGGACGGATTGAACGTCGTGTATCGCCGCGAAGACGGCAATATCGGCTGGATCGATCCGTAAT